>Ga0070737_10001526_pt1 | contig 32736 bp, 24 predicted proteins | sample Coa_R1_10_FD_66438 | JGI IMG/M metagenome (GOLD analysis project Ga0070737, IMG submission 66438) | Surface soil microbial communities from Centralia Pennsylvania, which are recovering from an underground coalmine fire - Coalmine... | ecosystem: Environmental > Terrestrial > Soil > Unclassified... | reverse complement strand
AAGGAGACGGCGACCTTCTCCGACGCTCTGACGGCCGTGCGCCGGTGGTTGTGGTCGCAAGGGGTTTTTCCACAGGCCGACGGCGGTCTGGCCATCGAAAAACTCCCAGGCCCAACGCGAGAAATCATCCTTTCAGCCCTCGCACCCGTCGCGTAAACTGCATCAGTCGAGCTACAGGTTTGTTCTGTTAGCCTTTCTGCTTCCGGCTCGTCGGTAGAGGCCAGGACTTGCTATCATCATATACCGTAGGATTGGGACGAGCGGAGGGCGGCCCACCCTACGGGAATTCCCACGGCCTTTCCGGAGTCGCGAACATGCTACGCTGTCTCTCTGCCTTAGCACTCGTTTTATTGGGCGCCGGCGCGGCGCCGGCGCCGCCGACGCACAACAAAGTCGTCATCCGTTGGCACGGTCAATCGTTCTTCGAGATCATCTCGACCAGGGGCACGCGCATCGTCACCGATCCGCACGCCATCGATGCCTACGGCCGGCCGCAGGTCCAGGCTGATCTGGTGCTCATGTCGCATTTCCACACGGATCACACGGCCACTGATGCCATTACAAACCTCAAGCAAGCCAAGCAGATCAATGCCTTGAAAAAAGACGAGAACGGCCGCGATACCTGGAACATCATCGATGAGAAATTCAAGGATGTGCGCATCCAAACAGTGGGCACGTATCACGATGACATGGCCGGCACCCAGCGCGGCAAGAACGGCGTGTTTGTCATCGATGTAGACAACCTGCGCATCGTTCATCTTGGCGACCTCGGCCATCTGCTGCGCGGCGATCAGCTGCGCAAGATACGCAAGGTCGATGGCAACCCGCGCGAACCCCATCCCATTGACGTACTGATGATCCCGGTCGGCGGCGTGTACACTCTCAATGGACTCGACGCCCAGAAAGTCGTCGAGCAGCTCAAGCCGACGCGCTATGTCCTGCCCATGCACTACGGCACGCGCGTCTACACCGATCTCTTAGATTTGACCTATTTCCTCGACGAACAGAAGATGGGTAAAGTGGAACGTTTGCAACGCAGCAACGAGATAACCATCGATCCGGCATCCAAGCCGCCGGAGCAACCGCTTATTGCGATCCTCAATTGGGAGCAAAAAGGCAAAGAGAACTAACCACAGAGTTACCGAGAACACAGAGAAGCAACCCCAGAGAGAACAAAATAAAAAAAGTCAAACGGCACGCAGACACAATCGCTTGCGAATCTGTCCTGGTCTTTTGTTTCTTGTTTTCTCTGCGTTCCTTTCTCTGTGTTCTCTATTTGAGGGGTTCGTTTCACCTCTGATTGCCGCGGATGGCTTCGTAGGCAAAACCGGCACTGTGGCGCACTTCGGGGTTGTCGTCGGCCTGGGCGGCGTATTGCAGAGCGCTTAGGGCGGAGGACGAGCCGATCAGGCCCAGGCCGCGGGCAGCGGCCTCCCGCACCTTGGGGCTGGCATCACTGTTGAGCGCCTTGACCAGGGGACCGATCGCTTGTTCGGCGTGGAGCCGGCCCAGGTTCACAGCGGCGGCGGCGCGGGTTTGTTCATCGCCACTACGTAACTGCTGCAAAGCTGTATCGATATCGGCACGAGCGCTGCTAACCGCGGCAGCAGGCATGAGATCCGGGGCGGCGGCCGAGGTGGTGGTGCTAGGTGTGGGCATGGGCAAGGAGGCCGGCGCTTGCGCCGGCGATGGCGACGCCGGCGTATAAGCCGGCTGCACAACCACCGGCTGCTGCACAACGGCCGGCTGCTGAACCACCACGGGCGGTGCGGCCCCAATCACGACCGGCGGCGGGGCCACTACCACGCCGAACCCATAGGGACGATAATAGCCCCAGCCATAGCGATGATAGCAGGGCCGATAGTAGACGGGACCGCCGAAACCGACACCCAGGTAAACGCCGGCCTGGCTGGTGCTCCACGGGCAGCAAACCACGAGCAACGCGGCGAAGCTCAGCTTACGTAACAGGGCCATGGCAGCCTCCTCATCCGTTGCCCCGGAACTCGATACTCACCCGATCCGCCTTCCGAGGTGCAAGACGGAATCCGGGACGCTAGGGATGTAGCCGAAGCCAGCACGCAATGTCAAGATCCGTCCGGATCATCCCAGATCTGGGGATCGGCAGAGCACGGCCGCAGAATTGAATGGCAAGGGCAAACACTCGCCTTGACACGCTTCTGTTAGCCGCTATAGTCCTGCCCTTCCACCTGAAAACAGGGGAGAACTCGGAACACCCCAGCCGGTATTCGGAACGTGATGTGCCATTTTGCATTTCATGCTTCGGATTGCGGCTTTCCGCGCAGCGAGAGAGGGATGCACGCTATGCCGGACCGGACAACGACCGTGGCCATGCTCCGCGAGTCGATGGCACGTTTCGTGGCTGAACGCGATTGGGGGCAATTCCACAGTCCCAAGAACCTCGCCATGGCCTTGGCAGCCGAGGCAGCGGAATTGATGGAGCATTTTCTGTGGATCGACAACGACGCTTCCTATGCTCTTATCCGCGATCCAGTGCAACGGCAAGCGGTGGCCGATGAAATTGCTGATGTGGCCGGTGTGGTCTTCGCCCTGTGCAACGCTCTCGACCTGGATCTGAGCGATGCCGTGGCCAGTAAGATGGCGCGCAATGTCCAGAAATATCCCGTGGAGAAATGCCGAGGTCGCTATCGGGTGGAAGAGAAATGAGGCAAGGGGGTGGGTCGTGCGTCATCGCCGCCTCACGGGGGCTGGGTTGATGCTGGGAGCGTGCCTGCTGCTTGGGTCCGGGAGGCTGTACGGCCAGGGGGAAGTCATCGCCACCGCGGTGACGGCTCCTCCGCGAGCGAACGCTCCCGGATCGCCTCCGCGGATCATTCAACCGGCGTCGTATGTTCCGGAATCTTCTTCACCACCGCCGCCTGCACCCAGGCTGCCGCCAACCGTCCAGCTCAACGACACGACTCAGACCGACGGGACACCAATTCCACCAGCGGCAAAGACCAGCGAGACACCGATTCCACCGGCAGCAAGAACCGGCGGGACACCGATGCCACCGGCGGCGTTGTCCGTCGAGGTGGTGGGACCGGATCAGCTCGTGCTGGGCCAACCGCTGGCTCACGAAATCGTGATCCGCAACATGGGAGGGCAGCCGATTGCTCAGGTCCATGTCGAGGAGCCGGTGCCGATCGATGCTCGCGTCCGGAAAGCCGATCCGCCGGCCGTGAAACACGATAACCGCCTGGTCTGGGATCTGCCTCTTCTCGAAGCGGGCGGCGAACGGCGTCTCCAGATCGAATTGGAACTTGGCCGTCCGGGCAGGCTAGATGTGCGGCCCTACGTGAGTTTCCAAAGCAGCAACGGTCTACGCACGCAGGTGGTGCGCCCGCCCTTCTGTCTGCAGATCAGCGCCGACCATACTCAGGTGACACGGGGGGAACGCATCCGTTTCCGCATTCAGCTGGCCAACTACGGCGATGCACCGATCCGCAACATCAAGATCTATGACATGCTGCCATCTGGACTGCACCATCCTCGTGGCCCCAAAATCGGCGTCGAGCATTTCGGCGACCTGTTACCGGGCCAGACTCGGGAGCTTCCTCTGGAGACAACAGCCGTGGAATCCGGCACGTTTCGTCACGAGGTCTTCGCCCAGGCCGATCGCGGCATCGAGGCCAAAGCCGCTGTAGATGTGGTCATCATGGAGCCGAACTTGACACTGCGGATAGACGGCCCGGACAAAACTGTTGCGCAGCGCGAGGCGGACTTCGATCTGGAAGTTACCAATCCTGCGGCGCTGACGGCGAAGGATGTTCGCCTGGTGCAGGCACTGCCGCCGACGTTCGAAGTTGTCTCGGCCACCGGGGCCTCTTTCGACAGCAGCCATCATGCCCTGGTCTGGTCGCTGACTGATCTGGGCGCCGGCCAACGGCATCGGGTGACGTTTCGCATCAAGGCCCACGGCAGTGGCGCTTGGCCGATGATTGCCACCCTCCAGAGCGCGAATTTCCCAGAAGCACGCGTCAGCCACACACTGCACATCGAAGCAACGGCCCTCTTGAAGCTGGAGGTGCATGCCCGCGAAGAACGCTTGTCCCTCGGCGCGGAGACGGTCTTTCGCATCCACGTTTTCAACAAGGGCGACGCTCCCTGCCCCGGGGTGCGGCTAACGGCTGTGTTGCCGGAATGCGTGGTCCCCTTCAAGGCGGAGGGACCAAGCAGCGGACAGATGGAGCATCGGCAAGTGCATTTCGCACCGCTGGCCCGGCTTGATGCTCACGGCGACGTGATCTATTCCCTTCACGTCCGCGGCCAACAGGAGGGCAAAGGCTCTCTCCACGTCGAGTTGACGGCTGAGAATCAGGTTCCGGCAGCGAAAGAACTGAGCATCCAGGTCCACGCAGGGGAAATTGCCAAGTCCATACCGGGAGAGATGTTGCGATGAAGGCACGAAAAAATAGTGAACTTTTGGAAAATATTTGGTTGCCAAACGGCCTCGAGGTGGTTATGGTAAGGCTCTCCCCTCGCTTTTACAGGAACCACATCCAGAGCATGAACCAGGTGAACCAACGCCAGGACGAGCGTTTACCAGGGGGAAGGATTCCCCCGTTTTTCGAGGCCATCTGCCATTGATCTTGAGCGGGAAGAGGAGCGTTGTTAAGATTCGGCCGCGTTACGGATGACGGGTCAGCCGTCCGCCGTCCGACCGCAATAAGCCCTTCTGCAACGTTACTGCTTGTCCCGCCGGAACCGGGAGCGTAGCGATCACGACGCGGTGCGTCCACGGAGGGGGTGCCGCGCGCGTGAAGGGGGAGAAGAGGAGGTTGGTCATGAGTACGAACCGCACACAGAAGGAACAGGTTCGTGTCCATATCCGCTGGATGATCCGCCGGGACATGCCGGAGGTCTTGCAGACGGAGCAGGAGAGCTTCGAATATTCCTGGACCGAGGAAGATTTCTTGCGCTGCCTGCGCCAGCGCAATTGCATCGGCATGGTGGCCGAGCAGGGCGAGAAGGTAGTCGGCTTCATGATCTATGAGCTGCACAAGAACAAGCTGCACATCCTTAATTTCGCTGTCAGTCCTTGCTTCCGCCGTCTCGGCGTCGGCGCCCAGATGGTGGCCAAGCTGATTAGCAAGCTATCCAGCCATCGCCGCACACGCATCACGCTGGAAGTGCGCGAGACGAACCTGGACGCGCAGCTGTTCTTCCGCAAGCAGGGCTTCCGGGCCGTACGCGTGCTGCGTTCCTTTTACGAAGACAGCGGTGAAGACGCCTATCTTCTCCAGTATCGCCTTGCCGACGATACTGGCGAGGATTTTGAGGATACCGTCAATCGCATCGCCCAGTATGAGGAGAGTTGAGACATACCAGAAACCGTCGCGCGGAGCATGTCAACGCCCAGGTAAGGGCTGCCAGAGCGTTGACACGCTCTGCGCGACAGTTTTTATCTGGGCGAACTCTTCCGATTATACGGCTTGCAACTCTTCCTGATACGACGATTTTGCCATATTTCCCTTGATTGCCGGTCATTCCTTTTTTAAGCTCAATAACAATCCCGGTTTCGCACGCCGGGGAAGCATCTCCATTCACCATCGAGGAGGCATCACAATGCGTACCTGGATGAGATTGATTCCGGCCGTTTTGCTGGTCATCGCTTTCACGAACTCGGCCCGTGCCGCTGATGTGGAAACCGACAAGAAGATCGACCAGTTGAAGACTGAAGTAGCCCAACTCCGCAAAGACCTGGACAACCTCAAAGTCGAAGTGAATGCGCGCGGTGCCAGGGTTGCCGAAGACCTGCAAGAGATCAAAAACCTCCTCCGCGACATGGCCAACCGGCCGCCCCTCTCCCGTCAGTCTGGCTACGATCCGCGTTCGTTGCTTCCTGGCGCTCCCTCTGCTACTCCCCTGCCGACCACCGGGACGATCACACTGCAAAACGTGTATCCGGCGCCAGCTACCGTGCGCATCAATGGTCAGCCATATTTCGTCGATGCCAATCAGACCCGGGAAGTCCGCAACGTCCCGATTGGCCCCTTCCAGTATTCCGTGGACGTGGAGGGTTACGGTACGGTCGAGCCGCTGCGCAGCGATACCTTGCGGCCAGCGGGCTATCTCATTCGCATCTACCCGCGCATGCCGTTGTAACAGGCATGATTGTCACAATCGACGGCCCGGCCGGCGCCGGCAAGAGCAGCGCCGCCCGGAGCTTGGCACAACATCTGGGCTTCGAGTTTCTGGACACCGGTGCCATGTATCGCGCCGTGGCCCTGGCGGCCTTGCGCGCCGGCATCAACCTGCACGATGAGTCAGCCCTGGCTGGACTCGTCGCGGGGCTGCGTTTGCAGATGCCGCCGGGCGGCCGAGTGCTGCTGGATGGCGAAGATGTGACGGTGCTGATCCGCACGCGCGAAGTGACAGCGGCGACCGGCGCCGTGGCCGATAGCCCTGCCGTGCGCCGCCGTCTGGTGCAGATGCAGCGCGACATTGCCCAAGGCCGTAACATGGTCTGCGAAGGCCGCGATCAAGGCACGATCGTCTTTCCGAATGCAGTCTGCAAATTCTTCCTGAATGCCGATCCCCTGGAACGCGCCCGGCGGCGGCAACGCGAGATGGAAGCGCGCGGCGAGCGTGTCGAGCTGGAACAATTGCTGCGCGAGCAAGAGATCCGCGATCAGCGCGATGCCGCCCGCGATCTGGCACCGATGAAGCCGGCTGCGGACGCCATCCTGCTGGATAGTACGCGGCTGACTCCGAAGCAAGTCGTCGAAGCGATGGCCGCTGAGGTCCGCCAGCGTCTGTCGGCTCATTCGTGAGGTGACAGCGTCGATGCGGACGGAATATTCGTGGCTGCTGTACGAGGCCGGTTTTTGGCTGACGCGGACCCTTCTGACGTGGGGGTTCCACTATCGCTATGAAGGCAGCCAGAATGTGCCCCGCAGCGGGCCGGTCCTGCTCCTTGCCAACCATCAGAGTTTTCTCGATCCGCCGATCGTCGGCTGCGCCATCCGCCGTCATCTTTGTTTCCTGGCGCGCAAGACCTTGTTTCGCAATCGCTTCTTCGCTGGCCTGATTCGCCGCCTCAATGCCGTGCCGGTCGATCAAGAAGGCATCGCCAAGGAAGGGCTGAAAACCATTCTCGAAGAACTCAAAGCCGGTCAGGCCGTACTGGTGTTTCCTGAAGGAAATCGCACCCACACGGGAGAAGTGCAGCTGCTCAAGCCGGGGATTTTGCTCTTGATAAAACGCATCGAGACGCCGATCGTGCCCATCGGCATCGCCGGCGCGTTCGACGCCCTGCCGCGGACACGGAAATGGCCGAAGCTCTCGCCGTTCTTTCTGCCCACGACGGGTGCCGATCTCGCGGTATCGATCGGCAAACCGATCCCTGCCGCGCGCTATCGCGATATGCCGCGTGAGCAAGCGCTGGCGGAGCTGCGCGAGGAATTGCAACGCGCCAAGGAACGCGCGGAACACTTGCGGCGGAAGAAAAGCAACGGATCACCGAGTCACAGAGAAAAACACAGAAAATAAATGACAAGAAGAGTATTTTTCTTTTTTCGAGTATCTTTTTTCTTTTCCCTTCTTCTCTGTGTTCTCTCTGTGATTCGGGGGTTCGTTTTTTTTACCTCAGTAAGTGCGTTCGCAGTTTGCGGATAGCTTTGTATTTCTCGTCACTGATGCGTTCGACAGGGACGCGCAGCTCTTGGGACATATCCTGCACAGACCAGCCCTCGAAGCTCATTTGCAGGATACGTTGCTGTCGCGGCGACAACACCTCTGCGGCGGCCCGATCGACGACTTCGCGTTCTTCGCGGAGTCGACGGCGCTGGGGATCGCGGCGGTCGGCAACGCTATCGGTGGCCGGCGCGAACTTCCGCGCCCGTTGGATGCGTTTCTTGACCGTGTCGATGGCTCGCAGAAATTCGCGGTGCTCCTCGCCTTGGCCATGCAGCGCTTGCTCCCAGGCATCCGCCGGCACGCGCTCCAGCAGACGGCGAAACACTTCCTGCGTGCAATCACTCCAGCTGTCCAGGGGCAGATGGGCATTGCGCCAGCAGGTGGCGCAATAGCGGCTCATGTCGGCGATGGCCTGGGCCGTTTCCCGCGGCGTCTGTACCGCCGCCTGTCCGGGAGCCGCGTTCACCGATAACGCCGTTCCCAGGACCACAGCCATGACGTAAGGCCGTTTGATCGTCGAACGTTTCATGCACAAACCTCCGTGACAAGACACGGGCTTGCAAAGACTCTCCTGGAAATGGACAGACACGTCATGAATTCTCGCTACCCTATTTTACCAAAAAATCATGCGGACAGAGGCTGCTCGACCACTGCCTCCAGACGTTGCCAGAACTGCCGTAGCACGTCGATGCTGTCGCTGGGCAGACCGCCGCGCGCATAGACAGCCCGCGCATACAAGCCAGCGAGGCGCTGTAGATCGGCCTCCAGGGCCGGCACTTCCGCACCGACGCGGCTGGCAAATTCCAGCGGCGTCTCGCCGGGCTGTCGGCCCAGATCACGCTCGCGCGCCCACGCCTGAACCGCAGCAAAGGTATAGCGAATCAGCTCCGGTAGCGCCATCCTGATTCGCCCATCTGCGAACGGATTACGGAACGAAGTGAACGGCCGTTCACGCCATTGCTGTTCTTCTTGCTGGCCCTGTTCTTCTTCTTCGGTTGTCCGTCGTTTGCCGCCGAAAAGATTCGCCCAGAAATTGCGCAAGGCATCGAGCAGTCGCCGCGCCCAATCGGTGAAGTGCGCCAAGAACTGCAAGCCGGAACGCAATACAAAGAACAGCACCGCCAAAGCGAGGACGGCAAATACGATCCACTTGAGAATCGCAGCGACGCGACTAACTACATTGCGTATCGCAGAAGAAGACGTTTTCGAGGAAGAACGCGCCCCGGAGCGCTCCGGCGCATCTTTATCCGAACGCTGTTCGCGTTGGTCCGAGGAGCCGCGCGTGTCGTTCTCGCCTCGCACTTGCTTGGCGGCGTTTTTCTCCGCCTGTCGATCAGGCCCGGAACCGGGATCGCCTTGGTTCGGATTCGAGTTGTTGTTCTGAGCTTTCTGACCTTGGCCGCTGCTCTGTCCTGGGCTGTTTTGGCTCCTTGCTTGCGCGGGGGACTGGCCCTTCCCTTGCTTCGTCGCCGCACCGCGCTCGCCCTTTTGTTGCCCCCTGTCGCCTCCGGAATCGACGTCGTTCTTTTTTTCTTCCGAAGCGTCCGCACCTGGCCGGCCTTCGCCTTTGCCTGCCTCGCCGCCTTTTATGGCATACTTCGAGGCGCCGCGCTGGGGCGACTTCGCCGCGGACACGGAGAACAACGAATACTCCGCATGGGGCCGCGGCAACAGGGCGCCGAAGAGCAGCAGCGCCGCAATGAGCGACCCGCCCATCGTCAGCCAGACGCCGGTCATGGCCCTGGGCATTTGCAGCCGCCGCTGCCGGAGATAGCGGCGCAGACTCAGAAAACAGGTCGTCAGCAACAGACCCAGACCGCAGCCGACGTACACGATCATCAGCCAAAAGGAGCTGTGCCGGCGCTCGACATCCTCTGCGGGAATAAGCGCCTGGCCCAGTCCGAACAGCGGCAGCGCCGCCAATGAAAAATAGACCACCCAGACACCCAATATCCGTTTTTTGTTACGCTCCTCCCGATAGCGTCGCCAGCGTTGCAACCAGCTTTCCCCCTCGCTCGCTTCCACGATCGGCGTGGGAGTGCTCGCTGGCTCCTCCAGTCCCGCTGCTTGCAGCAAGCCCTCAGCGTTGACGTCGGTTTCTTCGTCCATATGGGTGCAGTCCCAGGTCAAGCGATGAGCACACCACCAGACCAGGCCGATCAGGCCGGCATTGATAAGAAAACTCAACCCTCGCATGCCGCCATCTTCGGGATATTCGACGAACATCTGCATGCCCAGCCAGGTGAGAAAGCCCAAAGGCACTGCGTAAAGAGCGGCACGACTGCTCGTCTCATCCAGCATGGTCATGCGCGCGATCAGCACGGCGCCAAAGACAAAGAAGAAGAGAATCCAGCGCATACGCTCGACGTATTCACCAACGTACAACACATTGAGCAGGAAAAACACGAGACTGGCCACCAGGCCCATGATGAGGGCCGGACTGATGGCCAGAGCAACGTAATCGGCGAGCGTCTGATCATGCTGGTCGGTGGACATGGCTGCGCCTCAAGGGAATCGAGCGTCTCTCAAGAATCATAGCAACAATGCAAGGAGAATAGGGAATAGGGGATCGGGAAAAGCGGCATTGGGCCGCTCTATTCCCTATCCCCTATCGTCCACGACCACAGCTTGAGCCTACGGACTGACGGACAAGACGGTAGGGCAAGCGGCTCGCCTGCCCATTTTCCAGCCCGCAAGCTGCTTGCCCTACGTCTTGTCGGCTCGCTCTACAGTCCCACTTGCCTCGCGTTACAAGGACTTGTCCGTGAAGAGGAGATCAAACATCCTGGCGTCCTTGAACATCCCCAGCGCACTGGCCTCCAGGCTCAGCAGCGCATCGAGACGCTGTACCGCCTGCGCATCGGCCTGCTGCCACAGAGCCAACGCCGAAGATAACTGCGCCTGATAGGCGTTCCTCACATTGTTCAACAAAAGGGCGAAGTCGGCGAACACCTGATCTGTGATCGATAAAGGCGCCCCTTGCTGGCTCGGTGAGTTGGTGGGGACGCTGGTGCTGCTGAGGGCGCTTAAGCTCGAAGCAAGGCTTGTTCCGTTCGTGGCCGTTATCGGGGTCGCATGCAAGGCATCGGAGCCGCTGCCGCCGTCGGGAACATTGAGATCGGCAACGGCCAGATTGCGGTTGGCTGTGTCCATCGCCAGGGTAGCGTACATGACGGAACTGCTGTCGCTACTGTGGCCCAGCCCCAGGACATGGCCCAACTCATGGATCACCGCCGTCCCGAAATCATACTGCCCCGAACCGATTTGCGTCGGATCGCTGCCAGCGTACCAGTCCCACCCCTGGATCATCGTTACCTGATCGGCATCGGTTGTAACGCCGAGCACCCCTTGGGCGACGCCGCCCAGGGCGCTGGTCGTGTCCATGCTCAGGGTGGCGTTGGCCTGCGTCGGGTCGCTGACCAAGACGATCGATACGCCGTAAGGAGCAACCGTCGCATCCACGGTGTTGACCGCATCGGTGATGCGGGCCAACTCATCGCTGGTCAGCTCGCCATTGCTGTTATCGACGTACAGGTCCACTTCGCCGCCCAGCAAGCCCCCGGCGGTAGCTGTGCTATCGGAGGAATCGGTCGTGAGTCCTGCCCAGCAGCCACTGCCATGATTGACCAGCTGGATCGTCTTGGTATGCGTGGTGCCATCGGCCAGCTTCACCTCGATCGCGTAGGAGCCAGCGCTGAGGCCTTTGGTCTGCCAGAGATAGAGATAGGCGCCAAAGACGTTCTGCAAGCCCTCCTTGTTGGTGGAGACCGGCGTGAAGGGAGCGCCGACCGGGTTACCGTTGGAATCCAGCGCCTGAATTTGCAGCGACGTGACAGCGCTGAGACTGGTAATGGGGCAGCCGTTGTTGTCGGTCAGCAGGAACAGGATGGGGATGGTACGGTTGACCTCGAAGGGCAGACCGAGACTCACAGGCGGCAGCAAACAGAATTTGTAATTGACCTGCTCGGGAGTTGAGAGTGTGCCGCTGCTACCGAGGTCATTGGCATCGCCGCTATAGATTGCCTCGACGACCTGGGGACCGACGGGCAGGTTCGAGACCGTGATCGAGGCGGTACCGTCCGAAGAGAGGGCGACTGTGCCCAAATCCGCACCGGTGGTCGTATCCACGAAGTCTACGCTGCCCGTCGGCGTGCCCACACCAGGGCTAACCACGCTTACCGTGGCCGTGAAGGTTACCGGCTGGCCATAGATGATCGGATTGGCCGAGGAAGTCAGCGTCGTCGTCGTCGTGTCCTGGTTAACCACCTGGCTAACAGCATTGCTGGTACTGCCGAGGTCGTTGGCGTCGCCGCCGTAGACCGCTGTAATGCTGTGGCTGCCGACGGCCAGTGTGGAGATACGGAAAGTAGCCACACCGTTATTATCCAGACTGACCGTCCCCAGAACAGTACTGCCATCCTCAAAGGTCACGGTCCCCGTCGGCGTGCCGGCGCCGGGACTGACCACACTCACCGTGGCTGTGAAGGTCACAGGTTGGCCGTAGACTGAAGGTTGGGAAGAGGCGAGAGTGGTCGTGGTGGAATCTTGATCAACACTCTGGATGACGGTGTTGCTGGTACTGCCGGCATCGTTCGTGTCGCCGCCGTAGATCGCGGTAATACTATGGTTGCCGACAGATAGCGAGGCGATGCTGAAGGTAGCCACGCCGCCGCTGAGAGTGCCCGTCCCCAGTTCGGTAGTGCCCTCGTAGAAGGTCACGGTCCCCGTCGGCGTACCGGAACCAGGGCTGTTAGCGCTGACGGTAGCGGTTAACATGACGCTTTGGCCGTACACCGAGGGAATAATCGACGAAGCCAACGTCGTCGTGGTGCTGTCTTGATTGACAACTTGCGTCACGGTATTGCTGGTGCTGCCGGAATCGTTGGCATCGCCGCAGTAGATCGCCGTGATGCTGTGGCTGCCGACGGACAGCGTAGAAGTGGTGAACGTGGCCACGCCGTTAGTGAGGGCCTCTTTCGCCAAGATGGTGTTGCCATCTTCGAAGACCACTTCACCCGTCGGCGTTCCAGCACTGCTGACCGTGGCCTGGAAAGTCACGGGCTGGCCATAGACAGAGGGATTGCCCGAAGAAGTCAGTTGGGTTGTGGTTGACGACACGCCCCCTATCACGGTCGTATTCATCGGCACACTGAGCGAGCCTGTGGTGTTGGTGTTGGCCCCGGTCCAGGCAAGGTTGGCGATGTCGGTGATGGTGCCGCTCGCGTTGGAGGCCACGGTAACGGTGAAAGTCAGAGTAGCGGTTGCGCCGGGGTTCAGTGTGGCCGTGGCCGTCAGCGTATTGCTGTTGGCAGTGGAAGGCTCCGTAATCGTCCACCCTGTTCCGCCGGCCGTGCCGGAAACAGACCCGCCGGCACTGCCAGAAACATAGCTGGTATCGGGGGGAACCTCATCGGTCAGCGTCACGTTAATTGGCTCGCCTTCGCCGTTGGTCACGTTCACCGTGTAGGTGATGGTCTGGCCAGTCTGGCCGGCTTGTACGGTCGTTACCGAGGGAGTGCCCGTGAAGTCCACCTGCAGTTCGGTAGCGCCGATGTCGATTAAGCCGTTCACGAGGCGCGGCAAGCCGCGCTGATCGGTAGCATCGCTGCTGCTGGCGACGCCTTCGGCGGCAGCAATGGCCGCTGCGGCGCTGGGATCGCCTGTGCCGATGGTGGGGCTGGTCGCCATCGGCACGATCGTTTGCGTAGGTCCGAAGTTGTAGCCCAATTGGCCGAAGAACGAAGTCAACTGAGCGATGGTGTATTGACCCACGATATCGCCGTGGACGCCGTTGCTCAGGTTGCTGCCTGTACCGTCACCGATGAAGTCATCATCGCTAGAAGAGAATGTGCCAAACACGTCGGTGTCGGTCGCCGCCGTATTCAGGGCCAGGATAGTGTTCTCCAGGGAAGCAGTGCTGACGGAAGGACCGACGTACAGACCGCCGGCTTGGTCCGTACCACTGGTTGTGCCAGGAGAGCCGGGCTGGCCGTCGGGCGATAATTGGGTTGGTGGAGTGGTGGCATTGTTGACGATGCCCTGGCCAGGCTTGCCAGCGGCACCGGGTGTGGCGGCAGTGATAGTATTGTAAGCGAAGGTGGCATTGAGCAGACTGACGCTGCCGCTGCCCAGATACAGTCCGCCGCCCTGTCCAGAAGCCGCGTTGCCGCCGTTGCCAGCGTTGCCACCGACACCTTGGCGGCTTGGTACCGTGAGGTATGCTTTTGCACTGCCGGCGTTGCCGCCGTTGCCGCCCGCGCCGCCGGGGCCGTCGCTGAGGGTGTTGTTGGCGAGCGTAGCGTTGATCAGCTTGAGGGCACTGGTGGTGGCAAAGATCCCGCCGCCGCTGATGGGGGCCGCGTTGCCGCCGTTGCCACCGTTGCCACCGGAGCCGCCGTAGTCTTGACCAACGCTGCCGTTGCCGCCGTTGCCGCCCGCGCCGCCCGCGCCGCCCAAAAGTTCGTTATTGGCAACGGTCGAATTGACCAGAGTAAAGGCGCCGCCGTTGACATACACGCCGCCGCCTTGGCCCACGCCGGCATTGCCGCCGGCGCCGCCGGCGCCGCCGTTGCCGCCCGTGTAATAAATGCGACTGGAGTAATAGTAATAACCGCCCGCACCGCCTGTACCACCCGCACCGCCGTGGGCGCCGTTATAGCTGATATCGGTATTCATCGCGGTCAGCACACTGTTGCCAGTGGCGAACACGGCACCTCCTTGTCCCGCGCCGCCGTTGCCGGCGCTGTTGCCGCTGCTGCTTTTGCGGTCGTAACCGGGAGGATTAACTCTGTAGATGAGAGTAACGCCGCCATTACCGCCCTGGCCGCCTTGACCGCCAATACTTCCATTGAAGTCAAGAGCCACGGCATTCATGGTGACGGTACTGGCATTGACGTACAAACCGCCGCCCTGGGCAGTGCCGCCGATATTGCCCAGTCCGCCGTTGCCGGCGATGCCGCCGCCGCCGACGGTCTTGGTTTCTTTCGCTGTCAGGCCTTCGGCTACACCGCCACCGGCCCCAGGGCCACCTAAGCCGCCCATCGCGATATTATCCTCGATCGACGCGTTGGTTAACGTAAGGGCACCCTGCTGAACGTATACCCCGCCCCCCAAGGCTGAACCGGCGACACCGCCCGAACCCCCGTTGCCGCCCGCCCAACTACCGATGCTGCCCTCACCACCCACTCCCCCAAAACCGCCCTCTCCGCCCTGGGCTTGATTGCCGAAGATCACGACATTGTTGAGGTTGATGATGGTATTGCCACTACCTTCCACAGCGAGGCCGCCGCCTTCGGCGATTCCGCCGTTACCGCCCGTACCGCCGTTGCCGCCCTGGGTGCCGCTGGTGGGGTTGCTAATTCCGCCTAGGAGGCGTTGTCCGCCCTTGCCGCCGGATCCGGCTATGCCGCCATATCCGCCCAGCGCCGCGTTGGAAAGGAATTCGACCGGGGCAGCGTTGCTAAGGCCGGCATTAATCTGGAGACGGACGCCGGCACCGGCCAGATAGGCGCCGCCGCCGACCGCCATTCCTGCTGCACCGCCGTTGCTGCCGTTGCCGCCCGAAGTCGTGGGGGTTCCTGTGATACCGCCTTGGCCGCTGCCGCCTTGTCCTGAAAAGGCAAGATTCGATTCGAGGACAGCGCCGTTGTTCAGAGTGACGCTGGCACTCAAGGCGTACAAGCCACCGCCGTAGGCATCGCCGCCTTTGCCTCCGTTTCCAGGGAGCGTGCCGGAGCCGCCAGTCCCGCCTGTTCCCCCATTACCGGGCGGGGGCATATTCCCAGGCAACGGATTGGCATTCAAAGAACTGTCATAGATCCCTGTATAGATTCCGCTGAGCGATACACTTCCCCCCTGGACGAACATCCCGCCGCCCAAGGCCGTGCCGCCGGCGCCGCCCTGACCGCCTATTTTCCCGTTGCCGCCCGGACCGCCGACGCCGGCATGAATTTCACTATCCTGGATGGTTGCGCTTGCTTCCATTATCACGGTGGCATTCGAAGCAAACACACCGCCGCCTTCGTCGCTGTTTCCTTGCCCGCCGGCGCCGCCCACCCCGGAAGTACCATTATAGGCGGCGCCGCCTCTTCCTCCCTGGGCACCTATGAAATCTCCTTGGTAAAGCCCCGTAAGTTGCTGACCTTTGTACAGGCCACCGCTAACTTCTGTCGCATCGGTGAGCGTCAAGGAACCGCCTTTGACGTAGATGGCGCCGCCTTGACCAAACCCGGCAGCGCCGCCCATGCCGCCGCTGCTATGCTGGGACGTGCCATTGGCGCCGGCGCCGCCATTGCCGGGCCGTGCGTTGCCGGCTATCTGCGTGCCGGAGGCCGTCACCGTCGAATTCAGGGCAAAGATGACGCCGCCTTGAGCATTCCCGCCCGCGCCGCCGGTCCATAGGCCGGTCGTGCCGTTGCCGCCGTCGCCGGCAGTACCGATGCCGGTCACCACGCCGCCTGTCAGGGTCAGCGTGGTGTTCTGGACATAGATGCCGCCGCCCTGGACGCTGCCACCGTTGCCGCCGGGACCGCCGTTCGCTCCGGTAGCGCCGCCGCTGGCGTAGTTAGCATTCATGTGAGCGAGATGACAATTCGTCAGGCTGACCGAGCCGCCCGAGATGAACAGCCCGCCGCCCTGGGCGCTGCCGCCATTGTTGCCGGTGGCGGAAGAGGCCGCACCGCCGATAGCTTGGTTGCCGGGGAGCGCCACCGTTTTGCACGTCAGCACAGCGTCTACGGAGTAAATGCCTCCGCCAGCGGCGTTTTGGCCGGCGCCGCCGGCAGCCTGGTTGCCCCCGATGACGCCTTGGGACACGCTCACCGTGCCGCCGAAGACATACAGCCCGCCTCCCATCGCGCTGCCGCCTATGGCCTTGTTGGCGCTGCCCTTCGTTTTGGTTGAAACAGCATAAAAGGTAGCTTGCGAAGTCGGGGTTACCCCAAAGGAATACTGAGTGTACTTTTCGTTGCCAATGAGATTATTGGTGAGGTTGAGCTGCGCAACGCCCGCGACGTAGAGACCGCCGCCCTGGGCACTGACGCTTCCAGAAACCTGATTGCCAGCGATAGTGCAGTTGGACACATTCACCGAGCCACCGGCTACATACAGTCCGCCTCCCTGGGCGCTGGCGCCCGCCCCGCTGACCGCCTTGTTCGAGGCACCGATGATTTTCGACGTATGTGCTGTCGTGGACTTATGGGTTTTGTAGTTAAACACTTTCACGTGCGATTTTTCAGCGGCGCGGCCGATGATATCGTGGGAGAGCGTAAGAGAGCCGCCATTGGAATAAATGCCTCCGCCCGCGGCATTTTGGCCGCTGCCGCCGATCGCCTGGTTGCCGGCGACGACGACCGATTTCATGCTCAGGTTGCCGCTGTTGTATACGGCCCCGCCTTGCGCCGTCGATCCGCTTACCAGGCCGCCGGTGAGCGTCAAATGCTCTAAAGTCACGGTCTGCCCCTTGGCAATGTCGAACAAGCGATTGCCATTGCCGGTCAGGGTATAGTTGGTGCCGTTTTGGCCCTCGATGGTCAGCGTGGAGCCGCTCCCCAGCAGCGCGATGTTCACCTGGCCGCCAGAATCGAAAGTGAAATTGTTGGTGATCTGAATGACATAGTCGGTGTTGGCCGCTGTATCCGATGCAATCGCAGCGGTGAGAGCAGCGTAGCTGCCGGCTGTCTGTGTCACCGTCGGGTTGCCTCCCGACGGTGTCAGTCGCTCTTCCAGCATCTCCAACCGCAGGCGAACTCCCTTTCGACTCCGCGCCGCCAGCCGACGACGCTCCTTACGACATCGAGAATTGCCGACAACCAAGCGACGCAGGGATGCGAGCCACATAAAGGTGTTCCTCTTTCGTTCAAGGAAGTACAAGTCGACGCTGACCCGGCCGTCCCCCCACGGAATGGGGGGAACGAGAGAGCGACCGGCGACGACATTGCCGCCGGCAGGCAGCCCAACCTCGCATTGACTGCGCGCACCCTCTACAGTCCCACACTCTGCGGGGAGCGCACAGTGAGAGGTTGAGCCATCAGTTGGGCTGGATCTCGCGGTGCGGCAACTCTAACGTAGGGAGCGCACCCGCATGAGAGAGCCGAGTATAGATGCGGAATTTGGAGAAGTCAAGCCTATTTGGATAATTTCTTGTTGGGATTTCCGCATATGTGCTAAAATGATGGGCGAACGGCTGGCATCCGCCGGTCCTTCGTCGCGTTCCATGTAAGAACGCGAGTGCTGTTCGGAGGGATTCGTTATCGTGTTCGCCAATTTTGGGGCAAACGGCCACTGGTTATGGGACGTTGCCGGCTTGCTCCTTATCCCGGCCCTGGTGGTTTTGAACGGTCTGTTTGTCGCTGCCGAATTCTCGCTGGTTTCGGTGCGTAAAACGCGCATCGAGGAGCTGATAAAGCGCGGCATCAAATCCGCACGCTCGGTCGAGGCGGCGCTGGTGCGCCTGGATCGCTCGATCGCGGCGACGCAGCTGGGCATTACCCTGGCCAGCATTGGTCTGGGTTTCGTTGGCGAGCCGGCCCTGGCCGACCTCCTCAAAGTGTCGGCCGGATTTTTGGGTTTCTCCGTCGCGGAGGGATTCGGCCATTCCCTCGCCGGCATCCTGGCCTTCCTGCTCATCACGTATATGCACGTTGTCTTCGGCGAAATGGTCCCCAAGACCTTGGCGTTACAGACGGCGGACCGTTCGGCGTTGTGGCTGTCTGGCCCGCTGAACGTGTTCGCGCGGCTGAGCCGGCCGCTCCTGGGCATCATCAATGGCACGGCCAACTTCTTATTGCGCTGCCTGGGCTACCAGGCCGCTTCCGGCGAGGAGATGGTCCACTCTGTCGAAGAGCTGAAGCTGCTCATCGAAGACAGCGAGGAAGCCGGCGTCCTTGATCCTGATCAGGCCGAATTCGTGCAGAACGTCTTTCACCTGTCCAACAAGCGTGTCCGCGATTGTATGGTGCCGCGCAACAAGATGGCCGTCCTGGAGCTGAACACGCCGCCGGACAAGGTGCTGGAAGCGGTCCGCACAGGCGCCCATACCCGCATGCCGGTCTACGAGGGCCAGCTCGACAACATTGTCGGCATTGTCAATACCAAAGACCTGTTTTATCTGTTTAGCCTTCAGGGTGTCGTGGTCCTGCATGATGCCATGTATCCGCCGCTGTTTCTCAAGCCGGACGAGAGCATGGCCAACGCCTTGCGCCTGTTCCGCCGCGTACGACGGCCGATGGCGCTGGTACGCGATGAAACCGGGGCCATTCTCGGTTTGATCACGCTGGAAGACGTGTTGGAAGAGATTGTCGGCGACATCGAGGATGAGCACGATCGTCCGACGCCGAAGCTGCCGCGCAACCGGTTGTTGCATAAAGTAGCTACCAGCCCGCCGCGCTAGCAAGGGCGCCCTTGCAGGCATGGCGGGCTAATAGAAACGCATCGCTTCTTTACAGGAGATTCTTATGGGAGCAAGACGTATCCGCCGAGAACAGCGGCGTCAGGACATGGCCGAATCGCGACGCACCAACGGCATGCTTAAGATGAAAGAACGCATCCGCCGCCATAAACGCATGTTAGCAATCATTGAGAAAGGCCAATTGCCCTTCACGCCGCCGGTCATGAGCTGGTTGAGCGCTACCCTGAACAAACCCGCCCGGCAGATCGTTCAGGCGGACGTGGATCAGCTGCGGAAACAACGGTAAATCGGGGGAACCAAGACAGACGATTTTTCGTCTTAGAATACAGATAGGGTGCGCTTCCGGGAACTGTATTTGCCAGTCCCCAGCGCCAGCAGAGGATAGCGCTTGCTGGCGCTGGGGACCGGCAAACAAAAGGGGATGAACGATGTTGCGTTCGCTGCTTGTGGGTGTATTGTTCCTGGGTGGTCTATTGGCCGCGATGAGTCGGCACGAAGCAACTTCGGCCGCTCCTCCTGCAGGCGAGCGTTCCCCCACAGAGCGCGGGAAGGAAGAGGGAAAGGCCAAGGACAAGGCCATCAAGGAGAGCGCGGTCAAGTGGCCAGAACCGCTCAAACTCACTCTCGTCGCCAAAAATGACGAAGAGCTTTCTTCTCTGGCCGAGATGGTTTCCATCATCAACAAACGGAGCGAAGCCAAGTGGAAAGAGAACCAGATCGTCCCCTCGCGCTACGCTGACGATTACGAATTCATTCGCCGCGCTTCGCTCGACATCATTGGCCGTATCGCCAAGCCGGAAGAGATCCGCCTGTTCTTGAAAGATCCCAAAGAGACGCGCCGCGCCAAGCTCATCAATCGCCTGCTGGAGAGCGATGAGTATCCCAAGCATTGGGCCGACCTGTGGGCCAACTGGCTCTTGGGCCGTTCCGGCGTGTTTGGCCGCGGCAAGTATCACGAATGGCTGGCCACCTGGCTGGAAGACCAATTCAGCCAGAACAAGTCGTACAGCAGCCTCGTCAAGAGTTTGCTCACTGCCAGCGGCGAAAACGATGATACCGACAAGGGGGGGGCCGCCGTCAATTTCATCCTGGCCCATGTCGGCGAGAATGTACCGCCGGCCCATCGCACCGAAGAAGGCTATTTTCAGATGGTGCCGTTGACCTCGCGCATCACGCGTCTGTTCCTGGGCACCCAGGTCCAGTGCGCCCAATGTCACGATCACCCCTTCTACAGCAACATCAAACAGGAACATTTCTGGGGCGTTAATGCCTTCCTCCGTCAGGTGAAGCCGAGCTTTCAGCGAGCGCCACAGATGGACGGCCGGATGATGACCTACAACAAACTGACGCTCACCGACGATGCGAACGTTGCTCGGGGCAGTCTGGTTTACTACGAGAAACGCAACGGCGTCATCCTGACGGCGCGGCCGGAGTTCTTGCCCAGCAACAGCGAGGAGAAGCACGGCGCAGCTTTACCTGCCGACGCCCAGGGGCGCCAGCGCCGCGAGATGCTGGCCGAATTCATCCTCAACCATCCGCAATTTCCCAAGGCCATTGTCAACCGCATCTGGGGGGTCTTCTTTGGCCGCGGATTCGTCAACCCCATCGACGACTTTAATGATCAAAATCAGCCGTCTAATCCAGAGTTGCTCGACGATCTGGCGGCACGCTTCAAACATTATAACTACGACTTCAAGAAGCTGATCCGCTGGATCTGCAATAGCAATCCCTACAATCTCAGCTACGTCGCCAATCGAACCAATGATAAACCGGAACACGAAGCGCTGTTTAGCCGCATGGTTATGAAAGCCATGAGTCCTGAACAGCTGTTTGAGTCGATCGTGACGGCCGCCAAGCTCGAAGCGGCGGAATCCAAGGATGGCAAGAAACGCTTGCGCGATCAGTGGCTCGGCGCCCTCATCACCAACTTCGGCGATGATGAAGGCAACGAAGTCAACTTCAACGGCACCGTCGTGCAAGCATTGATGATGATGAACGGCAAAGACATCAATGATGCTATCACTCGCCCCAATGGTGCAGTCGCTTTGGCCATCCGCAATCGTACCGAAGCTGCCGCCATTCACGAATTGTACCTGACAGCCCTTAATCGCCCGCCGACTCCCAAGGAGTATCGGACGATTGTCTCGCAGTTCCGCTTGCTCGATCCGCACATCGGCTTGAACGATTATCGCAATCCCCGACGCCGCTATGAGGATCTGTTCTGGGCGCTGCTCAACAGCAATGAGTTTATTCTCAACCATTGAGGACGAGCGGAACATGGGAATGCCCCGACTAAAGCACCGGGCGTTCCCACGTTCCGCTTGCCAGGTTTGCAATGGTTCACTGCACTTCCCGGACGCTCGTGGCGGTCAGCAGAAAATTGCGGAGTTCGGGGACATAAGGGGGACGTTGTCCGCACAACTCGACGATTTTCCCCTCGTGACTGCTGAGATCGACGTTCGGTCCCGCTCGCACCGAAAGGAGCGGATGGCCCTGGTCATCCAACAGGTGATAGCGACGATACCCCTCTCGATCGGAGGCAAATTGCAGTCGACCCTTGGTGGTGTAGAAAAGGTCTTGCCCCGGCGTGGACACGGTCCGCGTGGAGACAAGTTGGCCGTTGGTCACACCCGGAGCAGCCCCGCCGATGGGCTGAATCGCGCTCGTCCCGACGGGATGACTCGGCAACACGAAAGGTGAGGCAACCGAGGGCTGCCGCGTCGGTCCATCGGGGTAGTAATACGAGCCGCCGGGAACATTGGTGCTGCTGTTGGCCTGCTCGATCCAGTGAGCACGGCGATAGGCCTCGTCGGCGCGTTGCGGATTGATCGACAGATTGGCATCGCCGGCCAGGCGATAGAGGCGGACGGCATCATTCAAGCGTCCAGCATTGTCCGCCCTTAGGGCGTCGCGCCAAAGCGTATCGGCATCGGGCGCCTGCACCGTCGCCTTGGCAGAGGAAGTCGTCAGAGCTGTGCCGCCGGGTTTAGCGACAGCTTCCTTGCGCAGATAGCGGACCTCGCCTTCAGGCGGCTCAATCGGCAGCCAGGTGCCTTCCTCATCGGTCATGCCGCGGCCAATGACACGCACCTGGGCGCCACGCGGCAAGCGAACGCCGATGCGGGTGGGACGATCGACTTTCAGACTGCTGCCGATGAGCACCGGCACATCATGGCCATCGTAGGTGACGACATAGTTGGCATACTTGGAACTGATGTACTGCACGAAGCGGCTGTTAATCCAGCTGAAGGAACCCGCCGGTGGACGGATGACCAGCCAGCCACTCTCTAACTCGCGCTCCACCTGCACGCGGTCGCCCTGCCGCAGCAGGTTGGTCGGATACAGACCATTCGATGTACTCGGCCCGCACCATACCTCGGCTTGCGGCACCGTGACCATGCGGACATCGGGCACTGGCTCAGCCGCTCGCAGCACCGGCAACGAGCCGGAAGTGTAAGCAACCGCCACCCAAACGGCAAACACGGAAGCGAAACGCATAAGTGTCCTCCCTGGCGGACGCTTGCCCCCCGCCTTGCGCAGCCGCTCCTCTCCTCTCTCGGCAGGAACCAACCCCGACCATGAGCAACAACAAAAATGGGCGCACAGAAGGACATTCCCATGCAGGGGATTTTGTTCGTTGGGCCGCTTATAGCGAAGGAAACGGAGCGAGCAAGGCCAATTCGCCGCTTGTCCGGGATGCGGATTCTGTTTAAATTACCGGAGAGATATGTCAATGATTTACGCCCCTGTAGCTCAACTGGATAGAGCATCGGTCTTCGGAACCGAAGGTTGCAGGTTCAAGCCCTGCCAGGGGTAATGTCCCTTCGCTCCCAGGAGGGGAGCCTATTTCATGGCCCATTTCGCTGATGATGCCGCATCGAACCATGCCCCGCTCGGCCTGGGGGACGTCGTGAGCATTATGCTCGGCATCGTCGTCGGTGCCGGCATTTACGAGACGCCGCCGCTTGTGTTGCAAAACGTCGCTGGTCCCTGGCAAGCGCTGGCGGCGTGGGCGCTGGGCGGCATCATGTCTCTCGTCGGTGCTTTCTGCTTCGCCGAGTTGGCCGCCACGTATCCGCATTCCGGCGGCGATTACGTTTACCTGACGCGTGCCTTCGGATCGTGGTTGGGTTTTCTCTTTGCCTGGTTTCAGCTATCCATAATTCGCGCTGCCAACATCGCCATGATGGCTTTCGTCTTCGCCGATTATGCCGCACCGATCTGGAATGTGCCGTTCGCCTGGCAATGGTTGTGGGCCAGCACGGCAGTGGTGGTTCTGACCGTACTCAATCTCCTCGGCGTGGTCTTCGGCAAACGAACACAGAATGTGTTGACCTTGGCCAAGATGATCGGCCTGACCTGCGTGCTGGTAGTTGGTTTTGCCTCGGAGCCGCGCCCTGGGAGCGGTGAGTTTCCGCTTCCTAACAGTCGTGACCCAGAGGGGTTGCCTTCGCTGGCCACGGCGATGGTGTTGGTGTTGCTCACCTATGGCGGCTGGAACGATGCTGCTTTCGTCGCCGCCGAGGTTCGCGGCGGGCCGCGCAACATCGTCCGCGCCCTGCTGCTGGGCACTGCCGCCATCACGCTGCTTTATCTGCTTCTCAATGCCGCCTTCCTGTGGGGACTGGGGTTCGATCAGGCCCGGCAATCACACGCCATCGCCGCTGATTTGCTGGAACAGCGGCTCGGCCCCTGGGGTGCGCGGGCGATCGCTTTGTTGGTCATGATCTCGGCCCTGGGCGCCATCAACGGCATGTTGTTCTCCGGTGCACGAGTCTATGCCTCGCTGGGCGTCGATCATCCGGTCTTTGCCTGGCTGGGCCGGACGCATCAACGGACGCGGACGCCGTGGAGCGCCCTGGTGGTGCAATCGGCTATCAGTCTCGGTCTGATTGGCGTGGTCGGCACGCCGGAGGGCCGCGCGGGGGTCAATGGGATGCTGATGTACGCCGGGCTGGAGCCGGTGGAGTGGAAGGGGCATGGCGGCTTTGAGGTGCTCAGCGTGGTGGCGACGCCGTTGTTCTGGTTGTTTTTTCTGTTCTCCGGTCTCTCGGTGTTTGTGCTGCGCCAGCGTGATCCGCACTTGCCGCGACCGTTCACGGTACCGCTGTATCCGGAATTGCCCCTCCTCTTCTGCAGCATTTGCGCGTACATGATCTATGCGGGAACTACGTACGCCCAATCGATTCATCTGTCAGGCGGACTATTCGTCGTGACCGGCGTGCTTACCGCGATTGCTTTGCTGCTGTATCGCGTATCGCAGAGGATGCACACAACCCGGCGAGCGGGGTCGCGTTAGCGTCCCGAGAACGGTTCTTCTCAGGGCGCTAACGCGACCCCGCTCGCTGGCGCTGATAGGCTTGGCCTATTTCTCGTTTTTGCTCAACTCCTTAAACTGAATGTCCTTGAAGGTCACTTCCATAGACTTGAAGCCCGCGTGCAACTGCCAGGCAATGATGCCTTCGTCCGGCATCTTGGGAAAGTCGCCATCGACCATCGTTTCATCATTGACTTTGATGGTGACATGTTTGCCGACGCATTTGATGGAGTAATCGTTGAAGTCGGCGGGTTTGACGGCTTTTTTGACGAGATCGGGCGGCGATTGTTTCATCATGCCGCCGAAGCGTTCGCCATAGAGGCTGCCCCAATAGCCGGCGCCGATATCGCACTGCGGTCCGGCCACAATAAATTTCTCCGGGTCCACGACCCTACTGCGAATCTGCACGCCGCTGTTGCCGATGCCGTCCTTGAGACGCACTTTAAACTTCAGCTCAAAATCGCCGTATTTCTTCTTGCTGCACAGGAACGTGTTGTGCCTGGGATCTTCCGGCGTATAGCCGACGATCGCGCCATCCTTGACGCTCCAATACTTCGTCAGCCCTTCCCAGCCGGACAAGTCTCTGCCGTTGAAGAAAGCCGAATCGGAAGCTACAGCGCTGTCCCGTGGCGCCGCCGAATGAGCCGGAAGTGTAAACAACAGCCCGAGGAGGGTGAGAGGGATAAGCCAGAGAGCGGAACGCATGGGGTCCTCCATTCAGTTTTCGGTTTTCGGAGTTTGGTTTTCCGTGGTACAGTGTATTGACTTACCAAAAACTGAAAACCGAAAACCGCAAACCCACATGCGTATCATCCCGGTCCTCGACGTGATGCATGGCGAAGTCGTTCGCGGCGTGGGCGGCCGGCGCCAGGAGTATCGCCCTCTCGTCAGCCGGCTCACGCCATCGAGCCGGCCTTTGGACGTGGCGAATGCTCTGGCGTCGCACTTCGGTTGCCGGGAATTGTACGTTGCGGATCTCGATGCCATCGGCGGCGGCGAACCGGCCTGGCCACTGTATGCCGCCCTGCACGAACAGGGGTTTCGGCTATGGGTAGATGCGGGCATCCGGCGCCCGACACGCGCGGGACAGCTCGCGGATGCCGGCATTGAAAGCATCGTTGCCGGTCTGGAGACGATACAGGGCCCGACCGAGTTAGCAGAGATGGCCCAGATATTGGGCGAGCGCCTGGTGTTCTCATTGGATCTCTATCAGGGCGAACCACTGGGCGATCGGGACGCCTGGCAACGCCAAGGTGCCGAAAACATCGCCGCGGAAGCTGTGCGGCTCGGCGTTCGCCGTTTGTTGGTGCTCGATCTGGCCCGTGTGGGGTGTGCGGGCGGAACAGGTACACGCGAGCTGTGTGCGCGTCTATGTGCGCAGCATTCGCAGGTGTCTGTCAGCGCCGGCGGCGGTGTACGGCACCACGGCGATCTCGACGAATTGCGGAATTGTGGGGTACAAGCGATACTGGTGGCATCAGCGCTGCACGATGGCCGACTTGGCAGGAATGATTTCCTTTCGGTTAGCCGTGAGCCGTAGGGGAGCGCTCACCCGGAGCTTGCGGCTAACCAAAAGGAAATCATCCATTTTTTAGCTCACAAGTAGCCGACTGGCCGACATTCTCTTCGACCTCGACGCGCAGCACGGCGGGCCGATAGTTGTGCTGGCGTTGCAATTCTTCCAGCAGACGCCCGGCGATCCAGCGCGCCAGCAATTCGGCGGTGGTGTTCTCAATGGGCAACAGCACGCAATCCTCGCGCGGAAAGACCCACTCGCGGTCCCGATAGTGAACACGGACACTGCGCAGCCCTTCTTCAACGCGGATGTGCGGGTTGCGCGTGGCCAGCAACATGCGGTGATCCAACTCATCCGTGATAGCCTTGGTGCGATGCTTCAAGGCGATGAAATCGAAGACATAATAGTTTTCATCCAATGCACCCTCGACCTCGACAGCAGCGCGATAGTTGTGGCCGTGTAGCCGCTCGCACTTGTCGCCCTCGTAGCTGATGAAGTGCCCGGAGCAAAAAACCAGATGATCCTTCGTGACGCGGACTTTGAAGCGCTCAGTCATGGTAACTCAATGTAGCACAGCACGGTGACAGCGTCCAGGGTCCCGGCGCGCCGGTGTCAAGCGAGTGGGGTTGCGTAAGCGCCCCGAGAGGTACGGCATTACAACCTTGGATCGACCGGCTCGCTTTCCAAAGCGAGGACACCGAAGACACATTCATGCACGCGGCGCAGCGGCTCCTTGCGGACGAAACGCTCCAAGCCCTCGATGCCCAGAGCAAACTCGCTCAGGGCCAGCGCCCGCTTGTGCCCCAGACTCCGGTTCCGCAGGCGAGACAAGTTCTCTTCGGCAGTGTAGTCGGGGCCGTAGATGAGCCGCAGATACTCACGTCCCCGGCACTTGACAGCGGGCTGGACAAGCCCCCGGCTGCCGCGCAGGATGAAGTCGTGCGGCTTAACCACCATGCCTTCGCCGCCTCGTTCTGTTTGTTCCGTCCACCAATGGACGCCTTCTGCCTGGCTATCCGGGTCCGTCACGTTCACCAACTGGTAGGAAGTTGCCAGCAACAACTCCGGATCTTGCCTACAGATCGCTGCCAGAGTATCCATGTGCCAGGAATGATTTTTGTCCGTATGGACCCGGCCTTCCGAGGCCAGCAGATGAAACGGGGCCAGTTTCAAGTCGGTCAGCGACGCTACCGGCCAGCAGTATTGTCGATAGGCCGGGATAAATCGGCGAATATGCTCTTCCCGACACCGGCATTCGTGTAAAACTTGTTGGATCTTATTTATCTCTTTATCGTCCAGTCGTCCTGCCGTTTGGGCGAGCGCGGCAACTGTCCGAGGCAAGGAAGCCTGTCCCGCGGCCCCCACCGCTGCATATTGTGTCTTGAGCAATTCCTGCGCCTTGACCGACCACGGCATCAGCTCGCAATCGAGGCACACCCAGGTCGTCGCCAAACTGCTCCACACATCCGCCGCGGTCAACGCCGCCTGCACTCGCTCCAGGAGCTGCCGTTCCAATTCCGGCTCGTTGAAGAACCGCCTGCCGGTGCGCGTGTAGACGATGCCGATTTCTCTCTCAGCGATGCCGAAGCGCTCCCGCGCCGCCTGCTCATCTCGACAGACGATCACCACGGCCCGCGATCCCATATGTTTGGTTTCACAGATGACCTGCGGCGCACCTTGGCTGCGGTAGTACGCAAACGCCTCATTGGGATGCTCTAGCAGTCCCGGCGCGCTGCTGGTTTCGCACGGCGACATGGTAGGCGGCAGATAAATCAGCCATTTCGGATTGGCAGCGAAGCGGCTCATCACTTCCAGCGCCGCTGTCGCATTCGCCTCCCGAATGACGACGTTGCCGCGCAGCCGGGTCGAGATGATCCGCTTGCCCAGCACGTCCTCGACATCGAGGATTTCATCGTGAGCTTGCTGTGCCGTCAGCTTGGGGGCTACATCCTGACACTCTGTTTGGGAACCAGGCAAGAACGGCCGGGCTGGCTCGCAGTAGGTGCGGGCCGCCGGCACCGAGACGAACTCCCGTTCCGGATAGCGGAGAGCTGTCAGCTTGCCGCCGAAGACACAACCAGTGTCGATGTTGACGGTGCGATTGAGCCACTCCGGCTCAGGAACCGGCGTGTGGCCGTACACGACCATCGCCGGGCCACGATATTCCGCCGCCCAGTTGTGCCGCACCGGCAAACCGAACACGTCCGTCTCGCCAGTGGTGTCGCCATACAGGGCAAAGTCGCGCACCTTGCGTGAGGCACGTCCCTGCATCTCGGCCTTCATCCCGGCATGAGCGACGACCAGCTTGCCTTCGTCGAGAACGTAGTGGCTCACCAGACTCTCAAGAAAGTCGGCCAGCTCTTTGCGAAATGGCTCCCGAATCTCGTTCGGCAGAGCGTCGATTTCAGCTAAGCTGTTCGCCAAGCCATGCGTGATCTGGACATCTTTGCCCAGGAGCTTGCGCAGCAACTTCATGTCGTGATTACCAGGAACGCATAAAGCGGACCCGCAATAGACCATATTTCGCACCAGCCGCACCGTGTCCACGATGCGCGGTCCCCGGTCCACCAAATCGCCGAGGAAGATAGCCTTGCGGCCCTCGGGATGGACATACGCCCGATTGCCCCAAAGGGAGTTGCCGGTATCAAGCGCAGTAGAAACGTATCCCAGCCGCCCAAGCAGCGCCTCTAGCTCGTCACCACAGCCGTGTACGTCCCCGATGATGTCAAACGGGCCATGCTCGTGCCGCTTGTCGCACCACAAGGGAACCCGTTCCAGTGTGGCCGCTTCCACTTCCTCAGGGCTTTCCAGCACGTACACTTGGCAGAAGCCTTCCCGCCCCAGCCCCCGGAGCGAACGGCGCAGATGAGCCATTTGCTGACGAACCACATGAGGTCCGAAATCGCGCTCTTCGCGCAGCCGGTTGCGTTCCTGGCAGAGCTTTTCCGGCATATTCAGTACAATAGCGATCGGTAAACAGTGATATTGCCGGGCGAGAGTGACCAGCGGTTTACGCGCTTCAGGTTGCACATTGGTGGCATCGATGACCGTCAGTCGCCCTAAAGCGAGGCGCTTGGCCGCGATGAAGTGCAGCACCTCGAACGCTTCTTTGGTGACGGCCTGATTGTTCTCGTCATCGCTGACCATTCCGCGGCAAACGTCGGAGGACAAAATCTCCGTGGGCAAGAAATGCTTGCGCGCAAACGTGCTCTTGCCCGCCCCGCTTGGACCAATCAGGACGACGAGCGACAGATTGGGGATCGCAATCTTCATAGACAATCACGTTTTTTCTCGTTCTCAAACAGAGCTTGGGAACGAGACGAATGACATCAACCGCAATCTTACCAGCAGATCATGCAACGCCGCACTTCCACGGGGTGATTCCGGCAGTTCGCTTGTTTCATATTCCTGTTGGAGACTTTCTCGCAGACGTTCGTATTCGCTCCGGTGGAAGCGGACATCCACGTCGCTCAGCTGCTCCTTTTCCGCCCCTGTAAGCTTTCGCTGGATCAGGTCATCGAGATACGGTAGTTTGGCCGTCTCGTTGAGGCGAACCAGGTTCGCCTCGATCACACCTGTTTGCATCAGGTGAATGCCGGTCAGCAGCACCCGATAGACATAAAGAAGCGGTTTGATCCGCGGCGGTTTCTCTTTCTCGAACAGCTTCCATTGTGTCTCCGCAAAGCCGAGATAATGATAAGCGTGGTGACGCGTGATGCACTGCGCAGCAATCCCCTTCAATTCAGCATGTTGCGGCGTCGTGTAGACGATCAGCGGCGAAAACACCTGCTCCAGCACGTAGCCGTTCTTCTTGAGCAGCAAGCTGAAAAACTTCTTGGCGTCGTGCGTCACCAAATCGATTTCGAGGCCGTCTTGTACTCCCGAACGCTCAATGGTCTCCGGACCGGTATGCAGTCCAACAACTTCCTTCAGCGGCAGCAGATGGACGCCGCGCAAATCGAAATCCGAATCCGGCGACGGAAAACCGTACAGATGCGCCCCGCTGATGGTAGCGAAAATCAACGGATACGGATGTTGTTCCACTTGTTTCTTGAGCAAGGGCATCGGGATCACGGCAATTCCTCCCCTATGGCCCGGCGTCGGGCATGGATAAGGAACGCATTGGCACGTTCGTAATCGGGGCGCTCCGGCAATTTCGTCGCTTCGAACGCTGCGTTGAATTCTTGATGCAGGCTGAGTCGCCACTTCTCCACATCCTCCCACGGCATTTCACCGCGCCGGATCGCCAACAGTCGGTCGCGATACGTATCTACTTCGACGGGCACAAAACCCTCACGGAGCGCGCCGATGCCGGCAAGCAACAGACGAATCAGATGCATGACGTGCTTCCACTTGACTTTCCCATGATTGCGGAGGTCGGCCTGCATCTTCTTGAACTGCGATATAACGTAGCCGTTATATGTTTGATACACCAGACGCGACAGGAAGATTGACCTCATGCCTAGAAGCTCTTCGGCCAGCGGTGTCGCCTTCTCGACTAACGGCGTATAAAGGCATTCCAGCACATTTGGATTGGCTTTCAACGCCAGGACCAGAAACTTCTGGATTTCCCAATACACCTCTTGCATCGGGTGATTTTCCACTTGTTCGGGCACGCCGTAGAGTGACCAGTGCAGATCGGCAGTCGGCAGATAGATCCCGCGCCGGTCCACATCCGATTCGGCCCCGGCCAGACCATACGCTTGCGAGCCAATCACACAGCGATAAATAACGCGCTCATACAGGCCCATATGGGCGGCATGGGCACTGTCGCCGATTTCACCTTCTTTGAATTTGGCCAGCATAGTGATGTCGCTGCGTTTGAGCGAAGCTTCCCAACCGTCGGAGAAGCGAACTCGATAGGAATGTTCGCTATCCGTCGGTGATTTCACGATGACACCGACTGTTCCGCACGGATGGAGGACAAGGCCGGCAGCATCGGAGATATCCACCAGCGTCACGACCTGCGTGCCCACAGAGAAAATCAGGTTGGGATGATAATGCACTCGATCTGTCATGGCGCAATGCTCCCTGTGGGCTGATAATGCTATTTTAATACAAACAGATCGTTAATATATTTTCGCTTCTCGACAACATATACTGTCGATGTGCCGGTTCCTTGCCAGCTAATGAAAATCACGACTTCCTTTGTGTGCCTTGTAGATCATTTCGTGCTATTAAAGATCGCCATTTGCGTCGGTGCTCCCAGCGTCGCGTGTTGCGGTCCCACCGCCAGAAAGCGCACTGTATAGCCGAAGCGCCCGGCGACGGTTTGTGCCCAGTTTTGAAACTCTTGCCGTGTCCACTCGAATCGATGATCGGGATGGCGAAACTGGTCGGCGGGCAGCGTTTCCCACATCACGTTGTATTCCCGGTTGGGCGTGGTCAGCACGATGGTCCGGGGTTTGGCGAACTCGAACAACACACGCTCGAAGGCCGACAACCGCGGTGGGTCCAGATGCTCGACGACCTCGACGACCGCAGCAGCGTCAAAACCTTCCAACCGCTTGTCTCGATATATTAGCGATCCATGAATAAGTTTAACCCGGTTCGCTTGCATCATCTGCAGGCGGTCCAATTTCAGCCGCCGTTGCCCCGCTTCGAGAGAGCGAATCGATACGTCCAGGCCGACGATTTCGCGGAATTGCTTGTCCTTGAGCAATTCGCGGATCAGCGAACCCGCACCGCAGCCGAGATCGAGCACGCGCTCGGCACCGCTGGCCCGCAGTGCCGCCACGACGGCGCCAAGCCGCTGTTCGTTAAGGCTTTCCTGTCCGTCGCTAACGCTTCCAGCTTGCTCGTCTTCCTCGATTTCGGCCGGCTCCTCTTCTTGTACGAGGCGAGCGAGGGCCATGCGGTACAGGCTCGGCTTGAAGCGCAAGTAACGGCGAGCAATCTCGTCCTTCTCTGGATGGCCGGCCAGCCAGCCTTGGCCTTTGTCGAGCAGCTTCTGCAATTCGTCTTCGCCGACGAAATAATGTTTGCGGCTATCGAATACAGGAATGAGCACATAAAGATGTGTCAACAGGTCCGCGAGTGTGGTCGTCTTGCGGATGGTAACGGAGAAGTACGGACTTTCGCCCCATTCGGGAAACTTCTCGTCCAGCGGATAGCGGACAGCCTCAATCGCGTATCCCAACGGCTCGAAGACGCGTCGCAGGAACACCTCGCCGCCACGTACCGGCAGCACATCGATGCGAGCCGCCAGGGGAAGCGCCGTCGCGGCCAATTCGGGACGGTCCTTGCAACGGCCCTGCAAAGCTGAGCCAAAGACTTGCGAAAGGGCCACACTCATAAACGAGGAAGCGGCATAGGGCCGGTCATTGACATACTGCGCCAGGAGAAAATTCGAGTCGGCGTTCTTGCCCCGGACCATGCCGATTGGATCCACGTCCAGCAATAGGCAGGCCGTGCAGCGTTCGGTATTTGCCTCTGGATAAAAAACGTGGGCTTTGCCGAAACTCAACTCGAAACTCTGGAATCGCTCCGGGTGCTTGTGCAATAGATAGCCGAGGTCGAGGGCGGGCCGGTGAGTTGTCGTAAGAGTTAGGAGCATTGCTTCGCGCTCTTGAGGGTCGTTGTCCGTCTCATTCGGACACGCCGGAAGGGCCGAAGGTTCGAGCTGTCCACGGCCATGGCGGCGGCAAGGTTATCGTATCCTCGCGCAGCAGAACGAACAAACAGGCCGTCAGCAGATCCGCTGTAGCGCCGGGATTGCGGGCGTGGCCTTGCTCACGAAGCCAGGCATCGAAGCCGTCCAGCTCCGTCCAGCCAGCATCAAGAACGACCTTGGCGCGCCGCGCTGCTTCTTCTGCCTCGGCCCAACCCCGTTTGCGG
>Ga0070737_10001522_pt1 | contig 32782 bp, 29 predicted proteins | sample Coa_R1_10_FD_66438 | JGI IMG/M metagenome (GOLD analysis project Ga0070737, IMG submission 66438) | Surface soil microbial communities from Centralia Pennsylvania, which are recovering from an underground coalmine fire - Coalmine... | ecosystem: Environmental > Terrestrial > Soil > Unclassified... | reverse complement strand
GACCACCGTGGCGTTGCCGAGGAGCGGGGTTGGCCCGAGGTGATGTCGGTAGCCGGTCAGGTAGCGGGCGTCCTCGGTCCGGAAGACGAAGAGCACGTCGGCCTCGGAGGCCCGGAGGGCATCCCTGGCCTTCTGGAGCCGCTCGCGACGCAGCCGGTCGAAGTCGATCCGCTGCTCCCAGTCGACGCCCATCATGCCGAGATCGACCATTCACCCTCCTCCTAAGCGATCGCTGGCCGCAGGGTGAGGTGCCGGCGATAGAAGTCGAGGGTCCGCCTCCAAGAATCGCAGGCCACCTCGTAGCCCGGGTTCTCGGGCCTCAGACCCGAGAGCCGGAGGAAGGCGTGGCCGACCCCCGGGTAGATGACGCACTCGAACTCAACCCCGCGCTCAGCCAGCCTGGCCGCCAACGTCCGCACGTTGTCGATGCCCACGCCGGTGTCCTCCTCTCCCCACAGGCCAAGGATCGGGCCATGGATCTCGTCCACCATCTCCAACGGGAAGACGAGATCGGTCCGACGGTACCGGGCGGGGAACCCGTAGTAGCAGACGCTCACCAGGTCGTCGCGATAGCCGGCGAGGTTGAGCACATAGGTTCCCCCCAGGCAGAAGCCGAGCGTGCCCGTGCGTCCGGCGCCCCCCGGCTGTCGCTGCAGGAACCCGATCGCCCGTTGGAGGTCGCTCATCGCCTGGACCTCGTCGAGGCGTGCGAGGCGCTCCCGGGCCACCTCCAGCGTCTGCTCGCGCAGCGGCTCCAGGCGGAAGAACAGGTCCGGCAGCAGCGCTTGGAAGCCGGCGACCGCCAGACGGACGGCGAGCTCCTCATAGAAGGCGGTGCGACCGTAGACGTCGTGGATGACCAGCACGCCCGGGCCCTCGCCACGCTCCGGCCGGGCCAGGAAGGCGGGCATGGCGCCCTTGCTCGTCGTGACGTCGACCTCCAGGCGCTGGACCTCGGGAGCTTGCATCCCCTCCGGGACCTCAGGATGGCACATCGTCGCCATCGTAACATGGATAAGTAACAAACGTGATATGTAACAATCGTCAAAGCCTCCGGGGGCTCCGGGCCGGTGGCGACCGGGAGGGCGCGAGGGCGACGATCGGCCCATGGCGCTCAGCTGGACCTTCCGCGCCCGTCCAGGGGCCGAGCCCCAGGCCATCCCGTGTCGAGCCAGGAGGCGCCCGGCCCCCTCGACGTGCCGGGGGAAGCCTCCCGGCCGGCTCAGCACCGCCCGCTACCGGCGCTCATCCCCCCGGGTCGGAGGGGGGACCAGGCTCCAGCCGGCAGACGGTCGGCAAGGCGTTCAGGAGAAGATGGCGACACCGGCGGCGGCGGCCAACGCCAGCACCACCACCGACGGCAGGCGGCCACTGGCGACCAGGAACGCGCTGGCGGCGACCAGCGCCAAGGTGGGCGGGTCGAAGCCGTGCGCCCCAACCAGGCGGAGCATCACGACCGGGAAGGTGGCGACGATCGCCAGGTTCAGCCCACGGACGAAGTCACGGATCGGAGCCAGGTCGCCGAAGCGGCGGTGCAGGAGCTCGATGGGCACGATCAGGAGCGGTGGCAACGTCGCGGCCACGACGGCCAACACCGCCCCCCACCACCCCGCGACCAGGAAGCCAAGGCTCACCACCCAAAGCCCGGTCGGGCCGGGGGCCACCTGCCCCACCGCCAGCGCGGCCCCGAAGTCGGCCTCCGTCGCCCAGTGGCGAGCGAGCAGGTCCTCATGCAGGCTGGGGAGGTTGCCGAGGCCGCCGCTGGAGAGCAGCGTGGCCTTGAAGAAGAGCCAGAAGAGGCCGAGCGGGTCGGGCACGCTCAGGCCCCGCTCAGAAGCCGGCGCGACCAGCCCAGCAGCGTCGAGGCAACCCCTGCCCCGAGCAGCACGACGAACACCGGTGGCCGCCAGAAGACCTGGGCGGCAAGGGACCCGAGGAGGACGGCGACACTGGCCATGAGGCTGAGCCGACCCTCGACGCGGCTGGCGCGCAGGGGCGGTCGCGCCAGCCGGACCGCCATCACCAGCCCCAGACCGGCAACACCGGCGGTGACCCCGCGCAGCGCGAGGGCGGCGACATGGAGGTGGCTGACCAAGGCGTAAGCGACGGTGAGCAGGACGGTGACCGCTGCGCTGGGCAGCACCAGCCCGGCGAGGGCCACCGCCGAGCCCGCCCCACCGGCCGAGCGCCAGCCGATCAGCACCGATAGGGCGAGCAGGTTGATCCCCGGCGGCAGCTGGCACATGCCCCAGGCTTGGGCGTACTCGGCCGGCGTCATCAGGCGTTGACGCTCGACAAAGGTGCGATAGATCAGGAGCTGGGTGGCCTGCCCGCCCCCGAAGGACTGGAGCCCGATCCCGGTCCACGTCCGAAGCTGTTGGAGGAGCTGGCTCACGGCAGAGTGTAGCCGCCGTCAACGGCGAGGGTGTGACCGGTGATGAAGGAGGCGCCGGGACCGGCCAGGAAGACCACCGCCGCGGCCACGTCCTCCGGGGTGCAGAGCCGGCCCAGCGGGATGTCGGCCGCCCGCCGGGCCTCGTAGCCGGGGTCGGCGAACTTGTCCTCGCGACCGGGAGTCCGGGCGCTGGCCGGGGCGACCGCGTTGACGGTGATCCCGTACGGCGCCCACTCCAAGGCCAGGGCCCGGGTGAGCTGCTCGAGCCCTGCCTTGCTGGCCGCGTAGGCGGCACGCTGCGGCCGGACCACCCGGCCGTAGGTCGAGCTGATGTTGATGATCCGTCCCTGGCGCCGGGCCATCATGTCGCGGGCGGCCGCCTGGGCCATGAGGAAGCTGCCACGGAGGTTGGTCTCCAGGACCGCGTCCCAGTCCTCAGGGCGATAGTCGAGGGCGTCGATTCGGAGCGTGGCGCCGGCGTTGTTGACCAGGATGTCGACCCGGCCGAGCTCAGCCACCACCCGCGCCACCCCAGCCTCGATGCTCGCCGGATCCCGCAGCTCGATCCCGACCCGCAACGCCCGGCCACCGGCGCTGGCGATCGCGTCCTCGGTCTCGGCAAGGGTGTCGGGGCGACGGGCGCTGATGGCCACGGCCGCGCCAGCGCGCGCCAGGCCAATCGCGATGCCGGCGCCGATCCCGGCCCGGGCCCCCGTCACCAGCGCCACCCGACCCTCAAGCTCCATGGCAGCAAGTGTTATACAGAACATCGGTTACTCTCGATGATGTGCGGGACTACCTGCGCCGCACCTTCGGGCTAGAGGGCAAGGTCGCCCTCGTCACCGGCGCCCGGGAGGGCATCGGCTTCGCCGCCGCGACCGCGCTGGCCGAGGCGGGCGCCCGGGTGGCGGTCACCAGCCGCAGCGCCGACGGCCTGTTGGCGGTGGTGGAGGCGATCCGGGAGGCGGGGAGCGAGGCGCTGCCGCTGATGATGGAGATGCGCGACCTGGCCAGTGTGCGATCCGGCATCGAGCGAGCCGCCGAGCACTTCGGTCGGCTCGACGTGCTCGTCAACAACGCCGGGGTCGCAATCCGCGCTCCCTCGCTCACCTACACCGAGGCCGAATGGGCCGAGGTCCTAGAGGTCGACCTCCGAGGTCCTTTCTTCGCCGCGCAGGCGGCGGCGGCAATCATGGCGCGCTCCGGGGGAGGCCGGATCATCAACGTGTCCTCGGTCTTCGCGCACAAGGCGATGGGCAGCCGTGCCGCCTACGCCGCGAGCAAGGCGGGGCTGGAGCAGATGACCAAGGTGCTGGCCGTGGAGTGGGCCAGTCACGGGATCACGGTCAACGCGGTGGCGCCAGGGACAGTCCTCACCCCGAGCCGCGAGCACCTCTTCGCGACCCCGGAGGCGCTCGCCGAGCGGCTTCGGATCATCCCCCTCGGCCGCCTTGGGAGGCCCGAGGACATCGCGCCGGCGATCCTCTTCCTGGCCTCGCCCGCCGCCGCCTGGATCACCGGCGCGGTGATCAACATCGACGGTGGGATGCGGTTGTAGGGTCGCGCCACAGCCCCCTCGGGGGAAGGGCCCCTCGCAGACCCCCGGCCGTCGGCCGCGTCAAGACCCTCGCGCTCCACCACGGAGGGATGCCCCCCAGCCGCGGCTCAGCCAGGAGGCCCGGATCGAGGACGCGGGCCCGGCCAGGCCCGAGGAGGGGTCAGACCCAACGATCTCCGGCCGCCGATCGGCGCGACCAGCACCGCCGGTAGGGTCGGGATCGAGGCCCTCTCCATCGACTGAGACCTCCGGTCGTCGGAGCCAAGGGCCCTTTGGCCTCCCCCTCGCGAAGCCCTGGGAGAGCTCCAAGGTCGCTTGGCTTCCGGGCGAACCGGGGGTGCCACCGGCGGCTCCGGCGGGACCAGGGCTCGAGGTGGCCCTCGGCCAGGGGCGTGGGGGCGCCGATCTGATGCCCGCTTGGAGCACGCCGGCAGAGGCGAACAGCCGCCCCCCGTCGGAGAGGTCCGGGGAGGTTCGGCCTCGGCAAGGCTGAGGCCCCCTTCGACCCGGCAGCGCCATCGGGAGCCCCGGGGTGGACACCGGCCCCGTCGGGGGCCGCCCCAGAGGCAACCACCTGCCGGGCCGGGAGTGATGAGCACCGGGCTGGCCAGCACCGTGGGCAACAGCGCGCCTTCGTCGATCGGGTGGGATCACCTTCCCAGAGGCGGTCATCCCTTCCACGGTCTGGACATTTGACGCCGCTCAGGGCGGTCGTCAGGCCTCCTTGGGCCCCCAAGCCCCCGGCTGTGTCCCCACGAGCCCCAGGGGTGGGTCGCCAACGTCCGCTCGTCGCCATCTCCCTTCATCACCGTTTCCCTTCATCACAACGACCCTCTAATCGGCCGCGGCTAGCATGCGTCCTGTGAGCCACAGCTTCCCCTCTCACCTCTCACCACCCATGTCATCAGCATCTCCTCAACGGACGCGTCAGGTCCGAGCTTTGGTGCTGATCGTCGTCGCCGCGATGCTTTCCCTGGCCGGCTGCACGGGCGGCGGAAGGGAGGCTGTCTCTGCGAGCCCACATCGTTCGGTTGACCTCTCCATCTACACGTACATGCCGCTGGCGAGCCCAGCTGCTGACTCCCTCTTCGCTGGGTTCGTGGCTGACTTCGAGCGCTCCCACCCCAACGTTCACATCACGACCATGAAACCGGCCACGACGGCCTCGATCTTCGCCTCCCTGCAGCAGGACATCTCCGCCGGCAACGTCCCCGACGTGGCCCAGGTCACCTGGGATGAGCTTCGCTACGTCGTCTCCCAGCTCGGAGCTCAGGACCTCGACACGATCGTCGGGGCCGACGCCCTACGTGCAGAGTGGGGAGGTCCCTATCCCTACAGCCAAGCCGTCACTCGGCTCGGGGTCGTGAACGGCAAGACGTATGTCGTGCCCTGGACGGTTTCGACACCGATCCTGTTCTACAACGCCAACCTGTTCCGTCAGGCCGGCCTTGACCCGACGCACCCGCCAACCACCTGGGCCCAGGTCAAGTCCGACGCTCTCACCATCAAGGCGAAGACGGGGGCCAATGGGGTTGCCACCGGATGCCTCGGTCAGGCAGCCGTCCCCTTCGACTGGTGCGCCCAGGCGATCGTGGACTCCGCCGGCGGGGGCGTGGTGTCGGCCGACGGCAGGCGGGTGACCTTCAACACCTCGGCCAACGTCGCCGCGCTGCAGGAGATGCAGGACCTGGCCAGGAGCGGGGCCATGGTCGACCTTACCGCGCCCCAGGAGGTGGCCGAGTTCGGCAGCGGCAAGCTCGGCATGCTCCTCACCACGGCGATCTACCAAGCCACCTTGCTGCAGGAGGCGGCGGGTCACTTCGACGTGCTCGCCACCGGGTTGCCCTCATTCGCGTCGCGCCCAGCGACCCCGACGCCGTCGGGGTCGGGGCTGGCCATCCTGACCCGGGACCGAGCGAGGCAGGAGGCGGCATGGGAGCTGATCCAGTACCTGACCAGCCCATCCTCCCTCACCCAGATCACCAAGAGGATCGGTTACGTGCCACTCCGTCCCTCGTTGGCGAAGGCGCCCGAGTACCTGGGCAGTTGGGCCAAGACCAGCTCGCTCGTCGACGTCAACATCGCCCAGCTCAGCCACATCGTGCCGCAACGCTCGTATCCAGGATCCCACTTTGCTCAGATCGAGCTTGACTTCGTCAACGCCACGGAGGCGATCGTCTTCGGAGGTGAGTCGGCGAGGTCGGCTTTGGACCAGCTTCAGTCTGTGGCCTCAAGCCTGGGCTCCCAATGATCGGTATATCGACCCGCCGCTCACAGACAGCTCCACCCCCTGGTGACGGCAGGCCATCTCCCATCTTCCTCGACCATGTGACGCATCGCTTTGGACACATCGTTGCCCTCGACGATGTCTCGCTGGAGGTCAAGGCCGGGGAGTTCATGGTCCTGCTGGGCCCGAGCGGATGCGGGAAGTCGACGCTCTTGCGGGTGGTCGCCGGCCTGATCGCGCCCACCAAGGGACGGGTGATCGTCGGCGATCGTGACGTCACCTCGCTGCCCCCCAAGGACCGCGACCTGGCGATGGTGTTCCAGAGCTACGCCCTCTACCCACACCTCAGCGTCCTCAAGAACATCGAGTTCGCCCTGCGTGCGCAACGGTTGCCACGGGCAGAGGTCGAGGCACGCAGCCTGGCGGCGGCCGAGCAGCTTGGCCTCTCCGGCGTGCTCAACCGCAAGCCGCGAGAGCTCTCAGGCGGGCAGCGCCAGCGGGTGGCATTGGCCAGGGCGATGGTCCGGAATCCGCGCGCGTTCCTGATGGACGAGCCGCTGTCGAGCCTCGATGCCCAATTGCGGGCAGCGACGCGGATCGAGCTGTCGGAGCTCCACCGGGCCTTGGGGACGACCTTCGTCTACGTGACGCACGACCAGCTCGAGGCCATGGCCATGGCGACCCGGATCGCGGTGATGAACCGGGGCAGGATCGAGCAGGTGGGCACCCCCGGCGAGGTCTACGACCAGCCGGCGACGACGTTCGTCGCCCAGTTCGTTGGCTCGCCGCCCATGAACCTGATGCCGGCCTCGATCGGGAGCCGATCGGGGAAGGTCCGGCTTCGGGTCGGCGAGTCGGAGGCGACCCTGTGGGACGGCGACCTTGAGCCTCGAGCGGTGGTGGTCGGGGTGAGGCCCGAGCGCCTCCGCAGGGGTGGGGAACGCGGGGGCCTCGCCCTTGGGGTGATGGTCCGATCGGTGGAGAACCTCGGCAGCGAGGAGGTGGCGATCTGCGAGCACCGAGGCGAGCGCTTGCTGTGGAAGGGACCTCGTCCCATCGAGGTCATGCCCGGCGACGAGCTGGTCCTGCACGCATCGAGCAACGATCTCTGCCTCTTTGACCCGGCCAGCGGCCGCCGTCTGATGTGGGTTCCGGATGCGGCCCCACAGGAGAGGCCGGTCGCGATGGCCTCGGGAGCTTCCCTCACTCGGCGGGGGTGAGATGCTCGTCGCCCACGCCCCTGTGGAGGAGGTCGCCCCCGACGCCCTGCCGGCGCCGCCCCGCCGCCGATGGGCCTCCCTGGCCCGTCAGATGCCGCCGTACCTCTACCTGACCCCGGCACTGGTGGTGATGGGGGTTTGGGTCTATCGCCCTCTGCTGCTGTCCCTCACCTGGGCCTTCTACCGCTGGAACCTGCTGCCCACCCGCCCCAGGGTGTGGGTGGGGCTCACCAACTTTCGCCAGGTCCTGACCCAGCCGCAACTGTGGCAGGCCCTCGAGGTCACCGGCCTCTACCTCCTCGGGATGGCCGTCTTCCTGGTCGGCGTGCCGGTGGCGGCGGCCGGGCTGAGCGAGGGGACGACGCACGGCCGAGGCCGCAGGCTCTATCGGGCCGCCATCTTCGTCCCGGTTCTGGTTTCGCCCGTGGTCGCCGGGACGCTCTGGAGCTTCCTGCTGGCCCCCAACGGCGGCATCGTCGACCGCCTGCTCGGCCATCTGGGGATGGGTGACGTCAACTGGCTGGTCGAGCCCGGCCCCGCCAGGGCGGCGGTGGTCCTGGTCGCCGGCTGGAAGATGGTCGGCCTCGCCGTGCTCCTCGTCGAGGCCGGCTTGGCCGGGATCAGCGCTGAGTACCTAGAGGCGGCCGCGGTCGACGGCGCGTCGAGGTGGCGGAGCTTTTGGAGGGTGACCCTTCCCCTGCTCTCACCAACGGTGGTGCTCCTGCTCATCGTGACGCTCCTGCTCACCCCACCGATCATCTTCCCCCTCGTCAACTCTCTGACCCAGGGAGGCCCGAACGGAGCCACCACCGACATCTACTACTACGTGTACGTCAACGGCTTCAACAGCGCGGATGTCGGCAACGCCTCGGCGGCCGCGGTGCTCTTCTTCTTGGCCTTCATCCCCGTCGTGCTCGGCGGGGTCCGTCTTTTGGAGAGGCTCAGCTTTCTCGACCGCTAGGGAGGATCCCGTGACGCTGGTCATCGACAGCCGAAGCTCGGAGGTGCCGGGACCTCCCTTGGGCGCCCCGGCACCGGCCCAGGGGCGTCGAGCGCAGCTCGCCCGTGGCCTCGGAACCGGCGCCGGGCACCTCGTGATGGCCTCCCTCACCCTGTTCACGCTGGGGCCGGTCACGTGGATGTACCTGCAGTCGTTCCGACCCGAGTCTGAGCTGCTGACGTCCCCGCTCTCCTTCGGTGACCTGACCCTGACCAACTATGCGGCGGCGCTGGCCGCGTTCCCCTGGCCGGTCGTGCTGGCCAACACGTTCGTCATGGCCAGCGTCATCACCCTCGCCCAGCTCTTCACCGGCTTGTTGGCCGCGTACGCCTTCAGCTGCTGGACCTTTGCCGGCCAACGGATCCTGCTCATCGCTTTCGTCCTCAGCTGGACCATCCCCTTCCACGTCACCATGCTGCCCAACTACGTGCTCCTGGTGAGGCTCGGCCTGGTCAACTCGATCGCCGGCGTCGCCATCCCACAGCTCTCCGCGGCGTTCGCCGTAATCCTGCTGCGCCAGCACCTCATGGCCCTCCCCCAAGAGCTGCTCGACGCGGCGCGGGTCGACGGTCGCTGCTCGTGGTCGACCCTATGGAGGGTCGTCGTCCCGAACCTGACCCCCTCCATCGCCGCCCTGGCCATCCTGCTCTTCGTGAGCTCGTGGAACGAGTACCTCTGGCCGGTCGTGGTCTTCCACACCGGCCCCTCGGTGCTACAGCTCGCCATCCAGGGCTTCTTGAACGTCGAGGCCACCGACTACGGTGGCCTGCTGGCGGCCTCGGGGCTGGCCTGCCTCCCCCTGCTCGCCCTCTACGCCTTGCTCCAGCGTCGGGTGGTCGACGCGTTCGTGCACTCCGGCCTGCGGTGAGCGGTGGAGGGGGGAATCGACCCACTGTTCTCAGGAGGCATGGAACCATGGACCTCACCGTGCTCGGGTGCCGAGGCGGAGTGCCCGGAGAGGAGGCCAGCTCCGGGTACCTCGTCACCCATCACGCGACGGCGCTCCTGCTCGACTGCGGCCCCGGGGTGTTCGGACGGCTGGTGGCCAGCGGCCTCCGAGACCGGCTCTCGGGGGTGGTGCTCACCCACCTGCACTACGACCACTGCGCGGACGCCCTCGTGCTCGCTCGCGCCCTGGCGGTGAAGGCCGCCGCCGGCTCGGAGGAAGGGGCCCCGTCCGAGGTGGGAAGGCTTGCCTCCGTCCCCGCCTTGCTCGTCCCCGAGGGGGGCGACGAGCTCCTGCAGGCCATGGCGCAGCTGTTCCCGGTGCCGGTCCTGCCTGCCTACCAGCGATGCTTCGAGATCGGGCTGGGGTTGGCGACCATGGTCGACGGCGAGCGGGTGGACATCGGTGACCTGCAGATCCAGGCGTTCCGTCTCCGCCATGCCATCCCCAACAACGGCCTCCGCATCACCGCCGGAGGCGTCAGCCTCGCCTACACCGGCGACACCGGCCCGTGCGACGAGGTCATCGCCCTCGCCCGGGGGGTCGACCTCCTCCTCTGCGAGGCCACCTTCGACCGCAGCGGGGTCCATCCCGAGCACGGGCACCTCTCGGCCCAGGAGGCCGGGGTCATCGCCCGGGAGGCCGAGGTGGGGGCCTTGGTGCTGACCCACTTCCTCGAGGGGTCGCCGAGCTGGAGGCTCAGGCAGGTCGAGCTGGCGAGACGTGAGTTTTCGGGCCCGATCGTGGCGGCCACCGCAGGGATGACCATCCCCCTGTCGTTCGGGGCCGCGTTGCCAAGCGCGACGAGGACGGCACCCCTCGGATCCATCCAGCCATGACCTTCACGCGACCGATCGTCAGCGAGATCGCCACCCGGCGGCTCCCGGTGCCGGGGACCTACAACCTCCGCGATGTCGGAGGCCTCCCGACGAGCGACGGGGGCACGATCCGCTGGAGGACGTTGCTACGATCCGACGCCCTGCACCGTCTCGACGATGCCGGGAGGGAACAGCTCAGCGGCATCGGGCTGCGAACCGTGATCGACCTTCGCGAGGACGACGAGGTCGCCGTCGCCCCCGACCGCCTGGGCGACCTCGGGGTCCGGCTGGTCCGGAGGCCGCTCTACGAGTCCCGCACCTCTGGGATCCCCCAGCCCTCGCTCTCGAGCCGAACGTTGGCCGACATCTACGCGATGCTGGCCCGTGACCGAGGGGACGCGCTGGTGGAGGTTCTCCGCCTCCTCGCCCAACCGGGGGTCCTGCCGGCGGTCGTCCACTGCAGCGCCGGCAAAGACCGGACGGGGATCGTCATCGCCCTCGTGCTCGCAACCGTCGGCGTCAGCGACGACATCATCGCCGCTGACTTCGCCGCCACCGCCGAGCTCATGGAGGGGGCCTTCCGGGCCGAGCTCATCGCCCGCAACCTCGAACGGGGTCTCAGCGAGGAGCGGGCCACCGCGCTCCTGTCCGCCGAGCCGGAGCTGATCCTCGGCTTCCTCGACGCGGTCAGGGCAAGCCACGGCTCGGTCGCCGGCTTCCTCGCCCACCATGGCATGACCGAGGCCGAGCGCGCCATGCTCCGCGCCAGCCTGGTGGAGGGGATCGAGCCTCCCTAGACGCTGGTGGCGCCACCTCCACCCCTCCCCAAGGGTCGCTCCCGGAGGCCCGATGCCCCAAGGGGTGTCATCCCGAAAGGAGGTGGCCCATCAGCACGGTCGCGCCCCTCCCGGCCATCCATGTGCTGCGCTGGGGCCGAGGAGGGAGCGGATGCCGTCGTGGGGGTCGACGCGGGCCCCCACCTCAGGTGGCCGTCGGTCGACAGGGAAGGCCTGTGGAGGCGTTCTTCTTCCCGCCGCCCCGTGCACGGTGGGGTGGCCGGAGGCACGGACGGCCGAGTCAGGGCCGATCCCGAAGCGACGCCCAGCTCGGGAGCGGTCTCGGTGGTGAGGCGATCGACCCGGGGCTCGATCAGGCGCGCCTCGGCCTGGAGGGCCCGGTGACGAGGCCCCCGAGCGAAGGACCGTCAACCGCCGGCCGCCGAGTCATCACTAGCGACATCTGGTGATTTACCATGACGGCCCATGAACCTGAAGCGGTGGGCCGAGCACCAGGGGGTGTCGTATCCCACCGCCCGTCGCTGGCTCAAGACCGGTCAGCCGCCGGTGCCGGCGCGGAGGGTCGGCCGGCTGATCCTGGTCAAGGCGCAACCCGACCGCGGCAACGGCGGCGGCAAGACCGCCGTGTACGCCCGAGTGTCCTCGGCCGACCAGGCGCCGACCCGGGCGATGGCGGCGCTTCAACAGGGGGATGGCGCGTAAGCACGCCTCGCCCGAGGGCCGGACGCTGCAGGCGTCCCGGCCCGTCCTGAACCCCGGGGCCTGGTCGGGCCGGCCCGCTACCGCCCGGTCCTCCTCGCCAGCGTTCCTCAGGCGGCGGCGCCAGCGCCGCTGGGGACCGGCAGCTCGTACAGCCTGGCCGCGTTGAGGCCGAGGATCTTCCTTTTGGCCTCCAAGGTCAGGTCGACGCCCTTCTCCTCCTTGATGTCCTCGGGCAGCTCGAAGGCCATGAACCTCTCGACCAGCCACTTGGGGCTCCAGAGCGCGTAGTCGGAGGCGAAGAGGAGGCGGTCCTCCCCCAGCCACCACAGCAGCTCGGAGATCACCTCGGCGAAGTACCGCGGCCTAGCGTGGATGAAGGGCATGACCACGGCCAGCCCGCCGTAGACGTTGGGCTCCTGGGTGGCGATCCAGCAGAAGTCCTCCAGCCGGGGCAGGCCGCAGTGCTCGACGATGAAGCGCAGCTCGTCCCGGTAGAGGGTCGCCACCTCGTCCACGTCGGAGACGTCGAAGGCGTCCCGGTTCAGCGGCCAGATCGTCGGCCCCTTGTGGACGTGGATGTTGACCACGCCCAGCTCCACGCACTTGTCCAGGTACCGTCGCGACCAGGGGTCGGTGAGCTTCCAGCCCTTGGAGTCCCCCTTCCATTCCGCGGTGTAGAGCTTCACCCCCTTGAGGCCGTAGCGCTTGACCTCCTCCTCGAAGGCGGCCAGGCCCTCGGCCTCGTCGCGAGGATCCCAGCGGCCGCAGAGCACGAACCGCTCGGGGTGCCTCTGCTTGAGCACCGCGTCCTGCTCGAGCGTGTTGAACCCGTTGAGGTAGAAGTCCTTGAGCGCGGTCGGGAGGAAGATCGCGATGTCGACGTACCCCTCCTCGAAGAGGTCGCGCATCATGCGCTCCTCGGGGTACTTGCGGTACTCCTCCAGCGTCCAGACGTACTCCGCCGGGCTCAGGTTCCGGTGATAGTCGTAGAAGCAGTTGATCCAGCCCTCGGCGTACTTCGGGTCTCGCCAGTTCGCGGGGCTGGCGTCCCAGAAGTGGACGTGCCCGTCGACGACGAAGATGCCTTCGCCGTTGTGTGTGTACATGAGCACCTCCCGGTCTCCCTGCCGTGGCTGCGCACGGCCCGCTGTCGTGAAGCCACTCACCCCCGAAGAGGGAAAGGTGCTTCGTCGTCGCCCAGCGTACGCCGGCTCGGGACGACCGGCGTGCCCACGATCGGGGCGATGGCCCTCGGAGGGGCCCAGCCCTTCCGAGCCGGTGGCGGAGGCCCGGGGAGGACGATCGTCGCCCCCACCCCTCTCCAGGGGAGGAGCCGCCATCCCCCATGGCCACGACCCCGCACCGGGCCTCGACGTCGGGGTGGTCATGCCGTCGGGGACCCGAAGGCAGCCAACGTGGCCGACGTCCGTCGAGGCCCGGCCACGGCCCGACGCCTCCCGCCCAACCCACGCAGGCGTGGACGATGAACCTGGCTGTCGGTGAGGGCGTGGGATGGGAAAGGTCGCCTCGAGGGCCGCGCCCGGATGCCGGGCTTGCCGCGATCGCGGTGCAGCGCCAAAGGCGGCGGGGCATCCTCGACATCGTGAAGATGCCCACCCCCAGCCCGTCGACGTAAGGTGGGGGTGTCACCATTGCCATCCCCACCGTCCAGCCTCCGGGGAGGAGCGATGAGGCGACGTCGAAGGTTGGAGGACGAAGTCGAGGCGGCGCTGCGGACGGTCATCGACCCGGAGCTCGACCGCTCCATCCAGGAGCTGGGCTTCGCCCGCGCGGTGGTCGGGCCAGGTGGGGAGGTGACCGTCGAGCTCCGCTTGCCGACCTACTGGTGCGCGCCTAACTTCGTGTTCATGATGGCGCAGGACGCGCGCGACGCGGTCGAGGCGGTCGCCGGGGTCCGCTCGGTGCGCATCGAGCTGCCCGATCACTTCGCGGCCGACGAGATCGCCGACGGGCTCGTGCGGCGTCATCCCTTCGACGAGGTGTTCTCCGGGCTCGCCGACGGGAGCGGGTTGGATCAGCTCCGACGCCTCTTCTGGGCGAAGGGGCTCATGGTCTGGCAGGAGCGCCTGGCGCGCCGGCTGCTGCTCGCCGGTCGCTCGGTGGAGGAGCTGGCGGCGATGCGCCTTGGGGAGGTCGACCCCCACGACCCCGACCTCCCCGGCTACGTGGCCCGGAGGGCCCGGCTCTCGATCTCGGTCGACCCATCCGCGCCGCTGATCGTCTATCCCAACGGGCGACCCGTGGGCCCAGAGCGACTCCTCCCCTACCTCGACCGCTGCCGCCTGGTCGCGGTCAGCCTCAGGGCCAACGCCGAGCTGTGCCAGCGCCTCCACGCAACCCGCTTCGCGCCCTCATCGCCGACCGGGGCCAGCCCGGCCGATCCGGCAACGGAGGTCACCACATGAGAGCGGCCCGCCTCCACGGGTACGACCAGCGGCTCCAGATCGACGAGGTGCCCACGCCCGAGCTCCGAGGACCCCACGACGTGATCGTCCGCATCGGCGGCGCCGGGCTCTGCCGGACCGACCTCCACATCATCGAGGGGATCTGGCAGGAGAAGTCCGGCGTCCAGCTCCCCTACACCCTCGGCCACGAGAACGCGGGCTGGGTGGAGGCGGTCGGCGACGCGGTCACGAGCGTCAGGGCGGGGGACGCGGTGATCGTGCACCCCCTCATCACCTGTGGCCTCTGCCCCGCCTGCCGTTCGGGGGAGGACATGCACTGCGAGCACGGCCGCTTCCCCGGCATCACCACCGACGGCGGCTTCGCCGAGTACCTGCTGACCGGCGAACGGGCGCTGGTCAGGCTGGCCGAGGGGGTGGAGCCGGCCCAGGTTGCCCCCTATGCCGACGCCGGCCTCACCGCCTACCGGGCGGCCCGGAAGGCGGCGGGGCTGCTCCGGCCCGGGCGCTGGGCGGTCGTGCTCGGGATCGGGGGCCTGGGCCATCTCGCCCTCCAGTGCCTCCAGCACCTCTCGGCCGCCCGTCTGATCGCGGTCGATCCCTCGCCCACCGCCCGTGAGCTGGCCCGAGAGCTGGGCGCCGACCACGTGGTCGACGGCTCCGACCCGGTGGCAGCGGTCAGGGAGCTGACCGGGGGAGGCGCCCACGTGGTCGTCGACCTCGTGGGGGAGAGGGGGGTCCAGCAGCAGGCGGTGGCGATGTTGCGACAGGGGGGCACCCACGTCGTGGTCGGCTACGGGGACACCCTTCAGGTCCCCACCATCGACCTCATCTTCTCCGAGATCTCCATCGTCGGGAGCCTGGTCGGGAGCCACACCGAGCTGAGCGAGCTGATGAGTCTCCATGCCGCAGGCAAGCTCGAGCTGCGGACGCGACGCTACCGGCTGGACGACATCAACCAGGCGATCGAGGACCTGCAGCAGGGTCGCATCAAGGGGCGAGCGGTGCTGGTCCCCTGAACGAGGGGGCGGAGGCACGCACCTCCGGCCTCTCGAGGTGACCATCGCCTCTCCGCCCCCGGAGCGGGGTCGTCGCCCGTCGCCCCGAGCGCCCCATGGGCCGGAAACGACCACCGGCCTCGGCGACGATCCTGGGCTCCCGCTCGACCGAACCCCTTCCTCTGCAGGCCCGCCTCCTCCGTGCGCTGGCACCTGGGCGCCACCGTCCTTCCGCAGATGAGCGCGAGGCGCGAGCCCAATGCCGGCTGGTATCGAGCACCCTGACCGGGAACCGACGCCGCTCCGGCAGCGGGGCCTCGCCTTCCTCAGGCTCCGGCCAGGCCTGTGGCCAGGGCCAGCGTCCCCGCTCCAGGTCCGGCTGGGACTCGGACTCCCTCAGGAACCTCGGACCGGCCAGGGCCGCCCGGCGACCCGTCTCCTCCACCCGTGGAGGTCAGCCATCCCAGGTGGGGTGCCTCACGTCGGACCGGATCCTGAGCCCGACGAACGTGATCGCCGCCGCCATCAGCACCAACGCCGTCCCCATCCACGCGACGCTCGGTGAGGATCGACCCAGGACGACCCCGAAGACGGGTGGGGCGACGAGGGCGCCGAGGCGGTTGAGCAGCAGACCGGCGCCGATGCTGGTGCTGGCCAGCTCGCGTGGCCCGGCCTCGGCGAAGGCCGCGATCAGCATCCCGTTCCAAGCCATCACCGCAAACCCGCTCACCAGGCTCAGGAGGATCAGGAGCAGGGCCGGGGCGGTGGGAGGAAGGACTCCGAACAGGAGAAGGCATCCGGCCCCGATCAGGCTCGTGGCCGCCAACCAGACGGTTCGCCCCCCGTGCCGATCGCTCACCCACCCCAGCACCAGGCGTCCGAGCGCCCCACAGGCTTGCGCGGCCAGGAAGACGGTGGCGGCCAGGGCGAAGGGCATCCCGAATCGTCGGGTCAGCTGGAGGGTCAGGTACCCGAGGAAGACCCATTGCGCTGCCCCGAGCAACGCTCCTCCAACCCCGAGGGCGAGCGTGCGGACGGTGAGGGCCCGCAGCCGCTGCTCGACCCGGGCACGGGGGAGGGGGGCCCGCACGGCGACCAGAGCCGCCACCATGAACAAGGCCCCCTCGAGCAGGAACACCGCACGCCAGCCGCCTCGGGCCATCACCGGCGGCGCGAGGAGGGCCGCGACCACGCCTCCCAAGGGCAGGCCCAGCTGCCGGATGCTGACGAACAGCCCGCGCCGGGAGGCGGGCGCCATCCGGGCCACCACGCCGCCCCCGGCGGGGATGGAGGCTCCCCAGGTGAAGCCAGCCGCGACGAGCAGGAGCTCCACCAACGCAACCGAGTTCACGAGCCCCGCCACCGCCACCAGGATCCCGCTGCCGACGGCGCTGATGGCCAACACGCTCCGTGCCGCCAAGAGGTCGCCTCCCACCCCACCGAGCAGGAGGGCCAGGAGGGTGCCGAGGTTGACCCCGCTGAGCAGGAGGCCAAACCCCGCGGTCGAGAGGTGCAACCCCGCGATCAGCTCGGGGCCCAGGACCGCGAGCGACTGGGAGAGGAGGGCGCCGACGACCTGGACCAGGGTCGCCACCCCAAGCACGGACACCGCCGTGCCATGGCCGGGAGCGCCGCGGGAGAGGGTGAAGGCCATCGCTCTCGCCCGTTCAGGGGTCAACGGCGGCCCCCGGGCCGCCACCGCGCTCCAGAGGACCGGATGGTCGCGCCACCTCGACGCACCGGGCTGAGGCGGAGGCCCATCCCTGGCCCGGCACGCGGCACGACCTCGACCGACCGTGGCCACCCTTAGGGCTCACGTGACGCCCCGCCCGCCACTGACGTCGAGCGTGGCCCCGACCACGTAGCTGGCCGCGTCCGAGGCCAGGAACAGCACCGCGGCGGCGATCTCCTCCGGGGCGGCGAGACGCCCCAGCGGGATCGCCGCCACCGCTCGGCGGTGCACCTCGGGGGCGGCGGCCGCCGTCATCGGCGTCGCCACCCGCCCAGGGGCGACCGCGTTGACCCGGATCCCGAGCGGCAGCAGCTCGATGGCGAGCGCCCGGGTCAGGCCCTCGACCCCGGCCTTGCTGGCCACGTAGGCGGCCGAGGAGTTGCCGGTGTAGGTGGACGCCACCACCGAGGCGATGTTGACGATCGCCCCGCCCCCACGCATCCGCCGGGCGGCGGCCGTCGAGCAGAAGAAGACCCCGCTCAGGTTGACGTCGATGATCCGGCCCCACTCCTCAGGCGTGGTCTCCAGGGCGTCCAACCGCCGCCCCTCGCGCTTGGGCGAGATCCCGGCCGCGTTGACCAGCACGTCCAGGCGCCGGTGGTGGTCCACCACCCACTGGAAGGCGGCCTCCACCTGGGAGGGGGAGGAGACGTCGCAGCGGAGCCATCCCGCCCCCTCCCGATCGGGCACCTGGTCGAGGCCGATCACCACCGCCCCCGCCCCCGCCAGGTGGGCGCGGACCGCGGACCCGATCCCTCCCGCCGCCCCGGTCACCACCGCCACCTTCCCATCCAACGCGCTCAACGGCCTTCCCTCCTGTGCCCGGCGGCCGACGCCGGGCCGATCCTGCCGCTCACGGGCGGTGCGGCACCACCCGAACCGCCTCCGGGGGGCAGCTGAGCTCGATGCGCGCGCCCGGCTCGGGCGGCCGAGAGGCCATCGAGGCCGGGAGCCGGACCTGGACCCGGCGCCGGCTGGCCGCGACCGTCAGCCGGACCACCTCGCCCAGGAACTGGACGTCGAGCACGACCCCCTCCAGCCGGTTGCTGCCGGCCTCGCCCCTGCCCAGCGCGAAGGCCTGGGGGCGGATCACCGCCGCCGCCCGATCGCCGTTGGCGACCGCGACCGGGTGGGCGGTCACGAGCCGGAGCCCGTCCTCGGTGACCAGGACCGAGCGGCCGTTGGCGCCTCCGAGGAGGCTTCCCTCGAAGACGTTGGCCTCGCCCAAAAAGCGGGCCACGAAGGTGTCCTGCGGCTCCCAGTAGACGTCGTGCGGCGTCCCCATCTGGACGATCCGTCCCTGGCTCATCACCACCACCCGGTGCGACATCGCCAGCGCCTCCTCCTGGTCGTGGGTCACGTAGAGGACGCTGAGGCGAAGCCGCGAGGTCAGCTCCCTGATCTCCAGCTGCATCTGCTGGCGGAGCGCTCGGTCGAGCGCGCCCAAGGGCTCGTCCATGAGCAGCAGCGGCGGCTCGAAGACCAAGGCCCGAGCCAGGGCCACCCGCTGTTGCTGACCGCCCGAGAGCTGGGAGGGGCGGCGCCGCCGCATCCCGCCCAGCCCGACCATCTCCAAGGCGGCGGCGACCCGACGCTCCAGCTCGGGTCGAGGCACCTTTCGCATCCGCAGGGGGAAGGCGACGTTGTCCCACACCGAGAGGTGCGGGAAGAGGGCGTAGCTCTGGAAGACGACCCCGATCTGCCGGTGATGGGGCGGGATCCCGATCACCGAGCGCCCGTCCAGGCGGATGTCGCCGGCGCTGGGGGTGACGAAGCCGGCGATCATCATCAGGGTCGTGGTCTTGCCCGAGCCGCTCGGGCCGAGCAGGCTCACGAACTCACCGGGCTGGATCTCGAAGCTGGCGTCCGCCACCGCCTCGCTGTCCTCGTAGCGCTTGCAGAGGCCCTCGACGACGACGTGCGCCCCCCGGACGGGCCCAGTCGGCTCAGCCACCTCCGGCCCCCTCCACCGTGATCCGCCGGGTGGCAAGCCAGCGGGCCCCCTGGATCAGGGCCAACCCGCCCAGGAAGATGGCGGCGGTGACGACGCTGGCCACCGCCACCACCGGCGTCAGCTCGAACTGGATCTGCTGCCAGAGCTGGAGGGGCAGGGTCCGGGCGGTGGCCCCGCTCAGGAAGAGGGCGATCTCCAGCTCATCGAACGAGGCGGCGAAGGCGAAGGCCGCCCCGCCCAGCACCCCGGGCAGGATCAGGGGCAAGGTGATGAGCCGGAAGCGCTGCCAGGCGTTGGCGCCCAAGCTGGCGGCGGCTCGGCCCAGGGCCGGGTCGAGCCGTTGGAGGGTGGCGACCACGATCAACACCACCAGCGGCGTCGCGACCACGGCGTGGCCGAGGACCACGGCCAGGGGGGTGCCGACCAGCTGGAGCCGGGCCATCACCGGGTAGAGGCCGATGGCGAGGTTCATGTGGGGGACGATCAACGGGCAGAGCAGGAAGGCCAGCAGCCACTGCCCTCGCCCTCGCCCCACCCGCTGCAGGCCGAGCGCGGCCAGGGTCCCGACCACGGTCGCCACCAATGCCGTGCCGGCGGCGATCAGGAGGCTGTTGTCCATGGCACCGGTCCAGCTCGGGTCAGCCCCGAAGGCGCCGTACCAGCGAGGGGAGAGCCCGGCCGGAGGGAACTGGATGTAGGGGGCGGCGCTGACCGAGGTGGGGACCACCACCAGGAGCGGGAGGTCCATGTAGAAGAGGACCAGCCAGGCCCCCAAGAGCAGCAGGAGCCGACCCCGGCTCATGGGAGCGGCTCCTGGACGAACAGGATCCGGCCCAGGCCCAAGAGCCGGACCGCGAGCCCGTAGAGCGCCACCACCACGACCAGGAGCACGGTGGCCAGGGCGAAGGCGACCGGCCAGTTGAAGAGCTGGGTCTGCTGGTAGATCAAGACCGCGACCATCTGCTCCTTGGGGCCACCGAGCAGGGAAGGGGTCACGAAGTAGCCGAGGGCGAGGATGAAGACCAAGAGCCCGCCGGAGGCGACCCCGGGCAGGCTCAAGGGCAGGAACACCCGGCAGAAGGCCTGGAGGGGCGAGGCCCCCAGGCTGGCCGCCGCCTTCATCAGGTCGAGGTCGATCCCCCGCATCACGCTGTAGACGGGGAGGATCATGTAGGGCAGCAAGACCGACACCATCACCACCTCGACCACGGTTCGGTTGTAGAGGAGCTGGAGCGGCTGCCCGATCAGGCCCAGCCTGAGCAGCACCCCGTTGACCGGCCCCGAGCGCTCCAGCAGCAGCATCCAGGAGAAGCTGCGGATCACGGCGCTGATCCAGAAGGGGACGAGGGCCAGAGCCAGCATCAGCGTCAGCAGCCTGCCCCGGAGCCGGGTGAGAGCGTAGGCGACCAGGTACCCGATCACCCCTGCGGCCGCCGTCACCGTGGCCGCGATCTGCAAGGTGGTCGCGATCGAGCGCAGGAACGAGGCCTGCTGGAAGACCGCCCGGTAGGCGGAAAGGCCGGGACGGGGCTGGGTGAGGCTCGACCAGACCTCGAGCCCCAAGGGCAGGACGAAAAAGAGGGCCAAGAGCAGCAGCAGAGGCGCCAGGAGCAGCGGCTCGCTCCCCCAACGAGGGAGCCGTCGACGGGGCCGCCCGGTGACGGCCGGCCTTAGGACGAGAGCCAGTCGTTCCACGTCTGCGTGACCCGGTCCTGGTTGCGAGCCCACCAGTCGAAGTCCTGGATCAGCGCGTAGTGGTGCCCAGGCGCGTTGGGCAGCAAGGCCTTCACCTGGGGGTCGAGGTACGAGAAGGCCTTGGTGTTGGTGGGGCCGTAGGGGATGAGCTCGGCCTCCCGAGCCTGGTTGCGGGCCTGCATGCAGAAGGCGATGAACTGCATGGAGGCGTCCTTGTGCTTGGCGCCCTTGGGCACGATCCAGGCGTCGGCGACCAGCAGCGACTGGTTGAAGGTGAAGTCAACCGGTGAGCCCTGCGCCTTGGGGGCTTGGAGCCGACCGTTCCAGGAGGTCCCCAGGTCGACCTCGTCGTCGATCAGCCACTGGGCGGACTGCGCGCCGGTGCTCCAGAACCGGAGCTGGGACTTGATCGGGTCCAGGAACTTGAGCGCCCGCTCGACGTCGAGCGGGTAGAGGTGCTTGGGATCGACGCCGGCGCCCAGCAGCACCACCTCCAGGGTCTGGCCGGGGGTGTTCAGCAACCCTCTCGTCCCCGGGAAACGATGGACGTTGAAGAAGTCCGCCCAGGTCTGGGGAGCGTCCTCACCTTGGTACTTCTTGGTGTTCCAGGCGATGACGTAGGCAGCCAGGTCATTGATCAGGTAGGCGTCGTGGACCATCTGAGGGATCAGGCCGTCCTTGTTGATGATGCGGTAGTCCAGCCGCTCCAAGAGGCCGTCGTAGGCGGCGCTGGCGGCGGCGGCCGCGTCGATCTGGGCCACGTCCCACTCCACGTCCCCGCTCGAGACCATCGACTTGAGCTTGGCCGGGTCGACCGCCGTCTCCAGGATCTTGACCCCGGTCTTGGCCATGAAGGGCTGGTAGTACGCCTGACGGTAGGCGTCGGTCAGGGCGCCGCCCCCCCCGGCCACCACCAGCTGGCTCACCGTGAGCTTGCCGCCGGACCCGCTCGGCGCGGCCGACCCACCACCTCCCCCGCACGCCTCCAGCAGCTGACCACCGAAGAAGACGGGGACGGTCGCCCCCAGGCCTTTCAGGAAGGTTCGCCGATCCAGTCGCCTCATTCCTCCCTCTCCTCCTTTCTTAGGTCCTGCGTTGTCGCCTCTCTGCTCCCAGCTCCTACTGCCTGGCGGGGGTCGTAGGGGGAAGGTGGTCGAGCGCCCCTCGGAAGGCCCGCGCGAGCGCCTCCACCTCCCCCTCCCCCATGGGGGTCGAGAGGCAGAGCAGGCCGCTGGGAGAGATGAGGATGCCCGAGTCGAGCAGACGGTAGAAGACGGCGGCCATGGCCTGCCGCCCCCAGCTCCCGGGCCAGGCCGAACGATAGTCGGTGAGGGGCCCGGGACGGAAGTGCAGCCTGATCAACGAGGCCATGCCGACGGCCTGGCCGGGCACCCCAGCGGCGCGATAGGCCTCGTTGAGCAGCTCCCGGGCGCGCTCGCCCAGGGCCGCCAGGTGACGATAGGCCTCGGGGGTGAGCAGCTCCAGCGCCGCCCGGCCGGCCGCCATCGCCACCGGGTTGGCGTTGAAGGTCCCGCCGTGGGGCACGGCGGGACGGCCCGCACGAGGGTCGAAGACCCGCAGCAGCTCGGCGGGTCCGCCCAGGGCGCCGATCGGGAAGCCGCCCCCGATCACCTTGCCCAGAACGGTCAGGTCAGGGGTGACCCCGAAGGCACGCTGGGCGCCTCCGGGGTCGATCCGGAAGCTGATCACCTCGTCGAAGACGAGGAGGGCCCCCGTCTCCCGGGTGAAGCGGCGGAGCATGGCCAGGAAGTCGGGCCTGGCCGGGATCAGCCCCACCCGGTTGGGGAGAGGGTCGACGATCACCGCCGCCAGCTCCGAGCGGCGTCGGGACAGGATGCGCTCGGCGGCCTCGGCGTCGTTGAAGGGGATCACCACCACGTCCTGCAGCACCCCCGCCGGGGCGCCCTGGACGAGGGGGACGGGGACCGGTTCGGGCTCCCCCCACGCCTCGGGGGACGGCTCGACGCTGACCTCGACCGCGTCATAGCTGCCGTGGTAGGCCCCCTCGCACTTGGCGATGACCGAGCGGCCGGTCACCGCCCGGGCCACCTTCACCGCCAGCATCACCGCCTCCGAGCCGGAGCCGGCGAAGCGGACCTGCTCGACGCTCTCCAGGCGGCGGCAGATCTCCTCGGCCAGCTCGATCTCGGCCTCGGTCGGCATCGAGAAGCAGGTGCCCCGGGCGAGCTGCTCGCTGGCCGCGGCCACGATGCGAGGATGGGCATGCCCGTGCACCAACGCGGTGTAGTTGTTGAGGAAGTCGATCCGCTCCACCCCATCGGCGTCGACCACCCGGCAGCCCCGGCCGCGGCGGGCATAGAGCGGGTGCGGGGGGTGGAAGACGGTGGTGCGGGTGTTCCCCCCCGGCATGACCCGAAGCGCCCGCTCGTAGAGCGCCCGGGAGCGCGGCCAGAGGTTGGGAAGCGAGGCGCCTGCGCTCACGTCAGCCCCCGGCGATGACCTCCCCCCCGTTCGGGCTCAGCACCTGCCCGGTGACCAGCCGCGCCGCGGGCGAGAGGAGGTAGCGCACGAACAGGGAGTACTCGGCCGGCTCGGCCCAGCGCTGGGCGGGCACGCCGGCGATCTTGCGGGCCAGGGTCTCGCCATCGTAGTGGGAGAGGGTGGTCTCGGTCCGGGCCCCGCCGGGCGCGATCGCGTTGACCCGCACCTCCGGGGCCAGCTGCCGAGCCAGGGCCCGGGTGAGGCCGAGCACCCCCGCCTTGCCGGCGCAGTAGGCCGCCGCGGGCGGCTGGGGCCAGGTGCAGGGGCCGGCCAGCGCCCACTCCGAGGAGACGTTGACGATCGCGCCTCGGGCCCGCCGCAGGTACGGCTCGGCGGCCAAGCTGAAGGCGAGCGCCGCCTCCACGTGCACCGCGAGCTGGTCGAGGAAGTCCTCGGCCGAGGAGTCGAGGAGGCTGCGCTGGAGGCCGTAGCCGGCGTTGTTGACCAGGCCGTCGAGGCGGCCGAAGCGCTCGAGCGCCACCTCCACGGCGGCGGTGGCCAGGGCAGGCTGACGGACGTCGCCCACCACCGTCGCCAGCCGGTCCTCTCCCACCTCCTCGGCCAGGGCGGCCAAGCCAGCCTGGTCGCGGTCGACGGCGACCACGTCCCAGCCCTCGGCGATCAAGCAGCGGCAGTGCGCTCGTCCCATGCCCGCCGCGGCGCCCGTGATCAGCACGGTTGGTCGTGCGCCCGCCATCTTCAGGCCCCCGCGATCCAGGCCCCGCCGGTTAGGTTGAGCACCTGCCCGGTGTAGAAGGACGACCCCGGGTCACGCAGCAGCTGGAGGGTCGCCGCCAGGTCCCGATCTGTGGCCTCCGGGTCGCGGGCCCCGTCCACCACCAGGGCCACCGTCGAGGCCCGGGTCGCGAACTCGCGGGTCACGCCCCGCATCAAGCCCAGGACCGCGGCCTCGGCCGCCGCCCGCTCGGGGGAGCCGCAGCCGTTGAGCGGGGTGGGCGAGATGATCCAGGCCAGCCGCAGCCAGGCCCGCTGCCGACGGAGCACCTCCCGCACCGGCAGGAAGGCCTCGAGCAGCACCTCCCGCATCAGCCCCAGCCGCGCCGTCAGGCCCTGGGGCCGGGTGGCGGCCGCGGTCTGCTCGCAGAGCACCGCCACCAGGTCGAGCGGGGAGGGAAGCCCGTCCAGCCTCAGCCCCTCGGCGGGCCGGAAGGGAAGGCTGGCCAGGCCCTCGGCCTCGCCCTGGGCGTAGGCGGGGCGGAGCCAGAGCCGCTCGCCGCTCAAGCCCGCGGCGAGACGTCGGGCCCGCTCCGCCGAGCCACCGACCAGGAGGACGCCGGCCGCGCTCACAGCAACGCCCCCACCCTGACCAGGCGGGCCACCCGGGCCATCGACTCCCGGACCTCCTCCGAGCTCAGCTCACCGAAGCGGAAGATGAGCGACATCGTGGTCACCCCCTGCTCGGCGAACCAGGCCAGCCGGTCCGCCACCTCGTCCTCATCCCCGATCAGGGTCGAGCTCCGGACGGTCTCGTCGGAGGGATCGTCGGGCTGCGGCCCGGGGTCCTCGAGCACGCCCCGTCGGATCACCCCTTCCCCACGGCGGAGCAGGTTGCCCAGCCGGTGGACCTGCCGGGCCGCCTCGATCGCCCGCCGCCGGGCGGCCGGGTCGGAGGAGATGAAGGTGTAGCACTGGACCCCGAACTCCAGCTCGGGTTGCCCCTCATGCGCCGCCCGCCGCGTCTCGAAGGCGCGCTTCAGCTCCCGGAACTTGCCCAACCCCTCGATCCCGGCCGTCAGCACGACGTGGAGCGAGTGCTCCCAGGCGGCCTCGATCGAGCGCTCGGAGCCGCAGGCCAGCCAGATCGGGGGGTGCGGCTGCTGACGGGGCACGGGCATCGCGGTCAAGGCCGGGAGGCGGACGGTGGGCCCCTCGAAGGGTCGGTCGGGCCGCTCCCAGAGGTGCTTTAGGATCGCGATGCCCTCGCTCAGGCGCCGCTGGGAGTCGGCCAGGTCGTAGCCGAGCCCGGCGAACTCAAGGGGCTGGAAGCCACGCCCCAGGGCCAGCTCCAAGCGGCCCCCGGAGAGGTGGTCGACCATGGCCGCCTCCTCGGCCACCCGGACCGCGTTGTGAAGGGGCAGGACCACGACCGCGCTCCCGATCCGGATCCGGCTCGTCCGCTGGGCGATCGCGGCCAAGAGGGTCATGGTGTTGGGGATCACGCAATAGGTGGAGAAGTGGTGCTCGGCCACCCAAAGCCCGTCGAAGCCCAGCTGCTCGGCGAGGTCGGCGTCGTTGACCAGCTCCCGATAGACGCAGGCGGTGTCGGCACGGGCGGGCTGCTGGCCGAGCAGGAAGACGAAGAACCTCATCCCACCTCCTTTGCCCAGGCACGAGCACGAAGCGTCGGTCGCGGGGGCCGATCGCCGGGCCTTGGACGGCATCGCTCCGGCGGGCGCGGCCGGTCGCGATGGCAGGATCCCCCCGCCGGCGAGGCCGGGACCCCCGGGTCGCTCCGGCTCCCCCGCACCTTCCCGACGCCGTCGCCGGCCATCACGCCCCAAGCCCCCCAGCCTGCCTTCGACCCCGATTGCCGCGTCCGATCATCGTGGTAGTGAGGCTAGCCCAATTCTTTGACGCGCGCCACGTGATAATGCCCGGTCAAAATCATTATTTTTGTGAGAATGTCACAATCAATCCCACCCTTGACCCCGGCGCAACGCGAGGAGTTCGCGCGTCGCCTCAACCGCGCCACCCGCTTGGAGGTGGCCGACTACGCCATCACCCCCGACCCCGAGGTCGAGCACGACCGGGCGGAGGTCGACCTCTGCAACGTCGACCTCTACTTCCGCCTCCTGGCCGAGCGCCGCCCCCCGCAGCCCGAGGACCTACGGCCCTTCGTCGAGGCGGCTCGCCGACGCTTCCACCAGGGCTACTCCCTGGAGGCGATCCTCCACTCCTGGCGGGTGAGCGTGCGTGTCCTCTGGGACTGCATGCTCGAGTCCGGCATCCGAAGCGACCTCGAGCTGCTGGGCAGGCTCAGCCTGGAGTACGCCGACCGGGTCAGCACCGCGGTCGCCAGCGCCTACCTCGAGGAGCGAGAGCAGAGCCGCCGCTCCCACGACAACGCCGCTCGGCTCTTCTTCACCCGGATGCTCGAGGGCGAGTTCCAGGACGAGGCCTCCGCCCTGGAGCAGGCCGACCAGCTCGGCTACGACCTCCGCGGCGCCCACGTCGCGGTCGTGATCGGGCCCACGCAAGGCATCGGACCGGCCCCGGAGCAGGTCGGCATGGCTCTGGCCCGGGTCGGGCTCCGGATGCACGCCCGCTTCGGCGACTGTCCCTCCATCCCATTGCCGGCGGGCCAGCTGTGGCTGGTGGAGAGCGCCGCGATCGACGACGTGGTGACCATGGTGCGGGCGGCGCTGGCGACCCCGGAGTCGGAGGAGCTGCTGCTGGTGGCGGGGGTGGGCCTGCCCCGGCCCGGCGCCTTGGCGACGATGAGGAGCTATCGCGAGGCGGCCCGGGCCCGAACCCTGGGGGCGCTGCTCCACCCAGAGCGGCGCGTCCATCGCTACGACGAGGTCCAGGTCTTCGACCTCTTCAAGCCTGGCCCCTCTCTGGACGCCTTCGTGCGGGACACCCTTGGCCCCCTGCTCCGGCATGGCCGGGGCCCAGGCGGGGGCAACCGCCTGCTCGAGACCCTGGACGCCTACCTCTCGGCCGGCCTCAACCGCAAGCAGGCGGCGCGCCGGCTCGGCATCCATCCCAACACCCTCGACTACCGCCTGGCCCAGATCCAGGAGCTGCTGGGCCCTGACTACCTGGTCGACCCCAGGCTGTTCCAGCTCCAGCTGGCCCTCAAGCTGCTCCCCCTCGTGGCCATGCGCGAGCTGGAGGACTAACCGGGGACCAGGTGGCTGCTCCTCCACGGCTCGGCCGGGGAGGCGCGATGCGCCCCCGTCATGGGCGAACGGTTGGGGCCCGACGAGCCCTGGGAGGCCATCGAACGGGGTCGGGCCAGCCGGACCGCCTGAGCGTGGGAGCCCATAAGGGGAGCGAGCCGACCGGCCCGAGCCCGGTCGAGCGTGGCAAGCGGGGCCGCACCTCCCACCTCGTCCTCGACCGCAAGGGCCTCCCGCATCTCCCTCGCGCGGCACGGGCCGGTGAGGTCGAGCCCTCTGGAGCGCCCGGGGCGGCACCGCTGGGTGGTCGAGCCTCCCTTGACGTGGCCAGTGGCCAGGTGGTGGGTGACAGCGACTCGGGGTCGAGATGCCCTCGCCGTCTCGGGTCCGCTGGCCAGGGCCTCCCCGGAGACGTGGAGGACAGCGGAGGACGGTTACGATCTGGGCTCTGAGGGAAAGGTGGGCCGCTCCGCCTGGCGCCCCTCATGGTCAGGGAGGGAGGAGGAAGGGGTCGCGCTCGGGCATGCCGTGAGACGGTCACCGCGCCCAATCGTCACGTCGATCGCAGCTGGCCGGGCGCTCGGCCAGCCAGCACCCCCTCGTCGCCTCCATGCCCCTCAGCGCCAGCCCGCCGGTGGGCCCACTATGACCAGCCCCGTGTTGGCCATCCCACCGTCCTGGATGCTCCCCCAGCAGCGCCGCACGGCATGGCGGTCGTCCTCGCCGCCGCCCGCAGCCCCACCACCGACGTGATGCGGCAGAGCCGATCGCCCCACCGTGCACCCCGTGGGCCAGCACGGCCGGCCCGCCCCTGAGGAGGTCCGCACCTCACGCCCTGCCGCCTGCCGACGCCGTACGGTCACCTCGACGATGCGGAGGACCCGAGCGCCGCCAAGATCTCGGCACGGGCGTGGGCGAACCACTCCAGGGCCTCTGGATTTGCGAGGCTATCCCTGCTGGCCACTTGCTCAAGCTGGGCGCCCATGAGCAACCGCTTCACCGGGATCTCCAACGTTTTCCCGCTCAGCGTGCGAGGAAGCTCGGGCACCGCGAAGATACGGTCGGGCACGTGCCGGGGCGAGCACTCGCCTCGGATGGTTTGACGAATCCGATCAACGAGCTCGTCATCGAGCTCCTTCCCCTCAGCCAAGACGACGAACATCGGCATGACACCAATCCCTTCCTCGTCCGGGAGGTCAACCACCAGGGCATCGACGACCTCGGGCAGGGTGAGCACGGCCCGGTAGATCTCCGCTGACCCCATGCGGACGCCACCCCGGTTGATCGTGGCATCGCTGCGTCCGTACAACACCCCGCTCCCGCGCGGCGTGAGCCGCAGCCAGTCGCCATGTCGCCAGACCCCCGGGTAGACGTCGAAGTACGCAGCTCGATAGCGGCTGCCATCCTTGTCGCCCCAAAAGAAGATGGGCATTGCGGGCATCGGCTTGGTCACCACGAGCTCGCCGGTCTCGTCGACCAGCGATCGTCCGCTCTCGTCCCAGGACTCCACCGCCACGCCGAGCACCCGGGCCTGGAGCTCCCCGGCATAGACCGGCAGCCAGGGCACGCCGCATAGGAAGGGCCCGGCCACGTCGGTGCCGCCGCTGGACGAGTTCAGCCAGACGTCCGGCCCCAGCTCTCGGTACACCCATTCATACCCCTCGACCGAGAGGGCAGAACCCGTCGACCCCACGGAGCGAAGGCACGAGAGATCTCGTCCCTCCGCCGGATGCAACCCCGCTTTCATGCAGGAAACGAGGTAGCCAGCGCTCGTCCCGAACAGGGTCATTCCCGTCCGCTCGGCCAGGTCCCACAGCACCCCCAGGTCGGGGAAGGCCGGGCTCCCGTCGAAGATGATGATCGAGGCCTGGCTGAGGAGCATGCCGAGCACCACGTTCCACATCACCCAGCCAGTGGTGGTGAACCAGAAGATGCGGTCGTCAGGTTGGGCGTCGAAGTGGAAGTGGACGTACTTCAGCTGATCAACGAGCATGCCGCCATGGGAGTGCACGATGGGCTTGGGCAGCCCCGTGGTGCCCGAGGAGTACACCACCCAGAGCGGGTGCTCCGAGGGGACCAGCTCAAACGAGAGCTCCGTCCCGGCTCGTTCGAACTCCCCCCAATCGACGGTGTCACGGAGCCCAGAGACGGCCGCCTCAGGGTCGAGGTAGCGCAGCAGCACCGTCTGGCGAACCGACGGCAGCGATCGCTGGAGTGCCTGAACCTCGGCGAGCCGGGGAAAGTCCCGACCGCCATACCGATAGCCGTCCACGGCGAGCAGGAGCACCGGCTCGATCTGGGCGAACCGGTCCACCACGCTGCGAACGCCGAAATCCGGTGAGCAGGACGACCAGATCGCGCCCAGGCTCATGCAGGCCAGGGCGGCGGTCAGCGTCTCAGGGAGGTTCGGCAGGTACGCCGCCACCCGATCCCCTGGCCGTACCCCGGCCGCCCGCATCCCCGCGGCGAGCGCGGCGGTGCGGGCGCGTAGCTCGCCCCAGGTCCACTCCCCGCCCGTCGGTCGCAGCTCGGAGACAAACCGCACGGCGACGGCGCTCTCATCACGACCCCGGAAGATGTGCTGGGGATAGCTCAACCGAGCGCCCACGAACCATTGCGCGCCGGGCATCTCACGACGGCCCAGCACGGTCCGGTACCCAGGGTCAGCCTGGACATCAAAGTACTCCCACACCGAGGCGTAGAAGTCTTCCAAGTGGTCAACCGACCACCGCCACAGGGCTTGGTAATCGTAGTCCCCGAAATGCAGACCTCGATGCTCTGCCAACCATTGGCGGTAGCGCGTGAGCTGCGCTCGCTGCCGCCGTTGCTCGGATGGAACCCACAGCGGGGTTGGCTCGGCCCCTCGCATCGACTCAAACCGATCCAACGACCGCTGACTCCGCAAAGTGCGGAATCACCTTCTCACCAAAGAGCTTGATCGATTCCAACACCTTCTGATGAGCAGGGCCATTTGGATGACGGAAGCGCATCACGAAGTAGTCAGTGCCGAGCTCCTGGTGCCAGCGCTCGACCTGCTCGATGCAATCCTTCGGCGACCCTATGATGAAGCGGTCGGGAGCCACCCTGTCCAGGGTGAACTCGTCAGCCGAGGCGAGGTCGTTGATCCAAGGGTCGACAGCAGGGTTATAGCCACCGGCCTCGTAGTAGAAGCGGTGCGACGTCATGACGTACTCACCGTACTCCGCCACCGCCTGATCGGTTGTGGGCGCCACCCAGCATTCCCGCAGCACGACGATCCGAGGGGTTTGGCCATGGCCCAGGGCCGACTTGCGATAGATCTCAGCCCAGGCCTTGAAGGTGCCCAAGGTGTTGATGACATCCGTGATCCAGCGATCACCGATACGCCCGGCTCGCCGCAGGCCCTGTGGCGTCCAGGCCGCGCACCAAATCTCAGGCCGTGGCTTCTGCACCGGTTTGGGCGTGATGTTGACGCGCTCGAACGAGAAATGACGGCCGCGGAACGAGAGATCGTTCTCGGTCCAGGCTCGCTTGAGGAACTGGACGGCGTCCTCGAGGAGCGTACCCCGTTGCCCCATGTCGACGCCAAAGATGTTGAGGTCCTCGTGAACGTAGCCCGCGCCGAGCCCAAGCTGCATCCGGCCACCGGAGAAGATGTCGAGCAGAGCCGTATCCTCCGCCAATCGCACCGGATGATACAAAGGAGCTAGCGCCACGCAGGTTCCGACCTTGAGTCGCTTCGTCTCCCGGCTGATGGCAGCGGCAACCATCAGCGGGTTCGGGAAGTAGCCGTCTGGCTGCTGATGGTGCTCTGTGATCATGCAGGAGTCGAAGCCGACCTCCTCCGCCATCCGAGCCTCGGCCACGATCTCTTCAATGACCCGCACCATGTTGTGACCGTCGGGCCAATCCTCAGTGCACGGGAAGATCCCAAACTTAATGCTGGCCATCTGCTCTCCTCCTGGCGGAAAATCGACCCGAGCCCAGGTGCCAAGAATCGTAAAGGCAGCCCTGGCCTCCTTCAATGGAGGTCGACACAAGCGCACCGTGATTTGATTGTGCGGTTCTACAAGCGCACCCCAGGGTCGCTCTCAGAGACATCCCGGACGCTGTGGGGTCTTTGGGCGATCCGCCACCGACAACGTGGCGCATCGGTGGATCGTGATGTGGGGGCACATCCCGATCGTGATCGACTCTGCGAGACGGGCGATCCCCTTGCGCTGGACACAGGCGTTGCCAAGGCCGGGCCACGACCTGGACGGCAGCGCGCGTCCATACGGCCCAGACACGAAGAGACACCTGGCGCCTCCTGCTCGAGGCGATCGAGAGGTGATGACCTTCCTCGGGGCACCCGGCGACGGGCGAGCCAGAGATCTCGACGCCACAGGTCCGGCGGCGACGTTCCTGCGTGAGGCGCCCTCGACGGGGGAGGACAACGGGATCGGGCGCTGAGGGCGCCGATCGTCGGCGGCTGGACGCGGAGGCGGTCCGATCAGGGATCCCAAGCGCCCAGCGGGGAGGTGAGCGATACCGGGCTCCTAACCCACCGAGGCCGGCAGGGTCCCCGGGCGCTCCCCCAGGACGCTTTCGATCAGGAAAGCGAACTGGAACTGCAGGAGCGTCTGCGCGTCGTCGCTGTCGACGCCCAAGATCTCCTCGATCCGCCTCAGCCGATAGCCGACGGTATTCGGATGAACGGCCAATGCCTTGGCCGTCGCCACCGTGCTGAAGCCGCAGCGCAAGAAGGCTCGGAGGGTCTCGGTGAGCGTCGTGCCGTGGTGTCGATCGTACTCGTAGAGGGGCTGGAGCACGCTGCGCATGAACTCGATGAGCTCTTCGGGCCGCTTGACCTGGAGCAGCGGCCGGTAGATGCCGAGCTCCTCCAAGGTCACCACCCGCTCGCGACCGCCGGCGCGGTGAACGAGGTCCAACGCCCCCACCGCCAGCCGATAGGCGGTGGCATACTCCGCGACGTCGCGACACAGCGGGCCCAAGCCAACCGAGACCGACCCGGTGTACACACGGATCTGGCGCCGAAGCAGCTCGGCGAACTCGACCGCCTCGGTCTGGCGCTCGCACTGTGGCCACAGCACGACGACGTCCTCAGCTCGAGCAGCCACCAGCGCGGAGCTCCCTGCCCCTCGGGCGTTGACCACCCGCTGCACTTGAGTGAGCAACGATCGCTTCAGGCGGGCCGTGCCCGGGGTGACGGGGACGCTTGGGACGGGATCGGGTCGAACCAGGAGGAGGGTGTAGGGAAGCGTCAGATCCAGGCCCAATTGTCGAGCGCGGGCGATCGTGGACTCCCGGTTGCCCTTGACGTCGGCGGCGAGCAGATCGTCCAAGAACTCCCCCGAGAGGCGCCACTCAACCTCCTGGGCGACCCGCATCCTCGAGAGGGCGAGCGCCACGACCAGCGCGCCCCGCTCGAGGATCCCTCGCTCAAGCGCTCCGAAGCGCTGCCGGGGGTTGAAGGCCCAGACCTGGCCGGCCACCTCATCGTCGAGGATGACCGGGGCCACCAAGACCGCTGGCGAGCCATCGCCCTTGCGCAGCTCAACCGCTCGGTGCTCCATGTGGGCCTGGCGAAGCTGCGCCTCGATCACCGGATCCTGATAGACAGCCGCCGCTGAGGTCTCATCGAGATGCCCAGACACGACCGCGGTGCTCAGCGAGTGCCCAGTTGGATCCCGGACCAAGACATCGCTCTTCAGGACCGCAGCCAACCGCCGGGTGATCGGCTCCAGGCCTTCCCCGGCAAGCAGCATCCGCATCAGCTCGTGGTACACCTCCTCGCTCTGCCGGCTGATCCGGTGCTCCTCCTCCAGAGATGCGATACGCTCTTGGAGGCGGCTGATCCTTGCTCGCTCGCGCCCCCGGCGGAGGCTGGACTCGATGGCCAGTGCCGCATGGCTCGCGACCGCCTCCATGAAGACGAGCTCTTGGGTGGTG
>Ga0070737_10001520_pt1 | contig 32806 bp, 25 predicted proteins | sample Coa_R1_10_FD_66438 | JGI IMG/M metagenome (GOLD analysis project Ga0070737, IMG submission 66438) | Surface soil microbial communities from Centralia Pennsylvania, which are recovering from an underground coalmine fire - Coalmine... | ecosystem: Environmental > Terrestrial > Soil > Unclassified... | reverse complement strand
GGGATCTGTTCGCGGGGTCGCCCGGTCCGGTGCAGTTGATTCTTGACGGCCGCAATTCCAACACCGCGTTGCTGGTGATGGGCTATGCCAACACGATCGTGAACGACTTCAACAGCTGGTGGGAGGCACGCCACGGCGGGTACACACCACCGGCCACGCTTGATATTCGCGCCAGGTTCAATGAGAACCTTGAATCCAGATGGTTCATTGTTCCGGGGATAGTGGCGCTGCTTACTCAAGTCGTCACCCTATTGGTAACCGCGCTTTCGGTGGCGCGCGAGCGCGAAGCCGGCACCTTCGATCAACTCCTCGTCACGCCAATGCGTCCCATCGACATCCTGCTCGGGAAGAGCATCCCCGGCTTGCTCATTGGCAGCGCCGAAGCCACTTTCATCATCGCGGCCGGCGTGCTTTGGTTTGACGTACCGCTGAGGGGCGGATTTGTCGCGCTCTACCTTGGCTTGTTCCTGTTTCTGCTTTCCGTGATAGGTATCGGTCTGATGATCTCGTCGCTTTCAGTGACGCAGCAGCAGGCGTTGCTGGGCACCTTTCTATTCATGGTGCCATCGATAATACTTTCTGGATTCGCCACGCCGATCGCAAACATGCCGCCTATAATTCAGGACATCACTTTTCTTAATCCGATGCGTTACTTCCTGGTGGTGGTGCGTGGTGTGTTTCTGGAAGGGGCCTCGACCTTGTCGCTCAGCTCTCAATACTGGCCGATGCTTGTCATCGGAGTTGCGACCCTCGCGATGGCGGGATGGCTGTTCCGCCGTCGCCTCTATTAGCGACACGGACCACTAAAATCTTGCGACGATTCGTTATTGGCCAAGTCCGAAAGGTGAAATATAGTCGTCGTATGCGCCAAGTGTGACGCCGTATTGGTAGTGCAACCGTCCGGTAGCTTGTATGCTACGACAATCGTGCTCGCACCCGGTCACAATGTTGCTATAAGCGTGCAACCGATGCCTATCTTGTCGTTGTTTCTTCGCCGGCGATTGCCACGCCGATAAAAGTAGGCCCGCCTGCACGATATTGAGGTTATTTTAACAGGAGGTCCGAAATGAAATCTGCACGGTCTCGATTACTGGCATTTACCATGATTATTACTGTTGCGCTCCTGGGAACCGCACTTGGGGCTGCTTTCGCCGCAGACCAACCAGCTTCCACCCAGAGCGCCACGCCCTAAACCGGTGCAACTAGCGGAGGTGGTATGATGGGAGGCATGGGCGGTGGGATGATGCAGGGTCGCGGCATGATGTCCAAAGGAATGGGCGGGATGATGATGGGCCGCGGCATGATGCCGCCGATGGGGCACGGGTCGATGGGGCACGGCATGATGGGCGATCCGGGAATGATGATGTTGATGATGAACGCCGATGCCAAGACGCGGGGTCAGATGATGCAAATCCAGGGGCGGATGATGGAGCAGATGGGCCAACTGATGCAGCGGCGCGGCAAAGAGCTGGAGCAAGGCAAATAGCGCTGTTTCCGATTGGATGAAACCGCGCAGGCTTGGCTGCCCTGCCCTTGTCCTGTTTGATTTGGCGCGGCCTCTGCCGGCTGTGCGTCCCTCTGCCAGGCGCGGCTCTTCGCCAAGCCCGCTTCGTCCCGCCGGCTCGGGAAGCTTTTTGAATGTCTGACTTCGGCTTTGCTCAATCTGTCTGCGGAGGCGTTACCTACTTCCGTGTTTAGTAGCCTTAGTCGGTCTAGTTAGTCCGGATATCGGGAAAAAATATCTGGATATCTCGAAGGCATTCTCACAAGGAGAAGCGCGGCCCCGTGGTCGCGCTTCTCTCTCCCCCGCGACGGCCGCTACTTCAGCAACTCATCAAGATCGGCCCGGGTCTTTTCGGGCAGCGTAAATGACGCCCGCGCGCCACCCGGCAGCATTACCTGCAAGTTGGCCCCCTGGGGGAAGATCACGGAGAATTTGCCCTCCTTGTCCGTGACCACTTCCTTGGTCACGGCGTCGACAAACTGCTCCCCGACCATTTGGAAGTCGCACAGGAAAGCAATCTTGCAGCTCGCCGCCGGCTTCCCTCCCGCTTCCCGGATCACCCCGCTCAAAGTCACCTCGGATGCTCTCATCTTCTTGCTCCTCCGCAGCTTCGGTTACCCGAAGATTCAGCCGCCTGGGCAGCAAGCGCCGTGCCGAATCGGGGTCATCGGCTGATGTGCCTCGCGGTCGGATCCCGCTGCCACGATCGGGAACAGTGTTTCTGATCGACGCATCCAGAAGACCCATCGGATAGCTCCGCAATGGCTAATCTGAATCAGCCTGGGCTGTCACCTGCCTGGGCTTTGGCATGGCGAGTGCTTCGCTTGGTCGGCAAGAGCGCCACTGACTATTGGAGGATTCCCCAGATGGCCAAAATCGTCGCCGGGATCGGCACATCACACAGTCCAATTCTGGTCATCAAGCCGCAGCAGTGGCCCGACCGCGTGGTCCAGGAAATGGAGTCCGAGGATCTTTACGACCTCGACGGCAACCACCTGAGCTACCGACAACTGGCCCGGCAGGTCGGAGATCGATACGCCGCGGTGGCCACCGTAGACAATTTCATCCAATGGGATGATCGGGCCCAGCGCGCGCTCGACCATCTGGCGCGAGACCTGGACGAGCTCTCGCCCGACCTGGTGCTGATTGTGGGCGACGACCAGGAGGAAATGTTCGGTCCCAACAACCAGCCCGCGGTATCGATCTTTTATGGCGACAAGATAATAACCGAGCGCACGCCTCATCAAGGCAACACGCCGCAATGGGTACTGGATGCGGATAAAGGCTACGGTGCCGATTCCCATCATGAGTTCGAGGCGGCGCCACAATTCGCGCGCGCCCTGATTTCCAGCCTGATCGAGCAAAACATCGACGTCAGCAGCAGCCGGGGCGTACCCGCCGGTGGCCCCTACCAAGGTTTCGGCCACGCCATCACCTATCCGCTGTTGCGTCTGATGGGCAAACGGCGGGTGCCCGTGGTGCCGATTCTGCTCAACACCTTCTATCCGCCCAACCAACCTACGCCCTCGCGCTGCTTCGATTTCGGCCGGGCGCTGCGGCGCGCGGTCGAAAGCTACCCCGAGCCGTTGCGCGTGCTGGTTCTGGCCTCGGGTGGGCTGAGCCACTTCGTGACCGACGAAACCCTGGATGCAAAAGTGCTCAAGGCGTTGTGCGACGGAGATGAGCGCACGCTGCGCACCCTACCCACCAAGCTGCTTAACTCGGGTAATTCGGAAATCCGTAACTGGATCGTGATGGGCGGCGCAATCGCCGGGCTGGGATTGCGGATGCGCTGGTGCGAGTACGTGCCGGTCTACCGCAGCCCCGCGGGCACCGGGATCGGGCTTGCGTTCGCGCGCTGGAATTAAGCCGCGGTCAGGCGCGGAGGTAGTTTGCCTATCTCCGCCGCCGGCGCTTGCCATCCGCGGGTCCGCGCCTTTGCCGAACCGGAGAGAGCCGTGGCTCAGCGAGGCGCGAAGCAGGCCTCGATACGATCCAACAGCGCCATCGCCGGCAGGCATGACCCGACGCTTGCCTCGGGGAGCCGCGCGCCTTGGAGGGCGGCGAAGAATTCGCGATCCTGAGCCTCGAACGCGCCCAGCCCCTGCAGCGTCACGGGCTTGCGGTCGCCGTCGGCCAATTCGTCGCGGAAGACGTGATAGGTCTCTTCCTCGCCGATATAGCGGTAGAAGGCGCCGAAGGGCCCGCGGTTGTTGAACGACATTGCCATCGTGACAAGGACCCCGCTCGCCGAGCGCATCGCGATGGACATGTCCATTGGAATTTTCAGGTTGGGGTGATCCGGCCCCCGCTGGCCCCAAACCTCGAAGTGGGGGAATTCGAGCATCCAGGCTGCCAGATCGACCGAATGGCAGGCGTGATGCCACAGCAGATGGTCGCGCCAGGTGCGCGGCTTGCCGAACATGTTCAAGTCCGTGCGGCGCATGAAATAGGTTTCAACCACCAGGTGATAGAGGTGAAAGCGTCCCTCGTGCATTTGCCGGCGCAGCTCGCGATGGGCGGGGGAAAAGCGGCGCGAATGGCAGACCATGCACGTCAGGCCGCTCTTACGCTGCATTTCCACCACCCGTTTTGAATCCGCCAGGGACAGCGCCATCGGAATTTCCAACAGCACGTGCTTGTCCATGGACATCGCCAGCAGCGCCTGCTCGGCGTGCAGCCCCGTGGGGGTAGCCAGAATTACCGCCTCGACTCCGGGTTGTCTCAGGCAGGTCCGCAAATCGAGCGACCAGTGGGGAATTTTCCACTGCTCGGCAAAGGCCCGCGTGTCCTGCTCGATACCCCCGGCCAGGCTCACTACTTCGACACCCTCCAGCTTGGAGAGCACCTGCATATGGGTCAGGCCCATTCCGCCTTCGCCCGCCAGACAGACTTTCACCTCTAAGGCCCTCCAAAAAGCATCAGGCTTGCGCTTCCGCCCAGCGGTCGCTTCGCCCGGCACGCGGTCGGAAGTGCCTCGCGCCAAGCGAAGCGCCAGCCTTGGCTCCGTCAACCGCGCGAGGTCAGGAAGCCAAGCTTATCGTGCGACCGCGCGCCAGTCCGCATCGGCCGCGATGATCGCGTCCTGAGCCTCCAGCGTATCCCAGCGGATGGGTTGCTGCAGCCCCACGGTGGGCTCGCCCTTGGCGTGGCGGCGTACCGCTTCGAGCAGCATTCGGCGCGCCCGGTTGATCGAGGTATCGCTGGAGCCCAGGTACTCGCGTGAGCGATCGACGATCGGCCCTTGGGCAATCGCGACGGCAAAGTCCTCGAAGCGCAGAAAGGAAAAGCCGCTCCAGCTCCCCTCGCGCATCCGCGGCCGGCTCTGGCCGTAATAGTCGTCCAGCGCCATGCCGTCGGCCATATTGTCGAGGTTTTGCGGTGCGGCGCGGCGATAGCGGGCGACCGGACGAGAAAAGTTGTAGGTCACGTCCCACTGCGCCGAATGGGTATCGTCCACCGGCACCGACATCGTCAGCATGTGGTCGTCGGCGCGGCTGCCCATCGGGATGAAAGAATACCAGGGCAGGGCGAAGTCGCGCACGCGGACGTAATGCTGCCCGTCAGGCATCCGGCGCACCGCCGCCTCGCGGTAACCGTAGGACTGAGGCTCGAATTCGAAGCGCGGACCGGTGTCATGGTACAGACTCTTCTGCACCCAGTCCGAATGCAGGATGCCGACGTGGGCGGAATCAAGCTGACCCTCCAGCCCCTGGAACCAATTGCACGGAATGACCGCCAAGGCGCTGGTGACGTGTCCCTGGGGCAAGTCGGTGAAGTTGAAGCGAGGGAACTCCGGCGGCTGGGCGCGGCTGCCCAGGTACACCCAGATGATGGTGCCGGCCTCGCGCACCGGGTAATGGCGAATCCGCACCTTGGCCGCGAATTGGGCGCGCCGCTCGGGTGGCTCCGACGGCACCTCGACGCAGGCTCCGGACACGTCGAATTTCCAGCCGTGAAAGATGCAGGTCAGCGCGTTGTCTTCATTGCGCGCCAAGGCCAGCGAGGGGCCGCGATGAGGACAGCCTTCGTCGAAGAAACCCACCCGACCATCGGTTGAGCGGAAGGCTACGAAGTCTTCGCCCAACAGCCGCACCCGGATCGGCGCGCCGTCAGCCTCCAGCCGCTCGGCGCGTAGCGCGGGAATCCAGAACTCCCGCATATACGAGCCCATCGCCGTCCCGGGCCCCACCCTGCACAAAAGCTCGTTGTCCTCTTTTTTCAGCATCGTCCTATCCTCGGCTAAGTTCTTGCCGTGCTCCGCCAACCGCGGCCTAGACGCTGACCGGAGCGCTGCCGATATCGCCGAACAGTCCGTGCTCGGCGCCATGCTTGAAATCAACTTCGTCGGGCAATTCGATGGCGCATGAACGCACCCGTTGCGAGGCCGCGCTCAGTCCCGGGATCGGCTGGCCGAGCCGATTAGCCCGCGCCGCGGCGAGCAACTTGCGCCGGGCCATGATGATCCCGTTGTCGGTGGAGACCAGGTTTTCCTCCGCCCGATCGACGATCGGCCCCATGCTCTCCTGCAGCGAGGCATCCTGCATCGCGATCCCCTCCACCCCGCTGAAGCTCAGGCCGGCGCGCTGGGCCTCGCGATCCATCAGGTAGTCGTTGCCCTGATTGGCGCGAGGCACGAACGTCCCGGGCACGTAGCGCGCGTGGATTCCCTGGCCGTCCTTCATCGCCGCCACTTCGGCCGCACTCAGCGCGCGATGGGGATGGTAGCTAATGCTCCAGGCCCAACAGTGGTGGTCGTCGATCGGGACCCAGGCGTGGCCGTTGATCGGATGGTCGGCGCGCGGCGCGACCAGGGTGTAAAACGGCATGATCCAGGGTGTGATGCGCCAGTAGAACTTGCCGCCTTCGGCGCGCCGGCGGGCGCCGATTAGCAGGCCGCCATCGAATTCCGTCACCTCGAAGTGCGGCATCCGATCGCCCAGGTTGTACTGATTGCCCTTGGAGCCGGCGAACAGCGGGTCGCTGTTGAGCGCGCCCGAGTGCAAAAAGGAGACGTGGCTGGAATCGATCCCACCCTCCATCGCCTGCAGGTAATTGCACTCCTGCAGCCGCTTGGAGACGAAGCGGCGCTCGGGCGCCACCAGCGCCCATTCCAGCGCCGGCGGTTCGGGCCGCTGCTCGGGCGGCCCCAGGTAGGCCCAGATAACGCCGCCGCGCTCCAGCACCGGGTAGGACTTCAGCCGGATGCGCCGGCGCATCCCGCTTTCCTCCGGCTCCGAGGGCAGATCGACGCAATGCCCCTCGACGTCGAACTTCCAGCCGTGATAGGCGCAGCGCAGTCCGCACTGCTCGTTGCGTCCGAACCACAGCGAGGCGCGCCGATGGGCGCACAACTCATCGAGGATTCCCAGCCGGCCTTGGGAATCGCGAAACCCGATCAGCCGCTCGCCCAGGAGCTTCAGGCGCACTGGCGGACAATCGGGCTCGGCTAGCTCCTCGCTGAGCAGCGCCGGTATCCAGTAGCGGCGCATCAAATCGCCCAGCAGCGTGCCGCGCCCGGTCTGCGTCAGTTGATCGTTGGCTTCCCGTGACAGTCCCATCTTCCGATCCTTTCCCGTTGTGCAGCCGCTGGTTGCCTTCGCCTTGCTCAGACCATCGGCGCCGGCGGGTTCAAGGGGTCGATGTCGCGCCAGTTCTGGCGCTCGGGATACTTGATCGCCAGGGCGCGAATGCGGCGGTAGTCTACGCCTCGATCCAGCCACGCGGTGCCCTTGCCCTTGGCATGAGCGCGCGCCGCTTCCAACAGCATCCGGCGCGTGCGGATGATGATCGTATCGCTGGAGCCCAGGTACTCGCGGGTGCGGTCGACGATCGGCCCCATCGCCTCTTCAACCACGAAGTCCTCGAACGGCAGATGGCGCGTGATGCCGGTCCAATGCCCCTCCTTCATCGCTTTGCGGTCCTGATGCCACATGTTGTCCCAGCCGCCGAGATCGGAGCAGAAATTGTCGGGATTGCCGGAGTCGCCCTGGCAGGCGAGCTTACGATATTCGCCCAGGGGCTGGTTGGGGTCGTAATTGAAGTACCACTGCGCGGTCCACTCATCGTCGATCGGAATCGAGCAGATCATCAGGCAGGGTTGAGTCAGGCCCATCGGGATAAACGAATAGAAGGGCAGGACCATCTCGCGGATGCGGGCGTAAATTCCGCCGTCGCGCTGCGCGCGCAAAGCGCCCTCGCGAAAACCGTAGGGCGTGGGCACAAACTCAAAGCTCGGGCCGCTGTTGGCGCAGGCCATTTCCAAATCGGGGACATCGCGCGCCTGCGCCACCGGCAGAAAGCCTTGGTGCAGAATTCCCAAGTGCGCCGAGTCGAGCACCGCCTCCAGTCCCTGGAACCAGTTGCAATGCATGATCGCGCGGCGCGCGAGGACGTGACTTGAGGGCAGGTGGTTGAACTCGAAGTCCAAGAAAGCCGGCGGCTGATCGCGCCGCCCAAGGTACACCCACACCACGCTCCCGGCCTCGCGCACCGGATAATGGCGCACGCGTACCTTGGCGGCGAATTCTGCGCGCCGCTCCGCCGGCTCCGAGGGCACCTCGACCACCTTGCCGGTGACGTCGATCTTCCAGCCGTGAAAGATACAGGTCAGCGCGTTGTCTTCATTGCGCGCCAGCGCCATCGAGGCGCAGCGATGGGGACAGCCTTCGTCGAAAAAACCCACCCGGCCATCGCTGGCGCGGAAGGCGACATAATTCTCGCCCATCAAGCGCACCCGCACCGGGGCCCCGTCGGCCTCCAGCGCCTCCGAGCGCAGCGCCGGAACCCAGTACTCGCGCAGCAACTCGCCCATCGCGGTGCCCGCGCCCACCCTACACAACAGTTCGTTTTCCGCCTGATTCAGCATTTGAGCCGCTCCTCGCAGTGGCTGATGTCGCCCACGCCGAGCCAAACAGCATCTTCCGTGCCCGCGGATGCGGCCACCGGCCCGTGGCAGGAGAGCGAAATCAGCCGATTATTCGGGTAAAAAATGAGGTTTGATGGCAGTCTTATTGTGGACTTAAGCGACCGGGATTGCGGTAATGTGACCAGTCGCTGCATTGAAAGGGAGCAATGCTTCGGCCCGAACCAGCCCACCGCTCCGATCGGCGCACAACCAGTCTGAAGTAGCTCCGCCGGGCAAAGCGACGACTGCCAGCGAGGACGTCAGGCCGGGGTTGTCTCAAGCTCCACCGGAGTGTCATCGCGAGCATAGTCGAGGGAGCGGGCGCCGTGCTCTGATCGTAACGTCGCGAGGGTAAGCTTGGCGCGGCGACCGGTCGCAGTGGCAGGGAAATCTCAAATAGGCGGTCTCTAAACTGCGTTGATCACTGTGGGAGCGGAGCTTTACGCGCCCTGCCGTTTACCAATCGGGCCTCAGTTTTCAAGCAGCGGGCGGAGAAGGCTTCGCTAAGTTCGATCGCTTCTTCCCGGGCGAAGATTCTCTTGTAAAGCGGGGAGCTGCTTTGCCTATCAACGGCGGGGCGCGCGTCCTTGAAAAATACCGTCTGCCGGCACAGGCCGTGCACCGCGCGCCCACCCGTACTTGACGGGAAGGCTAGGCGTCGATCAACTTATTGCCGCGCTGATGAGTCGCGATGGCTTCGCCGGTGACGTTGCAAGCGGAGCTGACCCGGGTTTCGAGGTCGCACATGGGTGCCACCAGCCGCACTCCCACGTCACGTTAAGTCGCTGAGCAACCGAGCGTTGGTCCAGGCCTTTTCCGACAGCGTGGTCACCGGACAGATGGAGTCACGCACGACGCGCTGCGAGACCCCGTCCGCGAGTAGGCGAAAGATCTGGCTGTGACGATGGGTAGGCATGACGACCAGATCGATCGCAAACTCGACTTCAGCTTTGAGAATCTCGTCCACGATGTCGCCGACACGCAGCACGAGCTCATGCGGGACGCCGGCCAATTCGCGGGCTGCGATCTCCTTGAGCCCGCGCTCCGAGGCAGCCAGATCGCGATGGGTCTTAAGCGAGCCGGCGACCAACAATGGGTCGTTAACCGGCGCCACGACGTGAAGTAGAAAGAGCTTGCCCTGGTTGCGCACCACCAGCATCTTGGCCAAGGCTAGCGCGCTGGCAAAACTGTCGTCCAACTCTATTGGACATAGGACATTTCGGGCGCCTGTGATCATGGCAGTTTCCTTTCCACTTGGCCTTTGAGCTATCTCCGACTAACAAGAAGACGCAAATTTCACGCCAGACTTGGCAAGAACCACGCTTGCCGGCAGCCCGGGCGGCGATAGACTTGCGCGCCGCACGTCGGGCTACGGCACGTTTTTCGCTTCTCAACCTGACCGCAAGACCTAAGGCGACTGGATAAGGCGGGAATATGTCAGACCAAGATGCTGCTATTGCGACGCTTGAGGATTCGAACTCGGCAATCCACTTTGATTCCTTACTGGTGCTGCCGGAGCAGTTCTACGAGCATCGTTTTCTCACCGGTCAGAGGGGCGAGTACCGATTGCTGATGGCGGTGCTGCAAGAAGCTCTTCGCACCTATTTGACCAACCGCGGTTCGACTTCGGGCAAGCGCTGCTACGAGTATTGGGAGGTTCGCCGCTGGTTCGAATCGCGGCAGACCAATTTCCTCTTTGATTTTCAGACCATTTGCGAACTTTTCAGTATCGACGCCGACGCCCTGCGGCGCAAGCTGGGGATCGGGCCGGTCCAATGCTACCAGGGGGGTAGCCGAATTACGTCGCAGTACGCCAAAGTCAGCTCCGCTGTGCGCGGTCCCCGCCCGCGCGAGGTCCCGGCCAAAAAGCCGAGGTCAGGTTTGGTATCTTGCGCCGGTTAGATTTGCGGCCCGGTGAAAAAAGCGCGGTGAGCGTCCGCCCGAACGCGTTTTTTGGCTCTCAATCAAATCGGCGGTTATCGGATCAATTGATGCTCTCGGCGCTGCTTTGAGCGGCGTGAGCTGACGCCGATAGCAGCATAAGGCGGGGCGCAATGGTTCCATAGGAAACACTCGCTGACCGGTCACACTGGGCTATTCTTCCCGGCCGCATCATTGAGCTAGCGCCCTGTGGACTTGGCCGCTTTCTCAGCCAAGGCTGGCCGGACTGTCATCACCGGGCAGTTCGCCCGCCTGACGATCTGCTCGGCCACGCTACCCAGAACCATACGGCCAAGGCCGCGGCGGCCGTGGGTCGGCATGATTACCAGATCGATTCCGATCTCCTCGATGCGCCCCAGGATCACGTGTGCGGGGTCGCCAATCCCGGTGCGGACCTCATACTTGACGTGTCCGGCCAGATGCTCGCGGGCGAGTTGCTCCAACTGCTTGCGCACCTCGGGCTCGCTCAGCGGAAAAGGTTCCAGCGGGACCCCGATCTGTTCGGGAGCCGGAATAACCGGGACCAGGACATGCAGGAGGTAGACTACAGTGGGGCTGTCCTCGGCCAGACGGCAAGCTAGCTCCATGGCGCCGACAGCATACTCGTCAAAATCAACTGGGCATAAAATTCGAGCAAAAGGATTCTTCATGCGAGGTCTCCCGAAGCAATAAAATCAAATCCCATAGAGCACAGTACGTGCCAACATCCGCTTATTTGCCAGGCTGGCGCGGCCTAGCCGAAACCATGTTCGGCCTGTTGACTCTTAAAAGCGCCGCCGGGAACATACGCCAAACCAGTTTGCAACGCTCGCGCCGGCGTTGAGCGCCGAGACCACCGCTGCGCCAGTCAACCTCATGTCTGACCCAACCGTCAACCAATCGGGCAATTCTGGCGGCCTCACCAGCCAGGAGGCCAGTGTGCGGTTAGCGCGCTTTGGCCGCAACGCTCTGGCAGAGCCCAAGAACCATCCCGTGATGCGGTATCTCGGCAAACTATGGGCTCCGATTCCCTGGATGCTAGAGGCCACCATCGCGCTGGAGCTGGGACTGGGCAGAATCACCGAAGCGGTGGTGATCGGGTTTTTGCTGATTTTCAATTCAGCCCTGAGCTTTTGGCAGGAGGATCGCGCTCACAGCGCCCTCAATCTGCTGCGCAAGCGGCTGACAGTACGGGCCCGCGTACTGCGCGACGGCAGTTGGCGCTCGATCGATGCCGAGGAACTGGTTCCTGGCGATATCGTGCATGTGCGCGCCGGCGACGTAGTTCCGGCCGACCTCGCGGTCAGCGAGGGCAGCGTCCTGCTGGACCAGTCGGCGCTGACCGGAGAATCTCTGCCGGTTGAGGCCGGCGCCGGCCACACCTTGTACGCCAGCAGCGTGGTCAAACGGGGCGAAGCCAGCGGCGAGATCAAAGCCACTGGGTCTCATACCTTTTTCGGCCGCACAGCTCAGTTGGTCAGCACGGCGACGACCGCCAGTCACCTGGGTGAAGTGATCTTCGCCATCGTCAGATACCTGGTAGCCTTCGATACCGTGCTGGTGGCCGCACTGCTCATCTATGCGGTTTACGCGCGGATGCCGGCCACCGACGCACTGCCTTTCGCGCTCATCTTGCTGGTTGCTTCGGTGCCGGTGGCGCTGCCTGCAACCTTTACTCTGGCGACCACGCTGGGCGCCCTGGAGCTGACCCGCCGCGGCGTGTTGATTACCCGGCTATCGGCGATCGAAGAGGCCGCGGCGATGGACGTGCTGTGCGTGGATAAGACCGGCACGATTACTGAAAATCGCCTGACCTTGGCCGCGATGGTGCCGCTGGCCAAGGTCTCGGAAAATCAGCTTTTGGATTTGGCCGTGCTGGCTTCAGACGAAGCCACCCAGGATCCAATCGACCTGGCGATCCTGAAGGCGGCGCGCCAGCGCGGACTTTTACCCTCCACGCGGCGGCTTGGGTTTACCCCTTTTGACCCCGCTACCAAGCGCTCCGAAGCCTCGATTCTCATGGACGGCGAGCCGTGGCGAGTGGCGAAGGGCGCGCCCCGAACGATCACCGAACTGTGCGCACCGGGCGAGAACCTCGAGGCCCAAATCGCCGCCCTGGCGGCGCGCGGAAATCGCGTGCTGGCGGTCGCGGCCGGTCCCGAGAAGCATTGGCAATTGATGGGCCTGCTGGGGCTGCACGATCCGCCCCGCGCCGACTCGCGCGAGCTTATCGGCGGCCTGTCGGCGCTGGGAGTTCGCGTGGTGATGGTGACCGGCGACGACCAGGCCACCGCGCGCGCGATCGCGTCCGAGGTCGGGATCGGCGAGCGCGTCGCGCCGGCGCAGATTCTGCGCGGGCCGGCTCCCGCTTCCTTCGACCAGCACGACGTCTTCGCCGGAGTCTTCCCCGAGGACAAATTCGCCCTGGTACGGTTGTTCCAGGGCCGCGGCCACGTCTGCGGGATGACCGGCGACGGAGTCAACGACGCACCCGCGCTCAAGCAGGCCGAGGTCGGGATCGCGGTGTCCGAATCCACCGACGTGGCGCGCGCCGCCGCCAGTATCGTGCTCACCGCGGCGGGGCTGACCAACGTGATCGCGGCGGTCGAGGTAAGTCGGCGGATCTATCAGCGGATGCTGACCTATACGCTAAACAAGATCATCAAAACCCTGGAGATCGCCGTTTTTCTCAGCGTCGGAGTGATGCTCACCCGAGTGTTCGTCATTACCCCGCTGCTGATCGTGCTGCTGCTGTTCACCAACGACTTTGTCACCATGTCGATCGCCAGCGACAGCGTCACATTCTCCCGCAAGCCCGATCGCTGGCACGTCGGCAACCTGTTGCTCAACGGCGCCACGATCGCCGCGGCCATCCTGATACTGTCCTTCGCGGTGTTTTTTACCGCCCGCGACCGCTTACATCTGCCTCTGGGGCAATTGCAGACATTGATCTTCCTGATGCTGGTGTTCAGCGGCCAGGGTACCGTTTACCTGGTCCGCGAGCGCGAGCACTTCTGGCGCTCGCGACCCGGCCCCTGGCTGATCACCGCTTCGCTGGCCGACATCGCGGTGGTCAGCACGCTCGCCATCGAGGGGATTCTGATGGCCCCGATCGCGCCCGCCATGGTGAGCGGGCTCCTGCTCCTGGTCGCCGGCTACCTGGTCGCGGTGGACTTTCTTAAGGTGCGGGTCTTCAAGGCGTTGGCCTTGCGCTGAATACCGCGCGCCCGTGGGCGGCGAGCGGCTCAGGCCGCCGCGTCGGCTCCCGATCCAAGGCTTTCACTCGCCGGCGCGGGTTTCATGGCGCGGTAAGCTCTCAGGGCCGCGACCACCAGCGGTAGGGTACCCAGGAGAATAAAGGTCAGATCGGCTGGCAGCCGTAGCCATTCGATGATGTGCATGGGACCGTTAAGCTCAAAGGCCGCGCTGCGCGCGTGCCAGTAGCCATGCCGGATCACGTCGCGCAATTGATAGACGCCGCCGGGGAAAAGGGTCAGCACAACCATCAGAGCCAGGCCGCCGTTGAGGCCCCAGAACGAAACTCGCACGTACTTCTCGATTGCCGGCCATTGCGACTCCGAAGTCAGGTGGCGAAAAGCAAACACCATCATCGCCACCGCCAGCATGCCAAACACGCCCATCATCGCCGCGTGGCCGTGATTGGGCGTCAGCATCGTGCCCACTTCGAAATAGCTCACCACCGGCAGGTTGATCAGAAAACCGAAAATGCCAGCACCGACGAAGTTCCAAAAGCCAACCGCCATCAAAAAGTAAAAAGTCCATTTGTAGGGCACCGCGATCTGCTCGCCGCATACCCCGCAATGGCCGGAGGTAAGACTGATGAAATCCCAGGCGTCGAGTGTCAGCAGGGTCAGCGGCACCACCTCCATCGCAGAGAAGGTCGCCCCGAGTGCCATGGTAAGCTCGGTTTGGCCGCTAAAATACCAATGATGACCGGTGCCGAGGATGCCGCTGCCCAGGTACAAAAGCGCGTCGAGGTAGACGATTCGGCTCGCGGTCACATCCGACACGATCCCCAGTTCGGATAAGAAGACCGCAACCGCGACGGTGGCGAACAGCTCGAGGAAATTCTCCACCCACAAGTGAATGATCCAAAATCGCCACAAGTCGGCGACGGCGAAATTGGTCGCGGTGTTGTAAAAAAACGCCGGAAGATAAAAGACCGGGATGGCGATCGCCGAACAGAGGAAAAGCCAAGGGATTTCGTTTCCACCCCGCAACGCGGGCTTGACCGCACGATACAGCAGCCCCACCCATAGCAATAGCCCCGCGGCCAGCATCAATTGCCAGGCACGCCCCAGGTCCAAATATTCCCAGCCCTGGTCGCCAAACCACGGCCACCATTTGCCCAGCGCGCCGCGCACCCCGAGCCACTCGCCCAGCAGGCTCCCCACGACTACCAGGAGCAAGGCCCAGAAGAGCACGTCGACCATCAAGCGCTGGCCGGGCGGCTCGTGCCGGCCGACGATCGGCGCCAGCAGCAATCCTCCCGCCACGTAAGCGGTCGCAATCCACAATAGCGCGAGCTGAAGATGCCAGATCCGCAGAATCTGGCTGGGGAAAACCGCCGACAGGTCAATGCCGAAGAAGCTGGCGGGATCGGCCCGGTAATGCTCCGTGGCGCCGCCTACTAGAACCTGAGCCAAAAACAAGAGCGCCACCACCACGAAATACTTCATCGTCGCTTGCTGGCTGGGGGTGAGCGCTGGCGCAAACCGGTGGGGATGGATATGCGCGCCGTCGCGGCGCCAACCCAGAAAATCCCAGCGGCCGAAGGCGAACAGCACTGCCGCCAACCCGCCAAGCAGGGTTATCAGGCTAAGCGCGCTCCACAGTATCGCGGCCCCCGTCGGTGTATTCCCCGCCAGCGGGTCGTAAGGGAAGTTGTTGGTATAAGAATGCGTGGTGCCCGGTCGATCGGCTACCGAAGCCCAGGCTGCCCAGGCAAAAAAAGCGGTCAGATCCCGGACCTCCGATCGATCTTTGATGAACTTGGCTGGCAGTCCGCCGCTGCCGGCGGGATGGGCGAAGTAATTGGTCCAGTAGCCGATCTGCTGATGGAACGAGATGGTCTCGGGGGCGCTCAGCACAAGCACGCCGCTGTTCGAATCATAGCGGTTTTGCTTCAGCTCGCGGGCGACTTCATCGTCGAGCTGCCGGCTTTGCGCCACGCTAGCCCCCACGGCACTTGCCACCGGTTTTTGGATTGCCCACGAAGCCGCGGTTAGAGCCAGATTATGTAGGTACTGGGCCGAGAAATCCGGACCGAGATAGGCACCGTGACCCCACAAGGTGCCGTTCTCCATCAGCCCATGTTTCAGAAATACCTGCTGGCCAGCGCTAATCTCGGCGCCTGTGAAAACCACCTCGCCCGCGGGTCCGATCGCGCGCTGCGGAATTGGCGGCGCATTTTCGTAGGTTCGCGCCGAGAGCAGGCCGAGAATCGCGAAACAGCACGCGACTGTTATGATCACCGACCGCCGCCACCACGGAGAAAGAACCCCCGTCATTGCCCTTGCCTCCCGGACCTGCGGCCTGCGACCGCGCGGCCGTCACAGCACGCCGTGGGCGCGCAGATCGTCCCATACCACCTTGGCGTAGATGACAAACCCGAGCGCCAGAGCGCCCAAGCCGAAAACAAAGAAGCCGGTCATGGTCAAAGCCGTGGTGTGGACAAGGCAAACCAGCGCCAGAACCAGGCTGAGCGCATAAAGAAACAGGGCAAGACTCAGTCCTTTAGACCACCTCGCCTTGCCCACGAGCTCGTTCGCCATGGCGAATCTCCGCGCGTCTTTAAAACTCCGGGGTATGGATCGGCTGATGGCACGTCATGCACGGCATCTGATTGGCCAAAAGCTGAACCATCACGGCACGATGATACTGATTTTGCAGAAACGGCGCCGACTGTGCGTGGCAGTGCAGACAGTTCCCGTTAGGAAATGGCTTGTAGAGCCGGATATCCTTTGGCGTGGCGTGGCCAAAGTAGTACACCTCGACATGGCGCATTCCGTCGAGCTTGGCCTCGACCGGACCCAAAAAATCGTAATCGACGTGGCAGGTGTAGCATTGGTCCGAAGGGATGAAACGATTGCGAAAATGCAGCGCGGCCAGCGAATGACTGTCGGGATTGCGCAGATCGGCAATCCACGGCGTCATGGTATGGCATGAAGCGCAGAAACTCAGGCTTTCCGCTTGCACAAAGGCGTGAATCCCGGTAAACGCAGCTAGCCCCGGAATCGCGACGAGAAAAATAAACAGCAGTATCAGCTTGGAGGTTCTAGTCAATGACGACCCTCCTCGATCTGCCTAGCTACCGGCGAACTTCTTGATATATTGCACCAATCCCTTCACTTCGCCCTCGCTTAAGTCCTTGTAGGGCGGCATCGTCGCCGCTTCGCCCACGGCGGGACCACCGTCCCGGATCGCTTTGAACAACCAGGCATCGGTCTTGCCCTTGAGTGAGTTGGCGAAATCGGCGGGAGCTGGGTGGAGAAATTTAGCCGTTGGGCCGTCGCCGTGCCCGTTATCGCCGTGACACGCCCCGCAGCGCTGGTTGTAAAGCGTGGCCATATCGTCGGCGCGCGCGCTTGAGTTAATCGCGCTAGTCAGTCCAAGTGCCAGTACGACGAGACCGGATACAAACACAGATCGCGATTTAAAAGGCATATTTTACCGTCATGTAAGCGGCATTGCCGGTAAAGGGTGTCCAGTTGCTGTTGCCCAAAAACATCGACTGCGGCGATGATGCCATCCAGGGCATCAGGCGGTCGTAACCAAAATCGTTCTCGCCAAAATTACTTAAATAGTATCCGATTGTAAAGGTCATGTTCTTCTTGATCGGATAGGCGTAGGTCACAATCAGCTCGTTGAAACGCGAGCCGATGTTGGGGAAATCGGTCGCGCCACCCAGCGCCAGATTCCCGTTTGCATGGTTAAGGTCGGTGGTGACCGTATAATTGTATTGTACGATCAAATGTGAGGTCTGAGTCAACCACGGGATGACGCGGTCCGTCGGAAAGGAAAAGTCAAATCCAAAATCGATCGAGTTGCCCTGTTCTCGACCGTAGCCAGTCCAACTCTGTCCGGGACAAAGTGCCGGCGTTTGCGCTTGCGGATTAGTCGGGCAATTGGGCTCGTTGGTCCCGCCATTTTGACGCTGGAAGGACTGCATACTATAGTCCGTTGCGGTCCACGACCAATCTCCGTACAGATTGAGATTTTTGGAAGGTGTCCAGTTGATTCCTACCGACGGCGTATAGTCAGACCAGTTTTGCAACCCATAGGACGAGGACGGATAAAAATAGTTGTCGTAATCCATCTCGGCGTAAAGGGTAAAATCCTGCAGCCATTCTGGCGCCTGGCTGTCGCTGAACGGCTGAGCGTCGCCGTATAGAGAGAATTGGTCGACCTGGACCGACGCTTCGTCGAAGCGGTAAAGCTGGCTGAATTCGGCGATGCCTCCGTCCTGATTGACCAGCGTGCTGCGGTCGTTGTTGTAACCGGGCGAGTCGCGAAAGGCGTGTTGGTAAGAAGCGCGCAGTTGCAACCATTGATAAGGCGTCCAGTCAACTACCGGGCCGTAAGAGGTCATGTCCTGCTGCAAGACCATCATGCCACTGTTATGGTAGGTTTCAATATTTCCGACCAAGCTGGCAACCAGGTTGTTCGTGAGACTGTAGCTAGCCTCGGCATTGATCGTTTGAGTCGAGAAGGAAAAAGGATAGGCGGTGGCGGTCCACAGACTGGCGACATCATTCAAGGAATTCACGCCGTTGAAGGTGATGGCGGGATCGTGATTGGCGTAATCGAAGTAGCTATAGGTAGTCTTCAATCGCAGCTTATCCAGCGGGCGGCTTACAACGGTGAAGTTGGCATACAGCGGCGACACGTCGCCACCCAGGCTATTTCGGGGTAGCGCTTGCTTGGGTAGCGCCGTATTGCTGGTGTAGGGAATAAACGGCTCATCCTGCAACCACCAGCCGTAGGAAAAGGTCCCCATCAGATGGGTATCGAGCGGCAAGGTTCGTCCAGCGGTGATCTCGAAGGTATGAGCTTGGTTGCCCGGGTAGGTATAGTCTTGACCTCTACAAGGGCCGTTGCCACCGGTCGTGCCTGGATAGGTTGCTGAGTCGGCGCAGGAGCCACCCGGACCGGTCATTTGGCTCCAGGTGTTTGGATTTTGCCAAGTCAGATCGGCATATTGATCTTTGAAAATCGAACCCTCGTATTGAATTCCGAACAACCAGGTTCCGTCGGCATACTGCACGCCGGTGCCGTAGTTATAAGTGTCGTACTGAATCGGAGCGAACAATTCGGATTCGTTGTAAGAACCCGGATTTGGACCGAAGATTTCTCCGTAGGGCGAGTTTCCAGACTCGTTGAGATAGTTAAGATAGGCGGAATAGGTCCACCGCGGATCGGGCGTATAACGAATCGTCAGGTTGGCAATCCCTTCGAGGAGACTGAGCGACAGTGGACGGGCAGTCGAGTCCAACCAACTGCTGATGTTGGAACCCTGGGGGGCGTTGGGTGTCGGTGCCGCCGGCTTGGAAGGGAGCGTAAAATTGCCGCTGCTTTGTTCATACGGACTTTTGGCGACCCCGTCGCTGAGGAAACGCGGGATTTCCTGCCATTGGGCGTCGATGTCCAGCAAGCCATAGGATCCAAAGTGAAGGTCGTATAGTTCGTTAGTTTGCCCGACATTTAACGCATGGAAGTCGGCGAACACTCGCTGTTCCTGATCGTGGAGCAGAAACCGGAGTTCGGGTGCGATTATTTGCTGGGCGAGATCCTGATACTCGCGATACTTGGCCACGTTGGTGGCAGGTTGGGGGTTGAGAAACGCACCGGCCTCGGCAGTCCCGGTCAAAGTGTAGTTGCCCGCGCTCAACTGGGCTTGAGAAGCGCTTGGGAAAAGGGCCAGCGCGACGAGTGCCGTAGTGAGCGAGTGACTTAGCCACTTTGGTTTCATCGCAAACTCTCCTGGCCTTGTAAGCTCATGTTACCGGGTCAGATCTACCCCTCCCGGTGCGTTGGAGCCGTGGACGGCGGTATGGCAAAGGGTGCAAGAGCGGCTGAAAACAAAAATGCTGCTGGGACGGCCCGGCTGTGCGGGGTGAAAGACTCCGATATGGCATTGTTGGCACAAACGCGGGGGACGCACTTTCAGCATGAAGCGAACGATCGTGCCATGTGGATCGTGGCAGTTCAGACAGTTCTGAGCCACTGGCGGATGCATCCACAGAAACGGCCCGCGCTTGTCGGCGTGGCATATGTAACAGGTTTCGTTGACGGTCGGACGTACCAGTTGATCGGGATAAGCGCCGCCATGCGGATTGTGGCAGTCAGTGCAGGTCATCAGGCCCTCGAACACTGGCATGTGCGAGGGGAAAGTCATCTGGGCCTTCTGCTTAAGATGACAGCGTAGGCAAACCGTGGTTTCAGGCCGTTGGATGATGAAAGGACTAGGCACCAGCGGCATGGCGAGCTGAAAGCGCGGACTGAGCTGCTTCATAATGGTATGGCAGTCGGTACAACGCAGGCCGCGGAAGGCGTGGTCGCTGGCCCGCCAAAACGCCTCGTCGCCGTTGTTGTGACAATCAAGACAGACGCTGTTCTGTTGTTGGGCGCTTTCCCCCGAATCGGAGCGGAAGGTGATCAGCTTGGCCTTGCTCGGTCCGTGCATCGGTTGGTCGGGGCTCACCCCCTGGCCCATCTCCACCGCCGCGGCCGCGACGTGATTGCTGCCCGGACCATGGCAGGATTCGCATCCGTGCGCTTCCTGCGCGTCGCGCGGATGAACCACCAGGATCTTGCCCATAATCGTCGCGGAGAAGGTCTTGGTGCTGGTTTGGTGGCAGCTTTCGCAGACCTTATCCCCCACGAAGGTGGCCAAAGTTGCAGACTCGGCCGGCTTCGCCACAGGTGGGTTAGATGAGGCCCTCGCAATCGAAGCTCCCAACGCCAAGAGCGCGAGGCCGAAAATTAGCAACCACCCTGTTCCCCTCAATCCCATCAACCCGACCAGCGTCCATCCAGTTCGGTTGTCCTCAGGTTGAAGCGAGTTGTCATCACTGGTTCGACTCCTGGGTTCGGGTCTCGGCCCGATGCGGATGCATGCCTGCAGCGTTTTGGTCGACTTGCGCCAATATTTCATCGATTCGAGTGCGTGCGGATTCGTCCGGGGCCACGGCGCGCGCCTTGATCAGCGCATCGCGAGCATTGGCGTTGTCCTTCTGCAACAAATACGCGACGGCAAGATTGAAGCGCGCCGGGAAGAAATCGGAACTATGAATCAGCGCCGCGCGATATTCTTTGATGGCCTGAACGCAGTTGTGCTGCGAAAGATACGACGTCCCCAAATCGGTTAGCACCGAGCTATCGTCAGGCTGCTCGCGCAGGTAGCGCTGATAGGCCTCGATGGCGCTTGGATAATGACGGGTGTCGAAGTCTACGTCGCCGAGGCCGCGCAAAGCCTGGCGATTGGCTGGATCGCGCGTCAAGACGTGGGCAAACGCGTGACGCGCCTTTTCGTAATCCGCCGGGTTGAACGTGGCAAAGTGCAATGCGAGGTCGCCGTAGCGATTCCATACCGTAACATCGTCCGGATGGCGTTCGGCTTGCTTCTCGGCCTGGAGCACCACCGCGCCGATTTGCGCCCGATCGGAAAGCGCGGGATGGTTACGCGGCATCGCCACCGCAGGATGGCCGGGAGGAAGTCCCACTGGTCTCGTTGAACGGGCGGGGTGAAGGCTCACGGGAATAGCGTGAGGCGGGATCTGAAGCCGAGCCGCTTTTCTGAAACCACCGACCAGCACTACCGCGGCGAACGCCCCTCCCAAGGCGAAGGCGCCACCAACAGCCAGAGACCAACGCATCAGATTTCGAAGATGATCGCGCGAATTATCCAAGACCGGGCCGTTGGCACGATCAAACGGATGGCCGCAGGAATAACAGAACTTAGCATCCCGAACCTTTGCCACGCCGCACTGCGCGCAACGTTCATGGTCTACTGCCATCTCGTGCTCCAGCGGCATTTTCCCAACCTCGGCGGCTCCTGTTTCGCTGATGCGAGGTTCCCTTATTGGGCTGTGGCCGCGCCCGCCGAAGAGCGCGCCACGATCATAGCGCCCGTAGCGGTGAACTGCCCGTTGGCGGGACTGAATACCTCGGCACTACTCAGCGTGTTGCCCGAATTATCAATTCCGCCCGCTATCAAAATTTCGCCGGCCATCGGACCAGATTGGATGAGCACGGCGCTATGCAGGGCCCGGCTGCTGGTCATCGGGCCCACGGCAGTAAAGGTCTCCTTGATTGGGTCGTAGATTTCGGCGGTGCCCAGCACGTTCCCTTTGGCATCTTCACCACCCGCGATCAGGATGTCACCGGCATATGGTCCTTGGACATAAGTGGGATCCAGCAGCGTCGCGGTGTGAAGATAGCGTGCTTGCGTCATCGCGGCCGGGCATCCGGAGCTTCCCGGTGGCGCACCGTTGGAACAGACAAAGGTGCCGGTCTTTGGGTTGAACAACTCGGCGGTCTGAAGAACCACGCCGGAAGCGTCCAGTCCGCCGGCAATCAGCACATCCCCGGAGTTGACTCCGTTGACGATCAGCGTGGCGGTGTGGTTCTGGCGGCTGTCGGTCATGGTGTTGTTGCAAAACCCGGTGCTGGGATTGCTTCCGCCCAGCGAGGAGCATCCGAAGGTGCCGGAAGCGGGGTCGAAAATTTCCGCGGTATTCACGATCGCGCCGTCGTTACCGCCCGTGATCAGCACGCGGCCGTCCGCCAAGCGCACCGCGGCATCGAGGAAGCGCGTATCCGTCAAGGTATTGATGCAGTAGCCGGTATTGGGATCGGCCCCGCCCAATCCCGAGCAGTCGAATTTGGCGGTGGCCGGATTGTACATGTCAGCGGTATTGACCAGATTGCCGGTCTGGTCTTCACCCCCCGTGATCAGCACCTCGCCGTTTTGCAGCACGGTGGTAGTGTGGCCGAAACAATGAGCGTCGGTCATGTTACCCGTGGGCGCAAACGAATTGTTCGCAGGATTGAACAACTCGGCGGAGTTCAAGCAGGTGACCCCCACGCCGTTGCCCCCTGCTACCAGTACGAAACCGCCAGCCAACGGCGCAACCGAGGCGTAAAAGCGAGCCTGCGCCAGCGAGTTGTTGCACGCACCCGTGGACGAGTTGACACCTCCCACGCACGCGAAGGTCTCGGTGCTTGGGTTAAACAGCTCGCTGCTGGCCAACGGGCCATTTAGCTGATCGACTCCGCCGACCAGAAGCAGGCCACCAGCAATCGGTGCTGGCGGCGCCGAGCTGCCGCCGCCGCCCGAACAGGAGGCGATGCATGCGCCGAGAAAGGCCGCCGCCAACCGACTCCATGGAGCCGGTCGCAAATGGCACCACCGCGCCAGCTTCATTGATTCGCCCCCTGCTGCACCGCTTGAATTTGCCGCCAGAGATTTAGGTAGTCAGATGGGGTTGACAGCTCGTGCGCCGAAACCGGCGCGGCGGCGGCGGTCTGGGCCGTGGTCGACGTCGAAGAAGCCGTGAACGGCGGCAGAGACCACCAATTACTATGTTGCTGGGTCAGCACCGGAATAAACGCGTTTGCCGATTGGGCGGTGAACTCAGAATGGCAGGTGAACTGGCTAAGCGATCCCTGGGCACCGCAGGAATACGGGAGATTCTCGGCGACTTTCCAATCATGGAAGCGCTCCGGTAAGGGCGCAGCCGGCTTGCTCGCCGTACCGGTGAAGATCTGGTAGGGCGCCATGTGACAATCGATGCAGGTCACGCCGGCGTTGTACATTACCTGGAAGATCGAGTTGGCTTGCGCGTCGTGCGGGTCTTGCTCATGACAGGTCAGGCAGAACTGATTTTCCTGGCCCGGCAGCAGGGGAGTCCATGAGGCGGGGTTGGTAGGATCCTGGCCCCTGATGAGAGTTGCGGTTTCGCCTCCCGATAACGCTGTCGGATATTGTTTCAAGATCGCCGCCGCAACGGTCTCGCTGGTATGGCACGAGCTGCAGGTGACAGCTTGGAAGATCGGGACCGTGATCGGGTTGACTACCGTGCCGTTGGCGAACTGTGCCGTGCCACTGGCTTGCAACGGCGAATGACAGTAGGTGCAAAAGGTATTGTCATTCTCTCCGTACGTGTTGCTAGGTTGCGTCCATCCAAATTGCGAGGTGGGTTGCGACCAGCCAAACTGCGACTGGGCATGCGCCGAATCCCACCAGCCATGGCCAGTCCGCTGCCATTGCTGGGTTGAATCGTTCCATTGGAGCCCGGCGGCACGGGCCGTATGATCGTAGCCATCAATGAAATGGCACGAGGGGCAAGAGTCAGCATCCGTATAATCGTAACTGGGGCGATTGAAGTTGCTTGGCGGAATCGGTGTCGCGCCAAGGCTGAGTCCCCGCCACGCCAGCAACAGCCCGGCTATCGACAGCATTCCAACCAAAGTTCGCGCCCAACCACGCGCGAGCTTAGCAAGGCCTGGGGTTCGGCCCGTGCGCCCCGTGTCGCCGCGCGGGAAGGGTTTGACCCCTCTAATGGACAGCATCAGCGTTAACCTTGGCGATCTCTCTCCAGAGCATCGCGTATTGAGCCTCGTTCATCACGCCGTGCGCGGACAATACGGCGACCTGGGGCTGATTATTGAAGGGCTGCAGCGTCCACCAATCGCTATGCTGCTGGCGAATGAAGGGAATGATGTCTTGCGCATCGGTCACGGTGAACGACGAATGACAGCTAAACTGGCCGGGGAGTGCGCCCTGGGCGCCACACGAGTAGGGCAGGTTGGTGCCTACCTTCCAATCATGGAAGCGCTCGGCCAGTTGCGGCAGTCCGGTGTTTCCCCCGCCTACATACTGGTAGGCAGCCATGTGGCAATCAACGCACCGCACGCCCGCCGCGTACATCGCCGCGAAGGCGCTATCACTGGTGTTATGCCGCTGCTCATGACAGTTAAGACATAGCAAGTCGTCCTGGCCCGGATTAAGCGTCTGGTACGAGCTGGGGTTGTTGTAACCCTTCCACAAGTAAATGGCGATCGCGCCCCCGTCGATCGCGTTGGGATTGAGCGCTCCAAGAATCGCCGTAATGTTGTCTGGCGGATGGCATGTGGCGCAGGTTACCGCCTGAAAGCGTTGCTGCGGAACCGGATTTGCATTGGTTACCGTCCCTTGGTCAAATCCCGCAACGGCTGCTGCCTCTAGTGGCGAATGGCATTTTGCGCAAAATGCATTTTCCGTCGAACCATGGTCCGACTGCGCATGATCGGAAGCCAGCCAGCCACTCCCCGTCAAATCCCAAGTCTGGCTTTGCGCATCCCAGATTACGCCGAAAGCCCGCGCGGTATGGTCGAGACCCAGTATGAAATGACACCCGGCGCAAGTCTCGGGTGCGCTGTAATCGTAGGTCGGCAACGACATGTTGATGGGCAGGGGCGGATACAGAATGCCAGGCGGCGTCTGTCCTGCCTGGAGCGCGGACAGCTCCACGCGCTTGCCCCAGCGAATCTGTCCGGCCCCGGCATTTGCCACGGCGAAGGTCAGCGGCAGCAACAGAAAAATTAAGAGGTGCGCGACCCGGCGCCGCGCCAACGTCGATCGCGCCCAAACGTGCGCCCGTCCCGCGAGCGCCGAAGAAGCGACAGCTTGAGCTCGCCTGCCCATTTATCCGCAGTCAGGGAGAGAAAGGTCTGGAAGCCGTCTTTTCGTGATCGGGGGAGCTCTGGAACGGGACCATGTTTACCTCCAGGTCTGGAAAAGTACGTTACGGCAAGGTCATGGGTGTCTTACGCCGCGATAGTTAATTCGTGACCGGCACACGCGCATAATCTAAATCGGTAATCGTGACCTGACAATATATTTTTTTTACCTGCGATAAGGCATTGGATGCCGGCTATCAGAAGGCCCAGAAAAACCATCGACCGTGTGTCTTAAGGTAACAGACCATCGGTAAACTTGATGCTTTCGGAGTCAGACCGACGACAGCGCGCCCGCCGCGCCCAGATGAGTGCGATGATGGCCGGATCAATGCTCCACAGTCGAGGCAAGGTATTGCGCGATCGCCGGCAGAACCGGCCGCGGCTCTTTCAGTTCCTTCTCGTGCGGGGTTTGCAGGTAGGGTAACTCAACGCACGCTGCGCCCGAAACCGCTTCCTGGCGTACGGGGAAGGTGATTTTTGCCCGCCTCGGCCCGACGCAGGCTTGGTCATGGCCAGGAAACGGTCCACGAGGGTTTGGCATAAATTTGGCTCGTCCTCGCTGGCGCATTCAGGAGGTGGCTCCTTTTGCGGACAACGCGACCCCACCTGCTGGTCCTTTCGCACGATCGACCGCTTCGCCGACTGGCCTATGAATTGGGCGGACCGGGTTTGCGCGTGACCTGCCGCGGGCAACTGTCAGCGGTGCTCCAGCAACTCTCGGCCGAAAACTTGCGGGTAATTCTGCTCGACGACGCGGTACTTGGCGCGGCTCATCACGGCTTGCTGGTAAGTCAACTGCGGCGATGGGCGCCTGCCGCCTGCCTGCTCTACCTCGCCCATCGCCACGACGCCGCCACCGAGCGTCAAGTGCGCGCCTTTGGGGTCAACTACTACTCAGCGAAATCGACCTACCGAAATGAACTCCGCGCCGCCCTGGAGGCCTTTCTTTCGCTCGATAGGTCGCACTTATACGCTACTCGAAGTCCGCCGCCACCAACAGGCTCAAGCAATCTCCACCGCCGCTGAGCTGGCCTCGACTACGGGAGGTCAGGTGCCTAGCGTCGGCAATTTTCGGCCGCACCGCCGGCGCAAGCTCAGAGCTGCGCAACGTGGCGTAGACGCGCGGCCGAGTCCACCCTGATTCGAACGTCGATCGCGACCACCCCCCGGCCGGGTGGCAGCACTTTGACCGGATTAAGATCGAGCTCTACAACCTCTGGAAGCTCTTCGACCAGGGCCGCGATTCGGCCCAGCAGAATCTTCAAGGCCTCGCGATCACCCGCGGGTGCGCCGCGAAAGCCGTCCAGCAGGCGCCTGGAGCGCAGCGTGGCGAGCATCTCGTCAGCGTCGATATCGGTAATCGGGAGGACTCGAAAGGCAACATCGCGAATGATCTCCACCGCGACGCCGCCCAGGCCGCACACCAGCACCTTGCCAAAGGTAGGATCGTCAGTGGCTCCTACCAACGCCTCGATTCCTTCGGGAATCTCGCGTTGCAGCAAGATTCCTTCCAGTCGTTTTCCTAATTGTTGCATCCGCCCCTGCATCTGCGCCACCGCCGTGGCCACCGCGCCGACCGATTCAAGCCCCATCACCACCCCGCCAACGTCGCTTTTGTGCAGCACGTCGGGCGAGATGATCTTGGCCACCAGTGGAAACCCAAGCTCGGCCGCATCCGCGGGCGCGTTCTCCACGCTGGTCCGCCGCCAGGGCGCAAGCGTCACGCCCGCCGTCCGCAGCAGCGATTGCGCCTCCTCGGGCCGCAGCCATCGCGGCTCCTGCGAGGCGCCCACCATGGCTTCCATCGCCTCACGCAGGGCCCGCTTGGTGGGATCGTCGAAGGCAACCAGCGTGCGGCCGCTAGGCCGCGCGCGCCAGCGGGCGTAGCGATGGGCGGCGGCCAGGGCCAGCGCGGCATTTTCGGGAAAGCCGTAACACGGCAGCTTGCCGCGCCCGCCCTGGTGGATCTCGGGCGGCACCGGCGCTGAGGAAAGGAACACCGCCAGCACCGGCTTGGCGGCGGGGACGGTGGTGCCACCCGCCGCGATGCCTCGGGCGATCCCGGCAGGATCGCTGATCAACGGCGGAATATAGATCGTGACCACGGAGTCGACTGCCGGATCGGCGGCGACCGCGGCGATGGTCTGCTGGTAATCCTCTGGGGTGGCGGCCGCGGTCATATCGACCGGATTGCCGAACGCGGCCGCCGCGGGTAGCCGGGCTTTGAGTTTGGCGATGGTCGGCGGCGCCAACTCGGGCAGCGACAGGCCGTTGGCCTCGCAGGCGTCGGCCAGCAGGATCGCCGGACCGCCGGCGTTGGTCACCACCCCGACCCTGGCCCCGGCCGGCAGCGGCTGGGTGGAGAGCAGGGCGGCTACGTCGCAGAATTGCTCCAGGGTATCGCAGCGAACCACGCCGCATTGTTGAAAGAGCGCATCAATGGCGACGTCCAGGCTCGCCAGGGAGGCGGAATGGCTTAGCGCCGCCTGCCGGCCGGCGTGCGAGCGACCGGCTTTGACCGCCACAATCGGCTTGCGCGCGGCGGTGGCCGCGGCCAAGCGCGCGAATTTGTGCGGAGAGCCGAAACTCTCCAGGTACAGCAGAATCACCGCGGTGCGGGGGTCGTCGCTCCAATAGGCCAGCAGGTCGGTGCTCGACACGTCACCGGCGTTGCCCATGGAGACGAAACTAGAGAGGCCAAAGCCGCGCTTGCGAGCCTGGTCCAACAAGGCAATTCCCAAGGCCCCGCTTTGCGACAGCATGCCGATATTGCCCGCCGCCGGCGCAATGGGGGTAAAGGTGGCGTTGAGCCGGACGGCGGGATCGGTGTTGATGATTCCCATGCAGTTGGGCCCCACCAACCGCATCCCGGAGGTGCGCGCCAACTGCACTAGGCGCTGCTGACTCTCGCGCCCGGCGCCGGCAACTTCCGAAAAGCCCGAGCTGATCACCACTACCGCGTGGACCCCGGCGGCGGCGCACTCTCGCATCGCGGTTTCCACCTGCGCGGCCGGCAAACAGATGATGGCCACATCCACCGGCGCGCCGATGGCGCTGACGCTGGCATAGGCCGCGCGTCCCTGAACTTCGGCCGCTTTGGGATTGACCGGATAGATCGCCCCGGCAAAGCCGGCTTGAAGCATATTAGCCAGGATCGCGCCGCCCACTTTACTGGCGTCGCGCAAGGCGCCGACGATCGCCACCGACCTGGGTTTAAGTAGCCGCGCCATGCTCTGCGCGGCCGCCAGCCGCTCGCGGTACAGGCTGGCGGTAAGCCCGCGTTCGGTTTCGGCGGTGCTCAGGGAAACCCGGGCGATGCCGCTGTCGCTGCGCTGCGTGAGGGCAAAGCCGCTGCGGGCGAAAACCTCCAGCATCGCCCGGTTGGCGACCATCACCGAGGCGCTCAGGTGCTCGATTCCGTTGGCCCGCGCAATCCGCACCAGATGCTCCAGCAACAGCGTGCCAATCCCGCGCCCCTGATAGCGATCGTCCACGGCGAAGGCAACCTCGGCGCTGGCCGGCACGCCTCGCTCCTCGCCCTGCGCCATGTAGCGGGCCACTCCGATGATTCGCTCCACCCCGCTTGAATCGCGCAGCATCGCTACCAGGCCGAAGTTGCGCACGTAATCTAGCCGGGTGAAGCGATCCAGCTCAGCTTCGCTGAGCGAGCGCTTGGGACCAAAAAAGCGGAAGTAGGCGGACTGCTCGCTGAGCCGATGAAAATGGTCAAGCAGCCCCGCGCGGTCGTCGGCTCGAATGGCACGGATCAGGATCGAGCTACCGTCGGTCAGGATACCCTCGGCCGCATAATCGGCCAGTTCGATGTTATCGACTTGCGCCACAAGCTTTCACGCCGCTTACGAGCGATCCACCAGCTTGCCGATCATCTCGTCGGTCAGGCCATTCCTGGGAGCTAGCCATTGTCCATGACACGCACAGTCCCTATTTTCCCAGAAGTTGCATCGCATCGCGGATGGTGATGCAGGAAGCGGCGCCCCCGCCTTGATCATCGCGCGCATGACCAGGCCGTCGTGCTTGGCCGCGTGCGCAAGTCGCGATCGGTGATGATCCAAGCGCTACTCCTCAATCACCGGAATCACCGGCAAGAAGTGCAACACGCTTTCCTCCATCACCACTTCGCCACAGTTCTTAAGGTCAAGCTAGTTTCGTGCCATCGCTGCGCGACCAGTTTGGCTGCTGTAGGCTACCAGCCATGTTGCCAGCTTCATGAGGTCGATAATTGAGTGCGAGGGTTACCATCTGAAGCCGTTTAAGTGGGTTGGTTGGCATAGGTGATGCTCAAATAGTTGACTATCAGGGCGCGGGAGTTAGGGAGCCAAATCGGAATAAGGCGGCTGCAGCCAAAGCGGATTGGTTAATTCGGCACTGTATCCTTTGGATACAGCGCGACGAACTATATCGAGGCTGCCCACAATACCCCGGGCGGCTATCGCGCAACGGCGACAGGCGCCTCGCGGGTCGCACCCACAGGGGGCGCGGCTTGCTCCCGAGCCGTGTGCAAGAGCTTCGTCTGACCCTCGGCAAGCATCTTCGTGCCGATTATCTGCGCAATATCGATTGTCTGCGAAATGTCGAGCAGTACCGAGGAAGCTCGGGTCTTGATGGTTTCAAAGAGCTTTAAGCAATCGAAGTTCAATGTAATTGACTTTCCCACCATTGCTTAGCCTTCGCGATCGCGATGCGGATCGCTTTGCCTTCCTCATGTCCCTCTGCCAGCAGAGCGTTGGCTATTTCGATAGCCTTTAGCCGTACCTCGGGCTCCAAGTTGCGCATCGAGCGCGGATAGTAATTCTCGTCCCATGGCATCGGGTGCTTCTCCATCGTGTCAAAATATGAGTGAAATTCAGTCTCTTAAGTTTATTTGGGAAAGATGCGCGGCGCGAAGTTTTCATATGGTCGGCAGATCACTGTCGTGCTACAAGCACTATGGCGTCCTCCTTAGGCTAGCGAAAGGAGCGTTGCTAATGAACAAAAACTGGCTGCAAGGCGAGCTGCAACACCGAGGGGTTTCGCGCCGCGATTTCATGAAATTCTGCAGCGCGATGGCGGCGATTCTGGCGCTGCCCAAGTCGTCGGCCGCGGCGCTGGCGGCGGCCTTGGAAAGCGCGGCGCGGCCGGTGATGATCTGGTTGGAATTTCAGGACTGCGCCGGCAACACGGAATCCTTCCTGCGCGCCAGCCATCCCACGGTTGCCGAACTGGTGCTGGATTCGATTTCACTCAATTATCACGAGACGCTGATGGCGGCGGCGGGTTTCCAGGCTGAAGGGGCACTGGCCCAAACGGTGAAGGATTACGCCGGCAAGTACATCGTGCTGGTGGAAGGGTCGATTCCCACCGGCGCGGGCGGCGCCTACTGCACGATTGGCGGCAAGTCCGCGCTCCAGATCGCGCAGGAGGTGTGCGCCAATGCCGCGGCCACGATCGCGGTGGGCACCTGCGCGGCCTTTGGGGGGATTCCCGCCGCCCGCCCCAATCCGACCGGCGCGCTTTCGGTGGGCGACGCGGTCCCCGGGCTCAAGAATCTGATCAACATGTCGGCCTGTCCGATGAACGCGGAAAATATCACCGCGCTGATCGTGTACTACATGACGACCAAACACTGGCCGCCGCTGGATCGGTTTCGCCGGCCGCTGTTCGCCTACGGCACCTTGATCCATGACAACTGCGAGCGGCGCGCGCATTTCGATGCGGGCCAGTACGTGGAGTCCTGGGGCGACGAGGCCCATCGGCACGGCTACTGCCTGTACAAGATGGGCTGCAAGGGGCCGGCGACCTCGCAGAATTGCCCCGAGGTGCGATGGAACGAGGGTACCAATTGGCCGATCGGATGCGGCCATCCCTGTATCGGCTGCGCCGAGCCCAACTTCTGGGACACGATGACGCCCTTCTACCAGCGGCTGCCCAATGTCCCAGGATTCAACGTGGGCTCTTCGCTCGATCGGATCGGGCTGACCGCGGCCGGCGTGGTGGCGGCGGCCTCGGCAGCGCATGGCGTGGCTGAAATTGTTCGCCATCGCAAACCCGAGGGCTCGGATTCCGGCAATTCGGGAGCAAAATCGTGAGTCACATCGTCGTCGATCCGATTACCCGCATCGAGGGCCATCTGCGCATCGAAGCCGAGGTCGAAAACGGCGCGGTGAGCGATGCGTGGTCGTCTTCGACCATGTTTCGCGGGATCGAGATCATCCTGAAGGGACGCGATCCGCGTGACGCCTGGGCCTTTACCCAGCGTATCTGCGGGGTTTGCACCACGGTGCACGCGATCGCCTCGATTCGCGCGGTCGAGCAGGCGATCGGGGCGGTCGCGCCGCCCAACGCCCGCATTCTGCGCAATCTGATCATTGGCGCCCAATGTGTCCAGGACCATGTTATTCATTTTTATCATCTGCACGCGCTTGATTGGGTCGATATCACTTCGGCGCTGAAGGCCGATCCGGCCAAGACCGCGACTTTGGCGCAATCGCTGTCCGACTGGCCCTTATCGAGCGCGAAGTACTTCGCCTGGGTGCGCGAGCGGCTGACCAGCTTCGTCCAGCGTGGACAACTGGGCCCGTTTGCCAACGCCTACTGGGGCCATCCCGCCTATCGGTTGCCGGCGGAGGCCAATCTGATGGCGGTCGCACATTATCTAGAAGCGCTCGACTGGCAGCGCCGCTTCATCAAGATTCACGCGATTTTGGGCGGTAAGAACCCCCATCTGCAGAGTTTTCTGGTCGGCGGCATGGCGACTCCGGTGGACATCGATTCGCAAAACGCGCTCAACGCCGATACCGTCGCGGCGCTCGACCAACTGGTCGCCGATGGGCGCGCCTTCGTGAGCCAGGTATATCTGCCCGACGTGTTGGCGATCGCAGCCTTTTACAAGGACTGGGCGGCGCTGGGCAGCGGGGTTGGCGACTATATGGCTTACGGTGAATATCCGGCCGGAGAAGATCCGCGGGCCGAGCTGTTCCTGCCCCGCGGGATCATCCGCGCGCGCGATTTGAGCCGGGTGGAAGCGATGGACCCCGATAAGATCTCCGAGCAGGTGGCGCATTCGTGGTACGACTACCCCGGGGGCAATAGCCAGGCGCTGCATCCCTTCAAGGGCGAGACCAACCCCAATTACAGCGGGCCGCAGCCGCCTTACGAGCGGCTGGACCTGGCAGCGAAATATAGTTGGCTGAAGTCGCCGCGCTACCAGGGCGAGCCGATGGAAGTGGGGCCGCTGGCCCGGATGCTGGTGGCCTACGCGGCGGGCCGGCCGGCGCGGGCCAAAGTGCTGATCGACCAGGCCCTGGCCACGCTTGGCGTCGGACCGCAGGCGCTGTATTCGACCCTGGGGCGGGTGGCGGCGCGCGCGATCGAAGCCCAAGTCGTCGTGGAAAAAATGAGCGAGTGGGTGGCCGAGTTGGGCGAGCAGATGGCGCGGCGCGACTACCGAATCCAGGATACCTCCAAATGGGAGCCGGCGAGCTGGCCGGCCGAATGCTACGGCGCGGGCTTTCACGAGGCGCCGCGCGGCGCGCTGGGCCATTGGGTGCATATCCGCGACGGCGCGATCGTCAATTACCAATGCGTGGTGCCCAGCACCTGGAACGCGGGTCCGCGCGATAGCGCGGGCAAGCGCGGCCCCTACGAAGCCGCGCTGGTGGGAACCCCGATTGCCAAGCCCGATCAGCCGCTGGAAATTCTGCGCACGGTCCATTCCTTCGACCCCTGCATGG
>Ga0070737_10001519_pt1 | contig 32835 bp, 30 predicted proteins | sample Coa_R1_10_FD_66438 | JGI IMG/M metagenome (GOLD analysis project Ga0070737, IMG submission 66438) | Surface soil microbial communities from Centralia Pennsylvania, which are recovering from an underground coalmine fire - Coalmine... | ecosystem: Environmental > Terrestrial > Soil > Unclassified... | reverse complement strand
AGTCACCCTCAACCCGGCGGCCTGAGGCTCGGGACTCCGTCCCGAGCGGGGCTCCGCCCCGCACCCCGACCTGGCGCGCCCGGAACCGGTGCGGACTTCAGCTCATTTTCGCTTCAGAGGCGGTGGACCTTCTGACCCAGCCTCGATGTCCGGGCGGACAGGTCCTAAACAGGGGCTAAGAGATCGACGGGTTCGGCGCTCGGACTCCTGGTTCGGTTCCGTCGTCTGCCGCGAGCTTGTCCAGCGCCTCGGCCAGGGCCTTGTCGCGTGTCTTCGCAGCCTGTTGGTAGTGGAGGGCAGCAGCTGGTGATGAGTGTCCACCCCGGAACATCAGCTCGGCCGTCGTCGCCCCGGCCTGGGCGGCCAAGGTGAGGCCGGTATGACGGAGGTCATGGAGTCGCACCTCAGGACGACCGATCTTGCCCCGGACGCGCGTCCAGACTCGGTCGATCGTGCGCGGATTGATCGGTTGGCCGTCTCGGGAGAACACCCAGGCATCCCTTCTCTTGGCCGTGAACGTGTCCAGGTGCGTGCGGAGGGCATCCAGGGCGATGACAGGAAGCGCGATCGTTCTCGTCCCTGCGTCGGTCTTCGGTAGCCCGAGAATGCGCTCGCCTTCTGCTGTCGCCACCCAGGCGTAGGGACAGATCGGGTCGACCCACAGATCCACCCGGATCGCAATCATCGGGCGTGCTCGCGCATACCGCTAGAGCCTCCGGCCCTTGTCGGCGAGCCGCTCTGACCGGTATTGCGCTCGTCCACTTCCCGGGCTGAGAGGCGGCGAGGTGCACGCCGCCTCCAGGAGTCGACGACCATCTGTTCGACCTCGTCGGGGTCGCAGCGATCAAGAGACACGGAGACCCAGCCATGGCGACCCAGGTAGGCCGCGAAGGAGAACACGTCGGGCTCGGCGGCGATCAACGCCGCCTGGTCGGCGGGCGAGGTCTTCATCGTCGCCGTGGAGCCATCCGGCGCCAGGGTCAGAAACAGCCTGTCGCAAACGCGGAACGTGGGCCTGCCCCATGTCTCGCGCTCGTCGACTCCCGGCAAGGCCAGTGCGGCGGCGCGCAGCCGCTCTGCCACATCGAGCGCCGTGCGCCGCTCACGCATGGGGAGCGACCTCGGGGACGTCCAGCAGTCGCAGCGAGGTACCGTCGGGCCTGGCGCCGGGCAACCTGGGCCCGGGCTCCGGCACCGTCCTCGGGTACCTTGGCCGCCAGGGCGATGTTGCCGCTCACCGCTGCGGGCACCGCCTGCTTGGGCTCGAAGTGCGGTCCGCTGGCCAGGACCCCTTCCCGCAGCCTCCTTATGGCCTCGCGGCCCACGTGTTGACCCCCACGTGGGCACGCCATCACGGTCTGCTCCTCGCGGCGCGCAGCGACACCGGCCGGGTCACCGGCGTCCGCTGCGTCGGCGAACAATCCGTTGAGCTCCTCGGGTTGTCGAGCCTGTCGGTCTGGCACGATGCCCCTCCTTCCCCGCCCCAGCAGTATGCGTGATGCGCAATCACTGGTGCCCTTCTGCGGCTCGGTCGATGGCTGCGACGAGCCGCGGCTCCCCCGGGGGTAGGAGCTGACAGCTGCGGGCGAGACCGTGTGCCGCACCCGAGGGGCGGGCGGCTCCGACGAGGTGCCGGGAGAGGTCGCGGGGCAGGGCTCTCTCCGAAGGCAGCCGAGTTCCCTGCCCCGCGTGTACGCGGACGTCCGCGGCCTGAGGGGTTAGCCGCTTTCGTCGCGCGTGCTCTTGCGCGCCGCGGCACAGCATGGTGGCGGGCTAGCGCGCATGTCGTTCCTCCCGCCGGAGGTGTACCACTGACCGGCCCCTCCGTCAAAGGGCACACTCGGACGCTGGACCTTGAGCGCTACGACGAGGGGGCGACGGGTGCACGAGCATCGAAGTAGGCGCTGCCGGCATTTGCTATCACGACGAGGACGAGGGCCAAGATCTCGCTCCCGCCGAGGTGCTGCCCGAGCACGACGAGGCCCGCGATGGCGGCAAGCGCGGGGTCCATGCTGAGCAGGATCCCGAAGGCTCGGGGTGTCACGCGGCGAAGGGCGACGATCTCGAACGAGTAGGGGATGACCGAGGAGAGGAGTGCGACGACGAGGCCGATGCCGAGCGCAAGCGGGCCGAGGAGGCGCGTGCCGGCCTGGACGATGCCGAACGGAAGGACCGCGCAGGTGGCCACCGCCATTGCGATCGCGAGACCGGAGGTTCCGCCGAAGCGGCGACCAGTGGCCGCGTTCAGCAGGATGTAGCCGCCCCAGCAGGATCCCGCGATGGCGGCGAAGCCGATCCCCGCGAGGTCGAGGCGGTGACCACCGAGAAGGCCGCCCCCGGCGAGGAGGAACACCCCCGCTCCAGCGAGGACCGCCCAGAGCACGTCGGCTCGGCGGCGGGAGCCGCCGATCGTCACCGCGAGCGGGCCGACGAACTCGACGGTGACCGCGACGCCAAGCGGCACGCGAGCGATCGCCTCGTAGAAGGAGAGGTTCATCGCGCCGAGCACGAGCCCGAACGAAGCGGCAACCGCGAGGTCCTGCCACCGGTGGGGGATGGCCCGTAGGCGCCGTGCGGTCGGCCGGTTGACGGCGAGCAGTGCGACGGCGGCGAACACGAGCCGCAGCGTGACCGCGCCGGCCGGCCCGACCCGCCGGAACAGCTGGGTGGCGAGCGCGGCGCCGAACTGCACCGACACCGCGGAGCCTGCGACGAGCAGCGCCGCGGGAGGCCGGATGGAGGTGATCTTGGCCCGGGCCGTCCCTGCGCTCACCCGGCTCACCCTAAAGGAGCTTGTGCGCGCGGCCCGGATCGGTCGGGCAGCTCACGGCCACGGCAGGGACGATGCGAGACTGCGGGTCGTCGCGGTGCCGGACGGACCCTTTTCGGCCCGGCGCCGAACGGAAGGGAGGATGTTGTGGCGCCCCACGCCGCTGTCGTAGTGGAAGAGCAGGTCATGACGGTCACGCTCGACCGGCCCGACCGACTGAACGGGTTCACGGGCCAGATGATGAACGAGCTGTTGGCCGCCTTCGACGAGGCCGATCGCCGCGACGACGTGAGGGTGGTGATCGTGACCGGAGCCGGGCGCGCCTTCTGCGCCGGAGCGGACCTCGCCGCGGGAGGCGACACGTTCGATCCTGCCCGGCCCGACGGGGGAGAGGAGGACGACGGCGGCCCGCCTCGGAGGGCTCACGCCCGTCGGGACGGCGGCGGGAGGATCGCCTTGCGGATCTTCGGGCTGCGAAAGCCGGTGATCGCCGCGATCAACGGACCGGCGGTCGGGGTCGGGATCACGATGTGCCTGCCGATGGACGTGCGGATCGCGTCGCGATCGGCGAAGTTCGGGTTCGTCTTCGCTCGGCGGGGCATCGTTCCCGAGGCCGCCTCGAGCTGGTTCCTGCCGAGGATCGTCGGGCTCAGCCGGGCGATGGAGTGGGTGGTGACGGGCCGGGTGTTCGGTCCGGAGGAGGCGCTCGAGGCCGGCCTCGTCTCGAGAGTCGTGCCGCCCGAGGAGCTGCTGCCGGCGGCCCGGGGCATCGCTCACGAGATCGTCGAGAACACAGCCCCCGTGTCGGTCGCGCTTGCCCGCCAGATGGTCCTCCACATGGCAGGGGCTCGCCACCCGATGGAGGCACACCGCCTCGACTCTTTCGCCATGCACCTGCGGGGTGCCACCGATGACGTGAGGGAGGGGGTCGAGTCGTTCCTCGAGCACAGGCCTCCCCACTTCCCGCTCAAGGTGAGCACGGACCTCCCGGACCTCGGTCTCGAGGACCCGGCCTACGAGGCGGGAGCCCCGTCGATCGACTGAGCGGTCCCTGCGCGAAGGAGCTCCGTCACCACGGCGCTCACGAACGGCTCCCCGAAGCTCATCGACTCCTCGTAGCCCTCGGTGAACGGGAGGGGCAGGTAACCCTGCCAGACGGGGGCGAGCCCGGCGAGGAGGACGGGGCCCGGGTGTGCGCGCGCGACGGCGTTCCCGAGGGCGTGGAAGCCCTCGCCGGGTATCGAGACGAGCCGGGCTCCGCCGACCGACCACTCGACGAGCTCCACCTCAGCGCGCTCGGATCCGCCCGCTGGCCCAAGGCGCGCCAGCATCGTGTCGCCGACCGGGAGCTCGACCCTCTCGCAGCGCAGCACCTCGATCTGGTCCTCGAGTGGCAGCGTTCCGGAGATGGCTCCGGAGACGGCCTCTGCCAGCTCCTCGCCGAGCTCGGCCGCCTCGGCGAACCCGTCGACCCGCGGGCACTCGTTGCCCTGCCGGTGGACGTGGCGGGGGTTCACGTCCCCAAGGGCACCGCTCAGCATGAGGGCAGTCCCTCCGAGGCGCCGTTCGAGCGCCTCCCGGAACGGGCCCACCCAGTCGCTCGAGACCGCTCGGCACTCCGGCCCGAGAGCCACCGGGTGCACGGACAGGTTTGCGAGGGTGCCGAGCCGTGCCCCGTCGGAGCGGCGCACGTCGAGGAGCGCGAACCACGGCTCGTAGGGGTGGCCGCGCCGGTTGACCGAGAGCCCGGGCGGCAGGCGAGCCTGAGCCCACGAGAGCCTCGCCGGCGAGGCTCCGGCGAGGCCGGCCGCAGCGGCCGCCCGGGCACCTCCAACGAGGAGATCGGCGTAGCCAGGAGGCGTCGGCCAGCCGATCGCCTCCGAGCCGGCGATGCAGCTCGGGCCGGAGTGGGTGTGCGTGGCGGCGGTCAGCACGGCGGCGACCGGGAGGCCGAGCTCGTCGGCCACGGCCCGCCGGACGGGCAGCGCAAAGCTCGGGGACATCCCGAGGAGGTCGCAGACGACAAGGGCCACCGCCGAGTGCTCCGCCCGCAGGTAGAGGACGCGGACCTCGAGGTCGTCGTGGACCTCGGTCGCCGGTGCCGTCCTCCCGCCGAAGCCGGCCAGCATCACCGGCGGCTCCGGTGTGATCACTCCAGTCCCGATCCCAGCCAGCACGGCGCTCCTTTCGTTCAGCCCGTGTCAACCGGCGAGCCCGGCACGGGAGCGCCGCTCAGTGCTCGGCCCGCCGGCGACGCTCAGGGGTGCGAGAGCCGCCAGCCGAGAGAGGGCCCCTGTAGCGGGGCCGTGGTCTCGATCCTCGTGACCATCCGTGCCTGGCCGATCTGGACCGTGAGCGTCCCGACGACGGCCCCTCGGGAGAGGGTCGACGGGAGCCGGTGGAGCGGCGTCAACCTCATGTCGAGCCGGGCGCCGTTCCAGGCGACGAGACGGATGAGCGAGGTTGTGACGACGCGGATCGAGTGCGACCAGGGTGCCGAGAGGCGTGCGACCGTGGTGCCGGCCGGCACCGTGACGACGCGCAAGGCCTTCGAGGCGCTCGTCACGATCTGTACTGCAGCGGCGAGCGCGCTCGCGAGCGGCGTCCCTCCCTGCTCGCCGATGACGACGCCAGTGAGCCTCACCTGGTAGCCGGAGACCTTCTCGGGAGCCGAGAAGGCGAAGCAGGCTCCGCTGGCGGGGATCCAGCCCGTCTTGATGCCGTCGATGTTGGCGTGCCCGAGGTCGGAGTCGACGTTGTAGACGACCCCGGCTACGGGCAGGGTGGCCTGGGGCATGGCCACGATGTGCGCGAAGGCGGGGATCCTCATGGCGGCCTCGGCGACGACGAGCTGGTCGTGGGCGGTTGAGACCGTCGCCGGGTTGACCCCGCTCGGGCCCGCGTAGTGGGTGTGGGCGAGGCCGAGCGAGCGGGCCATGGCGTTCATCTTCGCGACGAAGGCGGGCACACTTCCGGCGTCCCAGTCGGCGAGCATCTCGACGATGTTGTCCCCGGAAGGGATGAGCGCCGCCTCGAGGGCCTGGCGCTCGGTCAGCTTCTCACCGGCGACGACGGGGACGACCGAGTCGCCCTGGCGCTTGTCGCTCTGGTAGGTGGCCACGTCGGCCGGGGTCACTTGGATCTCCGGCCCGTTGGAGTATGGGCTGAGAGGGTGGTCGCGCAGCACGACGAGCGCCGCCATCATCTTCGTCATGCTCGCGATGGGGTGCGGTTGCTCGACGCCGGCCTCGGCCATCGTCCCAAGTCCGTCGAGTCCTACCACCTCTTGTACCCCCGGAGGGGCCGTCAGGCGAAGGGGTGCTCCGGGAGCCGTCTGCTCAGGGGCGACGGTCAGGGCGAGCGACGGTGTCCCTGGGGAGCTTGTGAGCGCGGCGACCACCCATGCGATCACGCCGAGCACGACGACCACGGCGAGGACAGCGAACGTCTTCAGGATCGCGCGTGCCCGGCTGCGGTCACGGTAGTAGTGGCGCCGCGAGCGCCCCATGGACCGGGGCATGCTCAGTTGATCACCGTGACGAGGGTGCCGTAGGCGAGATAGGGCCACGCCGCTGCGGCGGCGGCGAGCGGTAGCTCGATGCAGCCGAGGCTCTGGGGGACCCCGTAGTCGGCTCGGGGGAAGTAGTGCACGGCGTCGCCGTCGTAGAAGTAGGCGACGTACTGCACGGGGTCGGCGTAGGGGACGCCGTCCGGGTTGGTGCCCCGCATGATCTCGTTGCGGTAGCGGGCGTAGACGGGGAAGGTGCCGCTCGGTGTCGGCGACTGGGGGATGCCCGTGTTCGCCGGGCTCGAGAACACGACCCGGCCGTTGTGCCAGATGGTGAGTGACTGCGGCGGGACCTTGTCGCCAACGGCGTAGTTGTAGCCGCCGGTGTTGACGACGCCGTCGGCGAGGGAGTTCATCATGCTGAGCCAGAGCGCGCCGGTTCGCTTCCCGGTCACGTCGAGGCCGTGGTCGGCCTGGTAGGACATGACGAGGCCCCGTGTGAAGACGTTGTAGTCGCCCGGCCGCCAGAGGCTGTACAGCTTTGCCGGCCACCCCGTCGACCTCCACGAGAACCTCCCGGTCGGGGGGGAGTACATCGCCGCCAGCTGTGCGGGCGTATCGGACGGGGAGATCGGCGTGCCGCTCGGGTTCCAGGCGAGCGGGGAGTAGTCGAGGAGCGAGAGGAGCTGCTGCAGCCGCACGGTGCTCCCGTCCTCGATCGTGAAGTTGTCGACCACGGAGGCCCTGAGCACGGCGCCGCGAGTGTCGGCAGGCCCGCCGGTCCCCCCTGGGATCGTGAGTGTCTCTTGGCTGAGGGGCACGAAGGGGACACTCGGCGTGAAGGTGAGGGTGCTCCTCCCGGTCTCCTTCCAGGTCCCGGGCACGCTCGGGCTGAGTGTGGGGTCGACCGGGTTCGAGGCGAGCGGATCCGAGAAGGTGACCGAGATTGGTGCGGTGCCGGGGACGCCCTCCGTCCCGTTGCGCGGAGTGACCGACACGACCCTGAAGGGCTGGTCGCTCGAGGTCAGCCCGGCGGTGCCCCCCTTGCGCGCTCCTGTTCTCCCCGTGGCGGAGCGCGAGGTGCGAGCCGGCCGAGCCGGGGAGCTGGCGCTGACGAAGTAGCCGGCGCCGGCCCCGAGGACGGCGACCGTCCCGATGGTCGCGAGGAGCAAGGTGGTTCGTCTCATCTGGGTGTCGAAGATATCCAGTCAGGGCTCGGAGCAGTCGTCGCGCGAGACGCGCCGCGCGGCTGTTCGCTGCTGGCGCGCCGGCGCCGCCGGCGTCCTGCGAGGTCGAGCAGGGCCACCGAACCGAGGGAGACGCCCGACGTCGCGGCGAGCTCCGGGTACCAGCCGAACCCCTCGAAGGAGAAGCGCACCTCGTGCAGGCCGGGGCCCACTCGGACACCGACCAGGGCAGGGGCGATCATCTCGACGGGCACGGCGTGCCCGTCCACGGTCGCCTTCCAGCCTGGGTCGTAGGACGCGGAGGCCAGCACGACGGCGTCGCGCTCTGCCCGGACCAGCGCCGAGAGGCGCCCGGCCTGCAGGTCGGCTCTTTCGGCGAGCACCCTCCCCGGGGAGCCGGCCGGCAGCAAGGAACCGGTCGCCCCGGGGAGGATCGGGGTGGCCGCAGCATGGGAGCTGTAGGCGACGGTCGGGTAGATCCCGCTCCCGGGCAGGCTGCTGTCGAGAAAGGCCGAGGTCGCCCGCCCGATGTCGCTCGGTCCGAGCCGGATCGTGCCCTCGGTCTGCACGAGCGTGACGTAGCTCGTGCCCGGCACCCTCCACAGCGTGTAGCCGGCTCGGCGCATCACCTCGACGGCCGGGACGCTCGGAGCGCGCGAGGCCGGCAGGATCAGGTAGCGGACGCCGAACATCGAGTAGTCGCCGGGCTCGTACTCGTCGAAATAGGCCTCCGGGTTGCTCATGAGTGACGCCGTCCTCAGCGTGAAGCCGATCTCGTCGGCGTGCAGGCGGGCGAGGTACTGCAGCACGGGCACGTAGCCGACGAGGAAGTTCTCGCCCCAGTTCTCGTAAGGGAGCCCGGCGTAGACCCTCCCCGGCCCCATCCGCTCGAGACGGGCGACCAGCGTCTCCACTTGTCGGCCCTCGGTCGCGTCGGCGTGCGCCTGGACGGCGATGTCCCGCCGGTTGAAGTTGTCGTACTTGTGCAGTTGCCAGACGGCCGGTGCCATCGCAGCGCCGAATGCCGTGGCTGCGAGCGCACGTGTGACGAGGGGAGCGAGCGGCCGGTCCAGCTGGCGGCGGAGCCACCCTTTCGCCCTCAGGCCCGCCGACCGGGCGGCCCCGGCGAGGGCGGCTGCTCCGCTCCCCGCGATGAGCAGCCCGGCGAGCTGCACGCCGATCACGAAGCGCCGGAGGAACAGGTCCTTGCTCCCGGGCAGCAGCACGAGGAGCGGCCCGAGCGTGGGGCGCCCGAAGAACAGGACGAGGCTCGAGGCGAACAGGGCAAGAAGGGCGCGGGCCACGGCGTCGCGCCGGCATCTTGCGGCGGCGGCGACGAGACCGACGGCGAGGCAGGCCGTCACGACCGGGAAGCGGTCGTGGTCGAACAGCTGGCCCTCGGCGAGCCAGGAGAGCACCCGGCGCGCCCCGAAGCTGTCGGCGTGCGAGGTGTGCTGGAGGAACTCGTTGATGGCTGCGTAGTTCCGCATGGCGAGAAGCGGTACGACGATCCACGAGCCGCCCAGCATCGACCCGCCGAGGACGATTGCCGCACGGCGCAGCCGGGGCGCGAAGGGGCGGGGGCGGACGAGCAGGAAGAGCAGGATCGGGAGGACGGCGAGGTAGCCGGTCTCGTAATGGAAGGCCATCGTCGCCACGATCGCCACGCAGGCGGCGAAGCGGTACCGGCCCTCGTCGATCGCTCGCCAGGTGAGTCCCCAGGCGAGCGGAAGGCTCCACATGGCCCAGAGCTGGGTCCACAGCCCGTAACCGATCCACAGGTAGCTGCTCTGCTCGTAGCCGAGGCCAGGTGCGCTGACGAGGAACGGGGACATGACCGCAGCGGCCGACGCGGCCCAGCGCCCGAGGCGGAACAGCCGGGCCGACAGGTACACGCTGAGGGGCCAGGTCGCAAGGAGGAGGTAGGTTGACCACGCGAAGGCTCGGTACGGGCCGAGGGCGAGGCCGACGGCGCCCGTGAGCATGGCCGGCAGGCTCTGGTAGTGGAGGAACTGCGGAGAGCCGACGTTGAGGAAGGGGAACCACCCGTTGAGCGGCAGGTGTCCCGCTGCGAGCCGCTCGGCTGCGAACCAGACCATCTCCGAGTGCATGGCCGAGTCGTTCGGGTAGGCGACGACCGCCGTCTCCGGGAGGAGCTGGACGAGATCGAGCACGACGACGGCGACGACGGGCAGGAGCGGCCCGTAGCGGTCACCGGCGCGGGCGAGCCGGGTGCGCCAGAAGACCCCGGCTGCTTCGGATGCAGTGGCCCTGGCCGCCCCGCCGTGACCGGGTGCGGGGCGCGCCCCGGCTGCGGCCAGCAGCGGCCTCGCGTCCTCCCCGTCGTTCGGCGTGGGCTCGTCGATGCAGCAAGTGTCTAGCTTGTTCCGGCCCCGAGGCGGGATCCGCGGCGCGATAGCGTCTCCCCGTGGGGCTCCTCCTGGACCGCCGGCGCACCAGGGAGCCGGCGCCGGTAGGGGCTGGGCCCTCTCAAGCGTCGGCGCAAGTCGGGGGAGCTGCCGGTCACCCGCCCGCCGTCCCGGCCTCGTCGGTCGTCCTCGCCACGGCCACCTACCTCGCCACACGGGTTGCGCTGCTCGTGACGGCGCTCGTGACCTCGGCGCTCGCGCATCAGCGGCTGTCCGCCGAGCTGTCGAACTGGGACGGCGTCTGGTACCTCCAGATGGCGCGTCACGGCTTCCCGCACGCCGTCTCGGCCCACCAGTCGACGCTAGGTTTCCTTCCCGCCTACGGCGGCGTGATCTGGCTCCTCGACCACGCCCTGTCCTGCTCGCCGCTGCTCGCGGCGCTGCTCGTCTCCGGCGCCGGCGGCCTTGTCGCCACGCTCCTCGTGCAGCGGCTCGCGACGGGCTGGTGGGGAGCGCGGGCGGGCCTTCGGGCGGCGCTGCTGTTCAGCGTCTTTCCCGGGTCGGTCGTGTTCTCGATGGTCTACGCCGAGGGCCTCCTCATCCCGCTCGCCGCCGGCTGCCTGCTCTGCCTCGAGCGCCGCCGCTTTGCGCTTGCCGGGGCGCTTGCGGCGGCGGCGGTCGCCGTCGAGGCCGACGGCCTCGTGCTCGTGGCCGTCTGCGCCGTGGCCTGTCTCGACACCCTGCGCCGTGACGGTTGGCGGAGCAGGGAGGGACGTCGCAGCCTTGCCGCTCCGCTTCTCGCCCTGATCGGCCCGCTTGCAACAGGAGGGTTCCTTTGGTGGTGGGCCGGCACCCCCTTTGCCACCTTCGAGGTGCAGCGGCTCGCCTGGCACCAGTCGACCACCCTCCTCGCCCGTCCTGACGAGGTGCGCGAGCTAGTGCGCCAGATCGGCCGCGGCTTTCGCGCCGCGCACGGCTGGCGCCAGCTGAACCAGGTGAGCGACCTGCTCGGCACGCTCTACCTGTTCGTCGCCGGCGCCGCCCTGCTGGCGCGGCGGGTGCGGCCGCCCATTCCGGCGGTGGCGTTCTGCGCCGCGATGGCGGTGATCACCCTCACCTCCCACGGGACGGCGCCCAACCCGCGGATGCTGCTCACTGCCTTCCCCCTCGTCGTCGTCTGGGCGAGGCGGCTGCGGGGCCGGGGGGTTGCCGTGGTCGCAGGTGCCTTCTCGGTCCTGCTCGTCCTCATGAGCGCCATGACCTTCGTGCCCGTCTCGCTGCGGCCGTAGCACCGCCCCGGCCGCTCACCTCCAGCGGCCGGCGAGGCTGGCGGCTACGCTGGCCCGGTCGTTTCGCTGTGGAACGGCGCAGTGAGGAAGTGAGTCATCAAATTGGCAACAGGTACCGTGAAGTTCTTCAACGCTGAGAAGGGCTTCGGATTCATCTCGCGCGAGGACGGGGACGACGTGTTCGTCCACTACTCGAACATCCAGGTGTCGGGCTACAAGACCCTCAACGAGGGTCAGCTCGTCGAGTTCGACCTCGCTCAGGGACGAAAGGGCATGGAAGCGCAGAACGTACGGCCGCTGTGACAGCCTGACGTTCCTGATCGAGACTGGCCGCCGGCTCGCCGGCGGCCTTTTTCGTTCCCTGGCGGGCTCCACGGCCTCCGACCGATTCAAGCCGCCAACGGCACATGGCCCGCTTGGCAACGAATGGACCACGACCAGCAGATCCAGGCGCTGGTCGCCACGCTCGAGGCCAGCGCGTCTGCCGCGAGAGCGCAGAGCGCGAGTCGCGAACCACGGACACGAGAGTGTTCCGGCTGATCGGGCGCTGATCCAGCCGCGCCACGGCCGAGAGTCGATAGCTCAGCTGAGGACTGCCAAGCAGTTTCCTCGCCCTGTTGCGGCTCAGGGGGAAGGGGGCTTGATGACCCATCGGCAGTTCTTTGCCATCCTGCGCCTCACGCTTTGCGGCTTCGGCCCGATCACGACAGCGTGATCTTGCTCCTCGGGCTGCGGATCGCGTTGAACGAGCAGTCCCATGGCGACAAGCTCAGCAGCGTTGAGCTCTACGAGGCCGAATCCCTCGTGGCCGGCCAACACCTCCTCGGGTGGCCGATCCTCGCGCACGATGACGACCGACATGGGTTCGTTGTCGGGGTCGTCATCAAAGGCGGCGCTATTGGGTCGGTCCTGACCAGGCTTCGTTGGTAGGTGCCAAGGGGGGATTCGCCGCCAGACCCGGGTGGTGGCGCATCCCGGCTGATCGCCAGGCGCGGTGGCGGCCACACTGACTATGCAATCTCTTCGACCCAGGCGAGAGCCTCGGACAGCCGCGGATCACTCACACCGGGCATTGTCCACTCAACCATTCGACCATCGATGTCAACAAGGATTTGCACAGTACCGTTCGGGTCGCACTCAATTTCAACGGCGTCGTCGTTGCGACTCCATTGCAGCTGCACGCCTCCTCGAGAGGTGGGAGCGATCTCTGGCAAGACTTTGACGGAACCTAGCCTCGCTAACCTGGCGAGCACGTTGAGCGCGGTCGTGACCGCACCCACCTGAGTAGGAGCAGACCGATACGAGTTCCAGCCGGGATGCAACTCGAGGAATTCAGTCAGTCGAACCACGATAGGTGCGAGCTCCATCGGAAGGATCCTGCTTGCCGCTAGCTCCTGGAGGGTGCCTGCTTGTGGCCACTCGTCCTGTTTGTACTCCGCCCCAGTGAGCGTGTGATCGGTTACTACCATGAGCTCACTCCTCTAGCTCCCAGATGTCGTGCATCTCGGACGTCGTGATCGAGGTGAAGCCTCTTACGACCCAATCGCGACCGACGTCGAGAAACGCCAAGGCACCTGTGATGCCGTCACCCAGCGGACGACCCCGAGCGAACAGCCGGAGCAAGAAGACTTCCTCCTCTGGCGAGGCGACGTTCTGATGCATGGCTGGGGAAGCCTCGACGTAAAGACGACCGATGGGCTCACCCGTCTCAGGATGGGGTATCCGATAGCGCAGGGCCAGGCTGACACTTTCCGGGCTTGCAGGAAGGAAGTCATCGCTCCGCTCGCCGGACCACACAGATAGCATCCGTGCGGGATCCTCAACTCTATCCCCCAGTGGGATCGGATTGACGTACGCGACCTCAACCTGGGCGATGCGGGCTGGTCCCAATCCCTCAGACGTTGCGAACTCGAGGAACTGGACTGCAGCTGCCTCGAACTCTGGACGCAGGGATTCGTAGCGGGGGTAGGGCTGGTCGTCGGCAAGTCGCCTCCAGTTGAGCACGAGGCGATCGCGTTGAACTTGGAGGACCCGATCTCGCCCCTCCGAGAGGTACCAGACCCGGACGCCCGGAAAAACGCCTGAGAACTGGATGGAGGCGGAGGGAGACGGATGTGGGAACGTCTCGGGCATCACCGGTGGTAGCGGTGGCTGGTCTTCGCTCTGTGGGTACCTGTCCCGCCAGCGCTCCCAGAGGCGGCCAAGAGAAACCGTACGAAGCGGCAGCGGAGGCGAGACATAGAGCGCGAGTGCAACCTCTGCCACGGGAGGACGTCGGTACGAGGGGCGGCTTGGCGTCATCACCGGCACGTGGGCAAGGCCTCGTTCGCTTGCTCGCCCATATCCAGCGAGTGTAGGTGCCACCTCAACCTGGTGGACGGAGCCCGCTCCCAGGTTCGGCGACTCCTGCCACGGGCTGCCTCTCGCCGACGTCATTACGTGGCGCCGACTCGTCAACGTCGGTCTCGCCTGCCAAGGGCTCCCGAGCGGTCCGGCCTTTCCCTCCATCTGAGCAGCCGCTCGCGTCCCTGCAGGACTCGGGACCACGCGACATCACGGCCAGTCGCTCGCCACTGCTCTCTTGCTGTTGTGACGAGGCCGCGACACGGCGCAGGCGGATCCTCGAGCGCAACCTCGTCGATCCTGGCGGCCGCCGCAGCGCGCAGAGGAGCTCGGCACCAAAGTGACGCAGGAGAGCCTTGGCTGAGCGAGTGACGCCACCGGACCCCATCGGAGCGGCAAGCCCGTCAGCGAAGCACGGCGAGCACCTCAGGAAAGGTCTCGGCTCCGCCCTGTGCTCGCCGGCATTGCCGTGTGCTCAGAGGTGACCCGCGTAGGTATCGGGCCGCGAGCTCCCGCTCCCGGGGTCACCCGGCCCGGCGCGCCCGCCGAAGAGCGAGCCGGCCCCGCTCGCACGCGCCCGCATGAGAGCGGCGGAGACGATCGAGAGGTAGAGGACGCCGACGACCCGGCCGCCGTCGATCACCGCCAGCTCCTTACGCTGGGAGAGCTGGAACTTCTCGACCGCGGCCGGGAACAGCTCCATCTCCGGCGTGAGCACGGGGGCCCGCCGGTCGGCCGCCGCTCCGACCGTCATGCCAGGGAAGGCTCCGGCCAGCTCCTCGCCGTCGACGATGCCGAGGTAGCGCCCCATCTCGTCGACGACGGGGATCGCCCGGCCGGGGAAGTGCGCGAGCCATGCCGCCACCTCGGTCGCCGCGACGTAGGACGGCACGGTAGTCGGGTCCGAGTGCATGAACCCTGCCACGGTCATCCCGCTCAGCGTTGAGCGGAGCTTGGCCGACTGCATCTCGGAGGTCGCGCCGAGTAGCACGAAGACGCCGATCAGGATGAGGAAGAGGTCGTCCACGAGCACGGCGACGACGATCATCGCGATGGCCAGCACCGTGGCCACGCTCGAGGCGATCCTCGTCGCCCGCACGTTCCCGTTCCGCCCGGCGAGCGCTGCCCGCAGCACCCGCCCGCCGTCCATCGGGATCGCTGGCAACAGGTTGAACGCTGCGAGGGCGAGGTTGAGCCAGCCGATGCGCGCCGGCCACGCGCTGCCCGACAAGGTGAGGTTCGGGGGCCACAGCTGCTCGTGCAAAAGGGCGGCGACCCCGAGCATGACCACCCCGATGAGAACGCTGGCGAGGGGACCCGCGATCGCGACCCTGCCCTCGATTCCAGCCGAGGTGCCCATTCCCTCGATCTCCGAGACGCCACCGATCGGGAGAAGGACGATGTCCCTCACGGTGAGGCCGAGGCGCATCGCCACGACCGAGTGCGAGAGCTCGTGCAGCGTCACCGAGGCGAAGAGCGCGACGACGAAGAGCGCGTACCACCCGATGTCGGCAGCCGTCATGCCCTGCGACGACACGAGCACGAGCGGTATGAGCAAAAAGAAGCTCCAGTGCACCCTGATGGGCACGCCGGCCACCTTCGCGATCGTGAGGGAGCGCTTCATCACCTGGCCATCTGCTTGAGTCCTGCCTCCACGTTCGCGCGCCCGCCATAGAGTTCGCTGTGAACCTCATGTGACGGGGCGGGGGAGCTCCTCGGGGTCATCGCGGGGCTGGCGTGGCGGGGCCCCGCTCACGGCAGCGCCACGAGGCCGGGCGTTGTCGCGACGGCGGGGATGATCCGCGCCGGGGAGCCGACGGCGGTGGCCCCGGCAGGCACGTCGCAGAGCACGACGGCGTTCGCCCCGATCCGGGCGCCGTCGCCGATCGTGACCTCGCCGAGGACGACGGCTCCGGTGCCGACGAAGACCCCGTCGCCGATGATCGGGGCTCGGGCGCCCCGGTAGTCCCAGCCGATGGTGACGCCGTGGTGGACGTAGCAATTCCGGCCGATGCTGGCGGCGGCGAGGCAGGTCGCCTGGCCGTGGGCGATGAACAGCCCCGGACCGATCTGCGGCGTGGTGATGTCGAGCCCCGGGGTCGGGCGCCAGAGAAAGCGGAGCACCTTGGCCGCGAGTGCTCCGGCGGCGTTCCCGTGCGAGAGCCGGTGGTAGTAGAGGGCGCGGAACTCGCCGAAGGCATAGAGCAGGCTGTGAAGGCCGCAGCCCTCGCCGGCGCCGAGCACCTCGACCCACTGGGCGACGTCGGCGTCGATCAGGTCCGCCTGGTCCGTGAGCGAGCGAGCCCAGGCGACCGGGAGCGTGAAGACCGCCCGGAACTGCTCGAGCAGCTCGATCAGCCGTGCGGCCGCAGCATCGCCTCGGCGAAAGGGCGCTCGCACGGGGTCATGGTAGGCGAGCGCCCCCTCGTGGGGCGGCGCTCAGGCCGTGAGAGTGGGGTACCAGCCCTGGACCGAGGCGGCGACGACACGCGCGAGCTGGCGCCGTGCCGCGGCAGCCTCATCGAGGGAGACGAGCTCGAAGCCCACGAGCTGTCCCGGCTCGAGCGTGCCGAGCCGCCACAGGTCGGCGCTCACGACGGTGGCGGCCACCACGTAGCCGCCGACGGGGCCGCAGTCCGGTCCGAGTACGACCGGGTTGCCGCCGGGAGGAAGCTGCACGCAGCCAGGCACGACCGCGTGCGACGGCACCTCGCCTCCGCCACCGTGCGCGTCGGCCGCGCGCGGCGTCTGCTGCTCAGCGCTCGCTGGTCGCCGCAGCCGGATCCCCGTGCGGTCGCTGCGGGGGTCGACCTCGAACAGGCCCTCGAGCGAGGCTGCCGCTCTCCCCGGTTCGAGGTCGGGGCCGGCGACCGCCCGCAGGCAGACGGCGCCCCCGCCGCCGCCCGCCGCCGCGGGCAGCTCGAAGCTCCGGCGCGAGCGCGCCGGCGCGGCGCCGACGTCGAGGATGTCGCCTGCCCGGAGCGGGCCCGGAGGGAGCCCCGAGACGGCGTCCCCGGCGGCGCTGGCGAAGCGGCGATCGGCCCGCACCCCACCTGCCACCGCCAGGACCGCCCTCGCTCCCCGGCGGACGGGTCCGACCTCGACCATCTGGCCGGCACCGGCGGCGGCGACGATCCCGCGTGGCATGGTGGTGCCGCCTACCCGCAGCTCGGCGTCGCCGGCGAGGGCGAGAAGGAGGCTTCGCCGGGTCCGGAGGCGGGCGGCTCCGGCGAGCTCGAGGCCGGGCGCGTCCGGAGCGTTCCCGACCGCGAGGTTCGCGACGGCGAGCCAGCACGGGTTCATGGCGCCAGCGCGGGGAACTCCGAGGTGGCCGGCGCCCTGGCGCCCGAGGTCCTCCACGAGCAGCTGCGGGCCGGGGTCGACCACCTCGAGGTGCTCGCCCTCGAGAGCCGCACGCCGGGCTTGGGTAAGGGGGGGCACGTCCTCGACGGGGAGGAAGCGGACGCGGTCGCCCGGGCTGAGCGTGGCGTAGGGCGGCCGGTCGGGATCGAACGCCCGGAAGGCGGTCCGCCCGAGCAGGTTCCATCCGCCGGGGCTCGCCGAGGGGTAGATGCCGGCGTAGCCGCCGGCGAGGGCGAGGGACCCGGCCGGGACCGCCGTCCGTGGCACCGGGCGCCTTGAAAGGCGCGCCAGCTCGGGGGGGAGGCCGGCAAGATAGGCGAAGCCCGGCATGAACCCGAGGAAGGCCACCTCCAGCTCGGCGCCGGCGAGGAGGCGGGCGACCGCTCCGGCCCCGAGGCCGAGCCGGTCGAGCTCGGGGAGGTCCTCGCCGTCGAGCACGACGGGGATCTCGTGGGTCACCCGCGTGCCGGAGCTGCGGCTCGGCGCGGCGGCCAGCCTGCCGGCCAGCGCTGCAGCCTCCAGCTCCTCGAGCTCGCCGCGGTCCCCCCCGATCACGCCGAGGGTGGCGGCACCCGGCACCACCTCGCGGGCGCCGGCGACGCGTCGCGCGAGCTCGTGGGCGGCCCGGTAGCCCCCCGGGAGGTCGAGGAGCACCCCCTCGTCCCCGAGCTCCCGTGTCACCTAGACTCCCCGGACCGGCGTCGAGCGGAGGATGGACCGATGGGGCGTCTGCGTTCTCGAGTCACCACCGAGGGGAGGCAGGCCGCCGGGGCGCGAGCCCTCTGGCGGGCGACCGGCCTCAAGGAGTCTGACTTCGGCAAGCCCATCGTGGCGATCGCGAACAGCTTCACCCAGTTCGTGCCCGGCCACGTGCACCTTCGTGACGTGGGCACCATCGTGGCCGAGGCGATCGCCGAGGCGGGCGGGGTCGGACGGGAGTTCAACACCATCGCCGTCGACGACGGGATCGCGATGGGCCATCACGGGATGCTCTACTCGCTCCCGAGCCGCGAGCTCATCGCCGACTCGGTCGAGTACATGGTCGAGGCCCACCAGGCCGACGCCCTCGTGTGCATCAGCAACTGCGACAAGATCACGCCCGGGATGCTGATCGCGGCGATGCGCCTCAACATCCCGACGGTGTTCGTGAGCGGAGGCCCGATGGAGGCCGGGCGCTCGTCGACCGACCTCATCACGGCGATCACGGCGTCGGCGGACGAGGGGGTCTCGGACGCGGAGCTGCGCGTGATCGAGGAGTCCGCCTGCCCGACCTGCGGCTCCTGCTCGGGGATGTTCACGGCCAACTCGATGAACTGCCTCACCGAGGCGCTCGGCCTCTCGCTGCCGGGCAACGGGACGACGCTCGCCACGAACCGGGCACGGCGCCAGCTGTTCGTCGAGGCCGGCCGCACGGTCGTGGACCTCGCCCGCCGCTACTACGAGAAGGACGACGAGAGCGTCCTGCCCCGCCAGGTCGCCTCGCGGGCGGCCATCGCCAACGCGATGACGGTCGACATCGCCATGGGCGGCTCCACGAACACGATCCTCCACCTCCTCGCGGCCGCCCGCGAGGGCGGCGTCGACTTCGGCCTCGGCGACATCGACGAGCTGAGCCGGAAGGTGCCCTGCCTCTGCAAGGTGGCGCCGAGCTCCTCGTACCACCTGGAGGACGTCCACCGCGCCGGGGGGATACCGGCGATCATGGGCGAGCTCGACCGGGCCGGTCTGCTCGACCGAGGGGTCCACTCGGTGCACTCTTCGTCGCTCGAGGCGTGGCTGTCGGAGTGGGACGTGAGATCCGACTCGCCGTCCCCCCGGGCGCTCGAGCTCTACCGGGCGGCTCCGGGCGGCATCCGCACCACGGTGCCCTTCTCCTCGAACGCTCGCTACGACGAGCTCGATCGCGACGCCGTGGCGGGCTGCGTCCGCTCCGTCGAGCACCCCTACTCGCGCGACGGGGGCCTCGCGGTGCTGAAGGGCAACCTCTCGCCCGACGGATGCGTGGTGAAGACGGCCGGCGTGCCTGAGGACCAGCTCAGGTTCCGCGGCCCGGCCCGCGTGGCCGAGAGCCAGGAGCAAGCGGTCGAGATGATCCTCGCCGGCGACGTGCAGCCCGGCGAGGTCCTGGTCATCCGCTACGAGGGGCCCCGCGGGGGGCCCGGGATGCAGGAGATGCTCCACCCGACGAGCTTTCTGAAGGCGCGCCGTCTCGGGAGCGTGTGCGCCCTCGTCACCGACGGCCGGTTCAGCGGGGGGACGAGCGGGCTCTCGATCGGCCACGTCTCGCCCGAGGCGGCGGCCGGTGGCACGATCGGGCTGGTCGAGAACGGCGACGTCGTCTCGATCGACATCCCGGCCCGCTCGATCACGCTCGAAGTCCCCGACGACGAGCTCGCGCGCCGCCGGGCCGTGCGCGACGGGCAGGGGTGGGCGCCCCGTGATCGAGAGCGTCCCGCGTCGGCGGCGCTGCGGGCCTACGCCTCGATGGCGCTCTCGGCCGACAAGGGCGCCGCCCGCCAGGTGCCGGAGCTCTCCTGACCCTGCCTCAGGCAAAGGCCCGGATCTCGATCCCGCTCAGCTCGAGCGCCTCCCGCACAGCCCCGGCCAGGCGAACCGCCCCGGGGGTGTCACCGTGCAGGCAGAGCGATCCGACCTGCCCTCGCCGTGCGAGGAGGACGGCCTGGGCGGCCACCTCGCTCGGCTGTTCGAGGAGGGCGCCGGGCTCGCTCCGGTCGACGAGCGTCCCGTCGGGCCGGTAGGCGCGATCCGCGAAGCCCTCGGCGGTCCCGCCCCATCCCCGCGCTCTCGCCAGCGAGAGCAGGCGTCCGGGTTGGGCGAGCACGTGGCGGACCGGCAGCGCCGAGAGCGCGTCGAGGATGGCGGTGGCAGTGGCGTCGTCCCGGTTGGCCCGGTGGTAGAGCGCCCCGTGCAGCTTCACGTAGCGCACCTCTCCGAGCCGGCAGAGCGCCGCCACCTGGCTCGCGACCTGCTCGGCGACGAGCTCGGGCGGGTCGTCCCGCTCCACGCGGCCGAAGTGCTCCCGGTCCGCGTAGGACGGGTGGGCGCCCACGACCACGTTGCGGCGGGCGGCCTCGGCGACGGCCGCCGCCATGGACGCCTCGTCGCCGGCGTGCCCGCCGCAGGCCACGTTCGCGCTCGAGACGGTCTCCATCATGGCGAGGTCGCCCTCCACCTCGCCGAGGTCGGCGTTGAGGTCGATCTCCGGCACGACGCCATCGTGGCGCGGACGCGTCGCCCATGCCAGCGCCGTAGCCTGTGGCCATGGCCGCCACCCCTGACACCGTTCACTGGCGGGGCGTGCACCACCTCGCCCTCGTGACCGAGGACATGGACGCGACAGTGCGCTTCTGGCACGGAGTTCTCGACGCCCGCCTGGTCACGACGATCGGCACGCCGGCGTTCCGCCACTACTTCTTCGAGGTCGGCCCCGGCAACACGGTCGCCTTCTTCGAGTACCACGGCCACCACGTCGAGTCCTTCTCGAAGCCGGCAGGGGTGCCCTACGCGCTGGCCGCCCAGTTCGACCACCTCTCGCTGCACCTGCCCGACGAGGACGCCCTCCTCAGGCTGCGCGACCGGCTCAAGTCGCACGGGTGCGAGGTGACCGATCTCGTCGACCACGGCTTTCTCCGCTCGATCTACTTCAACGACAACAACGGCATCGCGCTCGAGGCCTCCTGGTGGGTGACGGACCCGACGGGCCGCCCCGCCGATTACGGCGACGAGCGACTGTTCGGCGACCCGGACCCCGTGCCCGCCGTCCGCGAGTTGCGCAGCCTCGGCCGCCTCGAGCGCACGGTCGAGACCCACCTCGTCGACGAGGTCACGAAGGACATCTATCGCGCGGGTGCCTGAGATCGGCGAGTGCTCGCCCGACGTCCTGCGGCGCCGGACGAGTGAGAAATGGGCAGCCCATCCCCCCGACGTCGTGCCGGCCTTCATCGCCGAGATGGACTTCGACGTGGCCGAGCCGATCCGCCGGGCCGCCGCTGCGGTGATCGAGCGGAGCGACCTCGGCTATCCCCACCCCGCCGCCCTCGGCGATGCGTTCGCCTCCTTCGCCCGCGCCTGGTGGGAGTGGGAGGTGGAACCGGGCCGGGTGCACGCCGTCGCCGACGTGATGACGGGGGTCGCGGTCGTGCTCGGGGCGTGCACGCCGCCGGGCTCAGGCGTCGTCATCAACCCGCCCGTCTACCCGCCGTTCTTCTTCCGGGTCGAGCACGCCGAGCGCCGCCTCGTGCCGGTGCCGCTTCGTGAGGACACACCCGGCCGCCACCTTCTCGACCTCGAGGCCCTCGAGGCGGCGCTTGCCGACCCGTCGGTGGCGGCGTACCTGCTCTGCAGCCCCCACAACCCGCTCGGCCGGGTCTGGAGCCGCCGCGAGCTGCTCGACGTCGCCGAGGTTTGCGCCCGCCACGACGTGCTGGTGCTCGTGGACGAGATCCATGCACCCCTCGTCATGGAAGGAGCGGAGTTCGTGCCGTTCCTCTCGCTCGACCATCCGGCCACGAAGCGGGCCGTCGTCTTCCAGTCCGCCTCGAAGGGCTGGAACATCCCGGGGCTCAAGTGCGGGCTCGCCGTCGCCGGCTCGGCTGAGCTCTCGGCCGTGATCAACGGGCGGTGGGAGGCGCTGTTCCCGAGCCAGCCCGGTGTGGCGGGCACGGTCGCGGCCTACACCCACCCCGAGGCGCACGCCTGGCTGCGAGCCGTGGTCGGCCAGCTCGCGGAGAACCGCCGGCTGCTTGCCTCGCTCCTGCCGGAGGCCGTCCCGGGGATCCGAGCGGTGCGCCCCGAAGCCTCCTACCTCGTCTGGCTCGACTTCGGCGGGGTGGGCGGCACCGGAGGGGCGGGGCTCGGCGACGACCCTGCCGCGGTCCTGCTCGAGAGGGGCAGAGTCGCGCTCACCTCGGGCCTCGGCTTCGGCGAGCCGGGGAGGGGCCATGCCCGCCTCAACATGGGGACCTCGCCCGAGCTCCTCGAGGAGATCGTCCGGCGGGTCGCGCTCGGCGCCGCCGCAGGCTCGCAAGGGCGCCCCCGTCCCCTGCAGGGCTCGGGCTGACCTCAGCGCTGCGGTGGGCGGTGGCCGCGATCGATGCCGAGGCGGGCGCCGCTCAGGCGACCGGGACGTCCCAGCCCATCTGCTGGGCGATCTCCTTGCAGGTCGGGCAGAGCGGGTAGCGCTTGGGGTCCCGGCTCGGGACCCACGTCTTGCCGCACAGCGCCCGCACCGGCGTGCCGTTCACGATGCCCTCGACGACGCTCGGGCCGGCCGAGATGAACTCGCCGCCCTCCTCGTCGGGGTGGAACCCCTCGAGGACGATGTGCGACATGCGCTCGTGCTCGCCCTCGGACCGGCTGTCGCGGATGACCGTCTCGGTGGTGGTGCGCTCGAGCGTGTCGGTGGGCGGGATCATCGACATCGGGATCAGGTTACGGCGCCGTGGGCACGGTCAGGGGCGCACGAAGGCGCAGAACTCGTTGCCTTCGGGATCGGCGAGCACGTGCCAGCCTCGGTCGTCGCCCTCGGCGAGCACGACCGTCGCTCCGCGCTCGAGGAGAGGGTCGAGGGCGGGGACGATCACGTCCCAGTGGATCCGGTTCTTCACCGCCTTCGGTTCCGGAACCGGCACGAAGTCGAAGGTCTCGATCGGCATGCCGGGGATCTGCTGGACGGTGGCGTACCCCTCGTTCACGTGCTCGACGAGCTCGGCCCCGTAGACGTCGGCCCACCATCGGGCCGAGCGGAACGGATCGCGAGAGTCGACCACGAGCCCGTGCAGCCGCTCGTCGGGGAGCTCGGCACGCAGGAAGGCGCAGAACTCCCCGCCCTCCGGGTCGGCCATCACCGCCCACCGCCCCCCGCCCGCCTCCCGGTCGAGCACGCTCGCACCGAGCTGCTCCAGCTCGCCGAGCTGGCGGGAGTAGATGTCGAGGTGGACGCGGTGCTTCACCGTCTTGTCGTCGGGGACCGCGTTGAGCCAGATCGTGTGCCCAGGCGTGGGACCGAGGAGGAGGCCGCCGTCCTCTCGCCGCTCGTAGGTGCGCCCGAGCACCGCCGCCCAGAACGGTCCGAGGACGTCGGGGTCGGCGGCGTCGATGCACAGGTCCTTGAAGCGGGCGAGTGCCATCACGCCGGAGGTTACTTCTGAAAGGGCTCGATCACCGGCCCTCGCCGGCCGCACCCGCGGCCGGAGCTAGTCGCCCCACGGGGCGAGGCGCACGACGTCGCGGGCGTGGAGCCCGCCGAGGAGGCGGTCGGCCCGGCCCCGGTTGACCGAGAGGGCGAGGCAGCCGTCGCTGTCGACCAGCAGCACCGGCTGGCCGGGCGCGACGTCGCCGAAGGTGCGCCGGGCCGGCACCGCGAGGCGGTGCTCCCCGGCCGAGAGCTCGAGGAGGACGCCAAGCCCCCCGAGGTTCCCGAGCACTTCTGCGCCGGCGGCGAACTGGACGTTGCCGAACCCGTCGATCTGCACGACGAGGAGGCCGAGCTCGCCACCCTCCAGCTGCTGTGGTGCCGGGCGCTCGATGCGCACGAGGGTGTCCGGGTCGAGCGTGGGACCGAGCTCCGCGAGCGCCATGCCCGCTGCGAGGTGGGCCGCCGCCGGGGCGAAAAGGTCGCGGCCGTCGAAGGTGGCGGCGGGGTGGTCGAGGCCGTGGCGCTCGAGCGACACGACCTGCTCGGTCCCGCCGGCGGCCTCCGCCGCGAAGAGGAGGAGCCCGTTGTCAGGGCCGACGAGCACGCTCGCCCCGGCCGCGATGGCAAGGGCGCGCCGGCTCGTCCCCACGCCCGGGTCGACGACGCCGACGTGGACGCCAGCTCGCACGTAGCGCTGCATCCGCTCCATGCGAAGCGCTCCGAGCAGCACGTCCTGGGGCGGGATCGAGTGGTCGAGGTCGACGATCCGCACGTCGTTGCGGCCGTGCTCGGCCAGGATGGCGTCGATGACGGCGTGGAGGGCGCCGACGAAGCCTCCGCTCGGCCCGTAGTCGGTCACGAGGGTGACGAGGCCGTACCCGCTGCCAGGGACGGCGGCCGGATCGTGGGTCACCTCGACGATTAGACCGGCGCTCCCACGGCCGGTCAAGCCGGCCCCTGCCGCTCGGCCCCGGCCCGCAGTAGCTTCGTCGCCATGGCCTACAACGAGGGTCGCCTGGTCCACGACGCGGATGCCCACATCATGGAGACGCCGAACTGGCTCATCGACCATGCCGATCCTGGCATCAGGGACCGGCTCGAGCCGCTCCGGTACCCGGGCGGGAACGAGCTCCGCCAGACGGGAGATCCGAGCGAGCAGCAGGGCGACCTCGTGGCCGCGTTCGAGCGGCTGGCGGCTCGCCACCGCTCCGCCGAGTACCGGGCGAACGAGGCCGCCGAGATCATGGCGCGCAAGAACTTCGCCGCCACCGGCTCCTTCCTCGCCGAGGACCGGCCGCGGGCGCTCGATCTTCTCGGGTTCTCCAGCCAGCTCGTGTTCAACACGTTCCACAACCGCCGCCTGCACGATCTCGAGCACGGAGGAGACCTCGAGCTCGCCTACGGCGCCGCCCGGGCGCACAACCGGGGGATAGTGGAGTTCTGCTCGGTCGACGAGCGCCTCCTCCCCACCTGCTACGTGCCGCTCGCCGACTTCGACCGGGCGCGTCAAATGGCCGAGGAGGCCGTCGCGGCGGGGGCGGCGGCGCTGCTCGTCGCCTCGGGCTGCCCTCCGGGCCACTCGCCGAGCCACATCGGGCTCGACCCGGTCTGGGCCACCGCGCAGGACGCAGGGATCCCGGTGGTCTTCCACGTGGGCGGCACGGGCGACCTCATCGACCGCAGCTACTTCGTGAACGGTCTGCCGGTCCCTCCCGACTTCCACGGCGGCGAGGAGAACTTCCGCTCCGTCGACTACATGGGCATCCCGGCGCCGCCGGCCCAGACGCTCGCCACCATGATCTTCGACGGCGTCCTCGAGCGCTTCGCGCGGCTCAAGTTCGGCGTGATGGAGCAGGGCGCCATCTGGGTCCCGTCGTGGACCCGGCAGATGGAGGCGGCCGTCGAGGCATTCGCCCGCCACGAGGAGCGGCTCCGGGCTCTCTCGCTGCGACCGACCGAGTACGTCGAGCGGCAGGTACGCTTCACCCCCTACCCCACCGAGGACGTCGGCTGGATCATCGAGCAGTCGGGCCCGAAGATCTGTATGTTCTCCTCCGACTACCCCCACGTGGAAGGAGGCCGGAGGCCGATCGAGCGCTTCGAGGCCTCCCTGCACGGCACCGGGGCGGACGCCTGCGACGCCTTTTGGTCCGGGAACTTCGCCGAGCTCATGGGGGATCGCCTCCCGGTCGCGGCCTGAGCCGAGCCCGGCGGCGCAGCCGGCTCAGAACGGCTTGAACCAGGGGTGGCCGTTCCGCCAGAAGACGAGGATGACCTCGCCGATGATGTCCGAGCGGGGGACGAAGTGCGGGGTCCAGTAGCGGCTGTCGTAGGAGACGGGCCGGTTGTCGCCCATCACGAAGTACTCGTTCCTCGGGATCCTGAGGAAGGGGATCGGCCTGCCGAGCGGCTCCCCCTTCGGCAGCCACGGCTCGGCGATGGGCTTGCCGTCGATGTAGACCGTGTTGCCCTTCGAGTAGATCGTCTCCCCGGGCAGGCCGATGACCCGCTTCACGAGGTCCTCGTCCGTGGGGTCGAGATGGTCGCCGGGAGGGCGGTGGAACACGATGATCTCGCCCCGGTGGATGGCGCCAATGTCGAATTTGAGGACGAGCATCCGGTCCCCGACCATGAGCGTGGGCTCCATCGAGGAGCTCGGCACGAAAAAGGTCTGGAAGAAAAAGAGCCGCAGGATGACGGCGAGCACGGCCGCCACCACGAGGACGGCCGCCCACGGCACGAGCCGCCTCGCGATCGAGCGGCCCGGGGGAGCGGCGCCTCCTCGCTGGCCTGGCGGGGCCGCACCGGCCTGAGTGCTGCTACCGGGGCCGGCGGCCGAGCGCTCGGGGGCCTCTCCGGCCGTGGGAGCGGTGCCGCTTCCGCCGCTGGTCACGACGGGCGAGGTTAGTCGGCGCACCGCCGGGCTCAGGCGGCAGGAACCCCGTCATGGCTTGCCCACCGCCGGCGGAGCTGCGACGGCGAGCCTTTGTGCCGTCGCCGCCATCGTCCTCCCGTCATGGCTTGCCCACCGCCGGCGGAGCTGCGACCCTGGTCTCGTGGAGCCGAGGTGCGGCGAGAAGCTGGCTGGGCCATGGCGCGCCGTGCCGGGGCGCCCGGGCCGTGCTCGGGCTGCCGGCAACGCAGTGAGGTGCCGGCGGTGACGATCACGGCCCGCGCCGCGCGCCTCGTCGCGCACGGGGAGGCGCTGCGCGTGGAGCAGGTGGAGCTCGCCGACCCGGGGGAGGGGGAAGCCCTCGTCGAGCTCGCCTACGCCGGGGTGAACCCCGTCGACCGTTACCAGGTCCTCGGCCGGGTGGCGGCCGAACTGCCGCTGCCGCGCACGCCGGGCTCGGAGGCCTCCGGCATCGTGAGGACGGGCACTGCCGAGCGCCCGGTGCTGGCCAACCGGGGCGCCCTCGCCGGCGCGGGCGACGGGCTGTTCGCCACCCATGCCGTAGTGCGGGCTGACCGGCTCGTCGAGGTGCCCGAGGGCGTGGGGCTCGACCTCGCTGCCGCCATGGGGGTGGCGGGCACGACCGCCTGGCGCTGCGTCACTGAGCTGGCGGAGGTGGCGGCCGACGACCGGGTCCTCGTCCTCGGGGCGAGCGGGGGCGTGGGGAGCATCGTCGTCTCGGCCTGCCACCGCATCGGGGCCGAGATCGTCGGCCACTGCGGGGCAGCCGCGAAGGTCCCGTTCGTGGCCGCACGGGGTGCCGACCGGGTCATGACCGGCGACGCGGCGGCGCTCAGGGACGGCCTCGCCGGCTTCCGGCCCACGGCCGTGTTCGACCCCCTCGGCGGGCCGTTCACGGGCGTCGCGGTGGAGGCGATGGCCGAGCGGGGCCGGCTCGTCCTGTTCGGCACCTCGGCCGAGCCCACCGGGGTGCTCCCGCTCCAGCTCCTCTACCGCAAGGGGCTTCGGGTGCTCGGCTATGGCGGCCTGATCGAGCCTCCGGAGGCCCTCGCCCGCGGCATGCGGGACAGCCTGGCGGCGCTCCGGGACGGCCGCCTCGAGGTCGTGGTCGATGACGTGCTCGGCCTCGACGAGGTGAACGAGGCGCTCGACCGGCTCGCCCGGCGCGAGGTCGAGGGCAAGCTCCTGCTCGACCTCCGCCACTGAGCTTGCGGCCCACCGTGGGCGCGAAGCCGCCGGTCCACTGGACCCGCGCCCCGGGAGGGCACCCGCTAGCGCCGCCCCTTCCCGGCGAGGCACCATGCCGGGATGGGAACCGCTGACAGCCCGCCCGCCGCCCCCGGCCCCGCCCGACCCGAGAGCGGGGCCGGACTGCCGCCGACGATCCGGCTCTACCTCGACGATGCCTACCTGGCGACGGCCGAGGCGGAGGTGGTCGCCGTCGATGTCGAGACCGGCCGGGTCGCTGTCGACCGGACCGTCTTCTACCCGACGGGCGGGGGCCAGCCCCACGACCTGGGCTTTTTTGGCAACTCGGCCGTGACGGCCGTCCGCTCCGAGGGCGAGGTGGTCTGGCACACCCTCGAAGGGGAGCTGCCGCGGGTGGGCGAGACGGTCGAGCTCGCGATCGACTGGGAGCGCCGGCACCGGCTCATGCGCACGCACACGGCGCTCCACATCCTCTGCGGGGTGATCTGGAACGACTACCGGACGGCCGTGACCGGAGGGAACATGGAGCCGCTGTCGGCACGGATGGACTTCGAGTTCGACCCCCTGCCGGAGGGCTTCGGGGCCGCCGTGGAGCAGCGGGTGAACGAGGAGGTGGCGGCGGACCGCCCGGTCGCGGTGAGCTACCTCGACGCCGGGGCCGCCGCGGTGGACCCCGATCTCATCCGGACCAAGGCGAACCTCGTGCCCGAGTACGTGACCCGCGTCCGTATCGTCGACATCGTGGGCCTCGACAAGCAGGCGGACGGCGGCACGCATGTCCGCTCGACGGCCGAGGTCGGCCCGGTGCGGGTCGTGAAGACCGAGTCGAAGGGCAAGGGCAACAAGAGGATCCGGATCGCGCTCGACTGACAGCCGGCCGCGGCGGGCACGAGCGAGAGGGAGGTGTGATGGGAGCAAGCGGGCGTTTTGCGTCCTTCGACGGGCTCGAGATCGCCTACGAGGTGATCGGCGAGGAGCTTCCGGGACGGGCAGTCCTGCTCCACCACGGGTTCGCCTCCACCTCGGAGCTGAATTGGCGGCGGCCCGGCCTTGCGAACGCGCTCGCCGAGGCAGGGCGCCGGGTCGTGCTCGTCGACGCCCGGGGCCACGGCCGCTCGGACCACCCCCACGACCCGGCGGCCTACGGCGGCCATGCGATGGCCCGCGACGTCACCGCGCTGCTCGACCACCTCGGGCTCGACTCGGTCGACATGGCCGGCTACTCGATGGGCGCCTTCGTCACGATCCAGGTAGCGGGAGGTGCCGCCGGGGAGCCGGAGCGCCGCCTGCGCTCGATCTTCCTCGGGGGGGTCGGCCTCGGCGGGGTGCAGTCCGACCGCGACCGCGCCTTCGAGCGGATCGCGGAGGCGCTCGAGGCCGAGGACGCGAGCACGATCACGGACCGCTCGGCGCTCGCGTTCCGCAACTTCGCCGACGCCTCCCGCCAGGATCGCCTCGCCCTCGCCGCCATCCAGCGGGCCCGTGCCCCGCTCGAGGCCGGGCTCATCGAGCGGATCCGCCTTCCGGCGCTCGTCGTGAACGGCAGCGCCGACACTCTCGCCGGCGACCCGGCTGCCGTGGCCGCCCATCTCGAACGGGCCCGCAGCCTCGTCGTGCCGGGCGACCACCTCTCCGCAGTCGTCACGGCGGAGTTCAAGGCCGCGCTCGTCGACTGGGCCTGCGCGCCATGAGCGAGCCCTCCTACCGGGAGTTCCGGCACCTCGCCTTCTCGCGGCCCTCACCGGGGGTCGTCCTCGTCACGATCGACCGGCCGGAGCGGCTCAACGCCGCGAACCTGCGGCTCCACCGCGAGCTCGCCGAGGTCTGGCCCGTGCTCGACGGGGACGACACGGTGCGAGCCTCGGTCGTGACCGGCGCCGGCCGCGCCTTCTCGGCCGGGGGCGACCTCGACATGATCCGGGAGATGTCGGCGGACTACGCGACGCTCGTCACCGTGTGGCAGGACGCCGCCGACCTCGTCACGAAGATCGTCGAGAGCCGCAAGCCGATCGTCTCGGCCATCAACGGGAGCGCCGTCGGCGCCGGCCTCGTCGTGGCGCTCCTCGCGGACGTCTCGATCGCCGGCGAGAACGTCCGGCTCTCCGACGGCCACGGTCGCCTCGGCGTCGCCGCCGGCGATCACGCCGTGCTCCTGTGGCCCCTGCTGTGCGGTCTCGCGAAGGCGAAGTACTACCTCTTGACCGCCGAGCCCGTCACCGGGAGGGAGGCGGAGCGACTCGGGCTCGTGAGCCGCTGCGTCCCGGACGACCAGGTGCTCGAGGAGGCGCTCGCCGTGGCGAGCCGTCTCGCGGCGGGGAGCGCGACGGCAGTCCAGTGGACCAAGCGCGCTCTCAACAACTGGCTCCGCCAGGCGCTGCCCTCCTTCGGTGAGGCGCTGGCGCTCGAGATGCTCGGGTTCCTCGGACCCGACCTGGCCGAGGGCCTGGCCGCCCTCGCCGGGCGGCGCGACCCGGCGTTCCCCTCCGCCCGGCCGCCCGCCGCCGATGCGGGCTCCGATGCCTGGCGGGCCGGGGCCGGGGAGTAACTTCGCGAGAGGTGGCGCCGGGCTCACGAGCACCGGGGCCGGAGAGTGATGGGAAGGACGTGCCGTGCCGGGCATGCAGCCCCTGCAGTTCACGCTGCACAACGCACTGACGAGATGGAACGTGAGCGCGTTCTCCGTCACGGTCGTCATCGCCGTCGTCGCGATCGCGGCGTGGTACCTGAACGCCGAGTGGCGCCTCGCCCTGCGGGGGCGGAGGTGGTCGCCGAGGAGGACCCTCAGCTTCCTCGCCGGGCTGGTCGTGGTGGCGCTCGCCTTCGTCTCGCCCGTCGACGTCTTCACGATGGTCTACTTCCAGGCCCACGTCGTGCAGCACCTGCTCCTCATGGTCGTCGCCCCCCCGTTGCTCGCACTCGGCGCTCCCTCGACCCTGCTGCTCCAGACCTCGTCGCGCAGGGTGAAGGAGCGCTGGCTCGGCGTGCTGCACTCCGGCCCATTCGCCGTGCTGAGCCACCCGGTGACGGTGTGGTTCGCCTACTTCGGCCTCATGTTCGCCTTCTTCCTCACGCCGCTCATCAACGTCGCGATGAACCACATGGCGCTCATGGACCTGCTGAACGTCGTGTTCCTCGCGAGCGGGACCCTGTACTGGTGGCCGATGGTCGGGATCGACCCCATCCCCCGTTGGAAGATGAGCTACGGCATGAGGCTGCTGAACCTGCTCGCCGGCTCGGCCGTCGAGGCCTTCCTCGGGGTGGCCATCCTCGCCTCGTCCCACCCGGCCGCCTCGATGTACACGCTCGCCAGCACCCGCTCAGGCGGTGCGCTCCTGTGGGTCTCGACCGAGCTGTCGACGCTCGGCGGCTTCCTTCCCATCTTCGTCCAGTGGGTCCGCTCCGAGGACCGGGCGGGCGCCCGCGCCGACCTCAAGGCGGCCGAGCGAGCGGCCCAGCTGGCCCCGATCACCCCGGCAGCGGCTGGGCTCGACAGCTCCGGCCCCGCCGCGAGGAGAGAGCCGGAGAGCGCATGGGAGGCAGCCTGGCTCGCCAAGTTCGGGAAGCTCCCCGGCGGCACCGTGGCAGGCCCCTCTGGACGCTGAGCATCGAGGCGGCGACGACCGCCGGCGCTCCCTGCGGGAGAGGTTCGGGAGGGTGCTCGGGCTGCTGACCTGAGAAGGGGCCGGTCAGCCCGGCGTGCCCGGCCGCCTTAGGCGCCGCCGGGGAGGAGCGCCCCGAGGAGCGCGGTGAGGCTGCCCTCGCCGGCCCCGAGGCCGTAGACGCCGGCACCACCGGCTGGAGCGGCTGGGGACGGGCTGGCGCCGCCGGGCGCCGAGGTCCCCGCCGGTGCCGTGCGACCGGCGGGCCGGGGGACCAGCACCACGGCCGAGGCCGCGAAGCGTTGCGAGCCCACCGAGCGCCCGATCGCCACGACGAGATCGCCCGCCGCCACCGAGGAGAGCGACGACGCCGCGCCCAGCCGGCGGAAGAGCGTCGACCCGTTCGTGGTGACGGTCACGGTTCCGGCGAACGTGCGCAGGTCGAGGTCCCGGCCGCTCACGCTCGTCACGATCCCGGCGAGGCGCGGCCCGACGACGATGACGTGGGACGCCGAGAGCTCGGTCGGGTTCCCGGCGACGCGCCCATCGGCGAGGATCTCCTCGCCCGGCGCGATGGCGGAGCGGCTCACGGCGGCGCCGGCTTCCTCGTAGGCCGTCGTGGTGCCGACGAGGACGTACCGTTCGAGTCCTCCGGCGTCGCGCACGACGATCCGGCTCGGCGTCACCGAGACGACCGTCCCGATCGAGTACGGCTCGAGCACGACGACGACCGCCGCCGAGCTCGCCGAGGAGGGGCCGCCCATCGGTCTCGCCGGCGGCACGCCCAGCACGGCGATCCGGTCGCCCACCTTGAGGGCGCTTCGCGACGAGCGCGTGAGCATCGTGTAGTAGCGGGTCGCCGAGCTGGTGTCGATGGTGCGGGTCCGGCCCGTGGCCGTCCTGATCGTGACCGTGCCGGCGCCCACCGCGGTGACGGTGCCGGCGTCACCGGCCGCCGGGGAGCCGAAAAGGCCCCTGAGGGGCCAGAGGCCGCCGGCGGGGCCGAGCAGCCCTCCGAGGCGACCGGGCCGCTCGTGGCGGGGAGCGGTCCTCGGCGAGGACGACGCCGTGAGCGCCTCCGGGGAATGGCCGCCGGACGTGCCGGCGGCGGCGTGAGCGACGAGGTCGCCGATCCCGAAGGCGCCGAGGGCGAGCACTCCGGCGGCTCCCGTCACGAGCACGGCGCGGGGCACGCCGTGCCGCCGCTCCCGCGCTGTGTTGGATGCGGGTTCTCAGCTGAGCTGGTCCACGCCGTGATCCTGGTCGCCGAGCCTGGGAAACCGGTCGGATCCGCCTGCGAAGGTTCTTCGGGTGCGCGCGCCCGCCTGCGCCCCGGCCCTCGTCATGGCGCCCCCCGGCCCGGCTCTGGTGGATGCCGGAGCGGTTCGGGGCCAGACTGGGCACCCCATGGCGAAGCCGGCGAGCGGACTGCGGGGAGCACGGCGGAGCGCGGCTGCCGGCCAGGTGGCCCAGTTCGGCTCGTTCGTCGTCATCCTCGGCATCCCCGACGGCCTGCTCGGCGTGGTGTGGCCCGCGATGCGGCTCGGCCTGCACCGGCCGATCGCGGATCTCGGGGTCCTCGTCGTCGCCGGGACGGCGCTGTACCTGGCAGGCGGGCTGCTCGGTGAGCGGATCCGCCGCGCCGTCGGCTTCCGACGGACCCTTCTCTGGTCGATCGTGGTCGGGCTCGCTGCTCTCCTCGGATGGGCGGTGGCGCCCGGATGGTGGCCCGTCGTTGCGTCGATCGCCGTGCTCGGCTTCGTGAAGGGCGTGCTCGACGCCGTGGTGAACGCGCACCTCGCCGTCGACGGCGGGGTGCGGCGGCTCGGTCTGCTCCACGCGAGCTGGGCGATCGGCGGGACTCTCGGTCCGGTCATCGTCGCCACCCTCGTCGCCGGGGGCCGCTGGCGGGCAGCCGTGGTGGTGGTCGCGATCGCGGCGGCCGTCCTCGTGCCCTTCGCAGCGGTGGCCGCCCGCCGGGAGCCGCGGCGCCCTCCGGCTGCCCACCCCCGCTTTCTTGGAGCAGGTGGCGAGCCCACCGGTCCGGGCGATGACGGCCCCGCCCCTCCATCTGGAGCCGGGGGGACGTCGGCAGGCGACCGCCGGGGCAGGGCCGGCGCCCGGCGG
>Ga0070737_10001518_pt1 | contig 32847 bp, 28 predicted proteins | sample Coa_R1_10_FD_66438 | JGI IMG/M metagenome (GOLD analysis project Ga0070737, IMG submission 66438) | Surface soil microbial communities from Centralia Pennsylvania, which are recovering from an underground coalmine fire - Coalmine... | ecosystem: Environmental > Terrestrial > Soil > Unclassified... | reverse complement strand
CCACCATTAAAACTGCTCCTTGATTCTGACGACTACATTTGCTTAAGCTTCTAATTTGATAGTGGATAATGGCAAGCGCAGTATCTTGCTTCGCTTTTTGCCTCGAGCTTAGGTTCGACCTCTCTGCAAGTGTTGGTAGCATACTTGCACCGGGGAGCAAATACGCAGGCAGTCCTGACTATCATGCTTTCCTCTATTGAAGGGATGGTATCCTTTTGCTGCTGCTTACCTGATAGCCATTTGGAATGAGGGATGGCATTCATAATCATCTCTACGTAAGGATGCATCGGTCTCGAAACGACGTCTTTTCCATTTCCTATTTCCATGATCTTTCCGAGGTATATCACGATGATTCTATCGCTACACAGTTTGGCGCTGGCAAGGTCGTGTGTGATCATCAGAATCGTAAAGTTCCTCGAGGTCTTGAGATTGAAAAGCAGCGAGAGTATGTTGAATCTCTGCGATGCGTCCAGCATCGTCATGGGCTCATCAGCAATGAGGAGCCTCGGATCCGGGGCAAGCGCTCTTGCTATGTTTACCCTTTGTCGTTCTCCACCGCTCAGTTGGTGAGGGAACTTGCGCATTACTATGGTGGCATCAAGTCCTACTTCCTCAAGTAATCGAGAAACTTCTTGGTGAATCTTATCCTCGGCAGTTAGCCGCTTCAACCGTCTAAGAGGAGTGGATACAATTCTGAAGACATCATGAGAGGGGTTCAGCGATTCGAAAGGATCTTGATACACAATTTGCACTTCCTTTCTGTAATTAACCAATTCTTCGCCTCTGAGCTTGCTCACATCCTTTCCCTTGTAGAAGATTGACCCTCGGGTCGGCTTCGTGAGAAGGGTAATGCATTTTGCAATCGTTGACTTGCCCGATCCACTTTCGCCTACGAGCGCGACAAATTCCGATTCTCCAACGTCGAAACTAACGTTGTCAAGAGCTCTAGTGACACTCGGGGATCGTCCTCCGAACAGCCCCCGATCCATTTCATAGTCAACGGTCAGGTTTTCGAGGCGCAGAAGCCCGTTATCGCTTCTTCGCTTTGATTGTTCCTCATCGAGGCGTTTGTCTTCTAGTTGTATAAATGACACGCCACCTTGTGTCCTCCCCCGCCTTTTGTTTCCCGCAGCTGCGGCTTTTCAACCCTACACCTATCGAACGCAAATGGACAGCGATTTGAGAATTTGCATGCGTTAGCCGGTACGGGCTGTCCTCCAACGCGAGCCATGGTGTTATTGCTCATCAGGGCGGCAAGTTGTTCATAGCTAGATTCCATGGTAATCAGATTTCTTAACAGCATCTGCGAATACGGGTGCAACGTGTCGTTAAGTACCTTATCTTCCGTACCAATTTCGACAATTTCACCTCGGTACATAACCGCCACATTTTCTACAAGGTCTTCCAAGAGTGACAGTTCGTGAGTAATGAAGAGAAGAGACAGTTTCCTTTCCTCGATCTCTCTTTTGAGTAGCTGTAGAATTTCTCTTTGTACCACTACATCCAGTGCTGAAGTTGGTTCATCCGCAATTAGGAGTTTCGGCGACAGTGCCAAGGCTAGCGCAATTACTACTCGCTGGCGCATCCCGCCCGAGAGCTCGTGTGGATAGGAGTTGATAAATTCGCGTTTGATCCCGACTTCAAGGAGCAGCTTCTGCGTGAGATCGCGAGCTTCAGCCTTCGTTGCGTGCTCGTGGACTCTGATGACTTCGACCAAGGGGTCGGTTATTCGTCTGACCGGATTCAAACTGTTCATTGCTGACTGGTATACCATGGAGACCTCGTGCCATCTATATTTCTGGAGCTGCTCCTTGGACATCTCAAAGATGTTCGTACCATTGTAAACTATCTTGCCACTCCCCCTCACCGCTGGCGGCTCAAGAAGGTTCAAAATTCCCATCCCCAACGTGGTTTTTCCACTGCCAGATTCTCCTACCAGGCCGAGTGTGTATCCTTCTCCCGGGATTTGCAGCGACACATGATCCAGCGCGGGTTGCAACAACTTGTCGTTGATCTTGTACGTTACCGTGAGATCTGAGACATTCAGCAAAATCTTTGATCCACCAGAGAGCTCCTGCTTTTTCTCAGACCCTCAGTCTTGGGTTGAACACTTCTTCCAATGAAAAACCAATGAGCGCAAACCCCATTCCAGTCAGTGTTATGAAGGTTCCCGGGAAGACAATCCACCACCAGGCGCCAGCCAAGAATCCAAATTGTTCGGCCCAGTACAAAATGCTGCCCCAGCTTACCAAGTCGGGGTTTCCGACACCTAGAAACTCCAACGCTGTAGTGAGTACTAGAGCTAGAGACACATTAAGTATGAAGTAGGCAATTGCGATTGAAAGAACTTGAGGGATGACAATCGTCATCACAATCTCGCGATCCTTGACCCCGCTGGTCTTCGCGGCCTGGACAAATGGCATTTTGCTGATGGCTAGGGCTTGAGGTCTTATTGCCCTAGCAACGAGCGGCCACAAAACAAAGATGAGCAACGTGGCTATGAACAAGTTCGTCGCAACGAAAAGTGATCCTATAAGGAGTAGCAGCGGCAATAGCGGAAACACCATTATCAGATCGCCCGTGCCTCCCACGAGACCACGTAGCCTCGAATAATATCCGGAAAAAACGCCTGCCAAGACACCTAGCACGACTGACCCGAGAGCTGCAATTACTGCAACCAACAGAGAAGGGTAGGCTCCATTCACAATCTGACTGTAAATGTCACGACCAAGAAAGTCTGTCCCGAAAATATGAGTCGGGCTTGGGGGAGAGTTGAGCAACTTCGAGTCCTTGTACGGAGAATATGGGTTTACGAACGAGCCAATAATCAGAAACAGCATGATCCCAACAAGAATTGCCAAGCCCGCCTTCGGTGCCTTCTTTCTGAAGAGGAGAGCTAGGGAAGAACGGGATCTGGAGAGAAGCCTTTGAGTTCGAGTTCGAGGTATCATCAATTTCTTCTTTGGTATCACCATCCCGAGAAAGTATCTAAGACCTGCTACTTTATTCGCGGATCCAATCGCTGAAGAACTATCTCGCCGATCACGGCGCCAATTATCACGATTGTTGTCACGTAAAAGAAACTGCCTTCGAGCACGGGATAATCTCTGTTGATAACTCCATCAACAAACAAATCTCCGACTCCTGAATATCCAAAGACAGTTTCCACTAGAACGGCGATGCTTATCATGTTGCCAAGGAAAAGAGAAGCAAGCGAAATGACGGGGAGAAGTGAGTTCCTAAGCACGTATCTTCGCGCGATAGTTTCTTCAGAAAGGCCGCGTGACTTGGCTGCTAAAATGTAATCGCTTTGCAGAATCTGTTGGGATGAACCCCTCAGTAGGAGATACCACTGACCGAAAGTTGCGATGGTCATCACGGACATGGGAAGTATCGAATGCTCTAGAAAAGAGAGCATGTAGTTGAAGCCCTCTAGCGAAGCATCGACCTGTCCCGAGATGGGAAGCAACTTCAAACTCACCGCAAATATCCACAATAACACCATGGAAAACCAGTAAACAGGAGTACCTTGCAGGGCAACTGATGTGTACAATGTTCCCATTTCGAACTTGCCACCCCTCCTCAACGATGAAATTGAAGCCGCTAGATAACTGAGAGTCATAGCTAGTGCTAGCCCGATGACGATCAAAAAGGCGGTATCCGGCAGTCTCTGAAAGAACAACTGTGACACGCTGGCGGGGAAGTATTGGTAGGAGAATCCAAAGTCTGGCGGGAAGTTAAGGAAAACACCCTTGAGAAAAAGCAAATACTGAACTGTAACCGGTTGCAGCAGACCAAACCGCTGCTCCAGCTGTTGCACCTGCAGGGCAGGGAGTCTCCCTCCATTCGCAAGTATCTCCGCCGCGTTTCCAGGAGCGATTCGAGGCAGAATAAAATCAAAATTCAGAGCTATAAACCAAATGATAGCGTAGGTTATGATGCGGTTTCTTAAATAACCCACAACGAGGTCGACGTTGCGCTGTTAACGATTTCCCGATAAAAGAGTTTTGCTGTACGAGGACAGATCAGCCAACCGCTCTGCTCTAAAAATTGCCACGGGAAGGATAAAATCCGAGATATTTGAAATCGATCTTGTGGCAGTACTACGCCAGCCTGCGGTTTCTTGAGTGCGCCTTCTCGTTCGCTCCCCTCTTAAGGAGTAATCCTCTGTTGTTCACAAAGGAATGTTTGTTTTGAGCTCCTAGGTTATTCTTTATCCTGTTAGGCAGCCCTTCACGCTCCTTTTGCCTTCAGGACTACCTACAAAGTGGAACTTCAGACTTAAATCGGCCCGCACTCCGAGTGCAGTTTCAAGCGATTTTTGGTCTTGACGAGTCTTCCGGATGCAGCGAAGGATTTCTCCGCGTATTTGAGCTACCTTGAAGAAAATAGCCTTCTTGTTAGGATTGCAGAGCAGGTCGATACGGAGAAGGATGTCGGGGACTATATGTACAAATCTTCGGTCGAGAAGGGGCCGGCCCTCCTCTTCGAGAATGTTGTGAGCAAGGACCTTGGGGTGAGATATGAGATGCCGCTCGTGGGTGCGCTGATTTGTACCTGAGAAAGGGCGGCAATCGCGATTGGGGCATCCGAGAGCAACGCGCTTGATAAGTGCATCAGGGCTCAAGAACGTTCGATTCCGCCGGTTGTGCTGGATGAGGATCCGTTCGAACGTCGCGTGGTCAGTGGACCAGATCTAGATTTGTTGAGACTTCTTCCGATTTCAAAGTGTAGCCCAAGGGACGGGGGCAAGTTCATCGGAACGGGTGTCATCTTTTCAAAGGATCGCGAATACGGCCGAAACGTGGCGATAAGCAGGCACCAGGTACTCGGGAGAAACAAGTTGGGAATCCTGGCTGTGCCCCCACAGCATACAGGAGTATTCATTCGAAGGGCAAGAGAAAGGGGAGAGAGGTTACAAGTATCCATTGCTCTAGCGTGCGCCCCGGACATAATCATTGCCTCACAGTTCAAGCCCCCGATCGGCGTGGATGAATCTTCCTTCGCGGGCGGTTTGAGGGGGGAACCGATAAAGTTAGTCAGGGGCAAAACTGTTAGCAACGAGTTTCCGGCCAGCGCTCACATAGTCATAGAAGGAGAAATCTCCGACGATCCCGCCGGGCCTGAGGGACCGTTCGGTGAGTACACGGGATACTACGGTGATAGATGGGAAAAGCAGACTGCAATCGATGTGAAGGCCGTCTTGATCAGGAGTGACATGCAGCCGGTCTTCTATGGATCTTGCCCAATGCCCGTTGAGAATGACATCATCAAGGAACTTCCGGTTGAAGCAACCTCGCTCCTCTCGATTCGTCGTAGTTGTCCGGATGTGATCGGTGTTCGTTGCCCATCCTTTGGTGGATGCGAGGATTTCACAATAATTCAGATTCGAAAGCGATACGAAGATGAAGGCAAAGTCGCGGCGCTCGCTGGGCTAAGTTCGGGAGCGAGGCCGAAGATAGTTGTGGTGGTCGACGAAGATTTGAACATCTTCGACGATAGCGAGGTATTCAACGCGATTACCTACAGAGTTCAAGCAGGAAAGGACGTTAGCATAGTACGGACTGCGGGCAAGGAACTAGATCCCTCGTTTCTAGCAAAGTCGTCGGAAGGAGGATTCGCGATGACGATCGATGCAACAAAGCCGGTTGCTAGACGGTTCTACGATAGGATTGAAAATCACAGCACAAGCAAGACAATCCCCGTTCCCAAAGTTAGTCGGAAGACATGATGGGTATGCTTTTTTCCGATTGCAGTCGCTCAGCATAACTCGTGCCAATTCATTTCACGCGGGCAGACCAGTTTATTTTCCATTCCTCTGATTGCATTCGTAACTTAGTTCACGCGCACTCATTGTGGCTCGACATCGAAAGAACTGCTGCTCAGAGGGTGGCACCCTTGTATCTATTATATCAAAAGCAAGCCGACTCGTCGGAAACGACTACGCTGATCTTCGGGAATTACTATTTCCTAGCGGCTCTTTGAAGTTGAAAACAATAGCGTTTTCATGTGTTTCGATGGTAGGAACTGCTCCAACTATGCTACGTATTGCATTGTCCATATAGTTCCTAAGAAATAAAGTGACCTTGGGTCCTAGCTCGTGGTGGAGAGTAAGCGTGCAATAACCTCCATCGCGTTCCAACTCGTACTGGTATACTCCGCTATACTTGGAGTCGATCGACAGGAATCTGAAAAAATTGTCAACGTTTAATGTCTTGTACCAGAAAACCGTTACTTCTTTTGCCGATCTTGATCCAGCTTTTTTCCCGTGCTCAATTATGTCTTCATCGGTCAGAAATTCCATTAAATCTCTGTAACCCTCGGGGGTTATCGATATGCGCCCGAATTTTTCGGAGAGTCTGTCCCACTCCACGTACTTTGTTACCAATGATGATACAAGCGAGTTTACACTAATACCCTTCCGCTTCGCATCTTCCTCGAGGACCTTGCAGTGTTCCTGACTTAGACGGAAGCTTCTGAGAACGTTTTGTGCCATTGACGAGTTTGTACTACAATGTAACAATAATAAGTGTTCTCCTGTACACAGACCGCCTAAATACGATTGGACTTTTCCCTCCTGGTAAGTTATCATGAAATGAGTGCCGGAGAACGGACTGGCGGATCCATTCCTACGAGGGAAGTAAAGTGTGACATTCTTGTCGTAGGGGGCGGGCCTGCCGCTTGCTTTGCTGCAATAAAGGCACGCGAAACAGGAAATGACGTGGTTCTAGCGAGCAAATCGGTAGCAGGGGCTGGGGGGTCTGCGACAATCTTGAACCATGGAGCTCTTAGCGTGTTGATTCCAGGCTCAATTACCACCGAGCAAGCCCTCAGGGAGACAGTGGAAACCAACAGTTACCACGGAAATCAGGATCTCTTCAAGAGCACTATCGAAGCGAACTGGGAGACGATGCGCGAGTGGGTGAAATTCGGAGGCAGATTCCTCAAGGTCAATGGCAAATACATCATTTCGCATAGACACGACTCTTCCACAACTTCTACCGGGCAAATACCATTCATCCATGGCGTCGGAAGACAACTAATGTGGACGCTGAGAGTCCAATGTGAGAAAATAGGCGTACGCATCTTCGATAGAGTGATGGTAAACGACTTGCTCACAGCCCACGAGCCAGGCAATCGACGAGTTATTGGCGCGGTCGGGTTCAGCATCATTCCAGGTGACTTTTACGTCTTCCAGAGCAAGGCGACAATCATAGCCACGGGTAGGTGGCACATCCCCGACAGCCAGTCCCATCATACCGCAGATGTGTCAGGAGATGGTGTTGCAATGGCGTACAGAGCTGGATGCGAGCTGCACGATCCAGGCACGTTTCACGCTGTCCTCGCTACCATCGGAGCAGGGGTACCGCATACGAATGGCTTCAGACTAGTCACCGAATCAAAGATATACAATGACTTGGGCGAAGACATGTTTTCTAAGACCAGGGCAGCGATCAAGGCCGGCCGTCCACAAAATGTGAGTATAACGGCGGCATACGACGCGAAGGAGGGCAGATCTTTCTACTTGGATTACACTAACCTTAGCGCAGAACAGATTTCTCTCATGTACAGAAACGAAAAGTCGCAGATTGCTTCGTGGGATGCAGTTGGGATCAATGTTCCCGGAAAAATTCCCTTGACTCTAACACTAAAGGGATCCTTGCTGGGCATCAGCGTAGATGGTCGTTGCAGAGCCACGATCGAAGGGCTATACGCCGCAGGTGAAGCGGCGGAGATTGCAGCATCGGGTGGTGCTTGTGACGGTGTCCCGGCCTGCGCCGCTCAAGGTTACATCGCGGGAATCGATGCTTCGAAGTATGTTGAAGGAATCTCTCACACGGATCCGAATCCGGAGCAGATCGAAAAACTGCGGACCAGACTTTACTCGCCGTTTCGACTGTCGAAAGGAATCGAGCCAAGCATCTTGCGGAAAATGTTCTGGCAGATTTGCATGGACTATTTTCTCATAATGAACGAGGCTGGGCTCAAGGCCGCAATTCAAAACATCGGGATGATCCAGAGTGAAATGCTACCCAAGATGTATGCTTCCGATTTCCATAACCTGATGGTTGCAAATGAAGTACTGAACATATCGGACACGATCGTTCTCATTCCAGAAGCGGTACTGATGAGTCAAGAAAGTGATATGCTATGCTACAGGGAAGATTACCCTCAAAGAAATACCAAGAGCACGAAGACCCTGAAAGTTAGATTGAATGATGATGGTCATCATGAAATATGGAAGGAAGACACACGCATGCCCTTTGTGAGGCCGGAGACTGTCAAGCCAAATGAAATGTGGTAATGTATTCCGAATGATTTTGCGAAGGAGATGAACCTAGACCCATGCCAATTGAATCTATAGACCCGTGGCGCTGCACTGGTTGCGGGGAATGCATCCGGCAGTGTCATGCCGACATAATTCGTCTTGAACCGTTGCTGCTTGAAAACGAAACCCGACACCGCGCAGTTGCAAAATATCCGCAAGATTGTGATGGTTGCGGTTTATGTATTACCGTCTGTCCAAGAGAGTGCATTTCTTTTGAGAAAGTAAATTTTGTTGTGAGCTTTGATCCTCGCCCCATCGGTAGGCGGTTCGAATACAAGGAGATACATCCGTTTGTTCTGCTCGAGGGTGAGAAATGATAGGCTCATCTCCCCCACCAATGAGGAATTTCGATTAATCGTTTTGCCCACCTTTAGGGCATTCGCACGATAGGTTCTACAATATTCTTGCGCGATCCGGAGTTTCGAGTATTTAGGCGATCTTTCGAAAAAAATGAAATGAACGCTTAATAGGAAGCACGCTTGTTTTCCGACCAGAAGATTTCGGTTTGAATAGACTCATAAGATATTCGCTCCCTCTATTCGTCTCGTTTGTCCTGCTCGTGGTTCCGGCAGTCGCATCTGCAAGCCCCTTTCCGGCCGCGCAGCAGCCTGCTACTACTTGCACGAGCAGCAACACACTCAGGTGGACTTTGGTCACTCCCCCGAACGCCCTAAACGATCTCATTTCTATCGGAAGTACCGCGGCGCCATGGATACAGTATGGAGAGTATTGGTCTCCATTGGGAGACGGGATCTGGCCGAATGGCACTTACATGTCTTCAACAAGCATCACGGATTGGGTGCAAAGCAATTCCAATTACACCGTTTGGACCTATCATATCAAACCTGGGTTGAAGTGGTCGGACGGGAGTAATGTTACATCCGCAGATCTTCTCGCATCCTATGGTCCCAAGTACCAGTTCAACGCCACTTACGACATCATTGGTTTGGGTAAGGAGGTCAAGCAGGAATATGCGGTAAATTCAGATACCGCTGTTTTCGTTCTGAATCAACCCGATTCCTTGTTCAGTTACAAGTCAAGCACCGACGGAAGTGGCTATTTTGTTTGGCCCGCGTCGGTAATAAACCAGTATGGCGCAGCCTACAATAACTTCGGAACCGACCTTTCAGTAGGTCCGTTTTACGTCTCCAATTATCAGTCCGGTCAGACTCAGATGACGTTGCTGAGGAACCCATACTATTCGCCTCAGCCCAAGGTCTGCCAGGCTGATGTCAACTTTGTGGAGTCGCTTTCGCTTACCGCGACGGGCTTGTTGTCGGGATCCACAGATATGGCCGTGATAGAGCCGTCGAATGCTCAAGCTATCTTGCAGAAACCTTGGCTGAAAATTTTGCCTGAAACCACAGGAATCACCTATCTCCAATACAATGACACCGTGTACCCGTACAACATGACCCAGTTCAGGCAGTCGCTTGTTTTCGGAATTAATCAAAGTCAAATAATTCAACAGGCATTTAGCGGATACGCTGCTACGGCTTACGACAGCGAAGGCAATATCTGGTCGGGGTCGCACTCCATCTACTACAACCCCAAGCAAATGATGTATAATTTCAGCCAATCCACGTCACTCAACTTGTTGAAGTCAATCGACATTACGAAAGGATCCAACGGTGTCCTAGACTACCCAAATGGCAGTTCAATTGCTCTCACCCTATACACCGATAGCCAAAATACCGCTGATGTTGCCGCAGCGCAGGTTGTGAAACAGAATCTTCAGAAGCTTGGGTTCACTATCAATCTGATCATTGAAAATGGGAACACGATTACGGGTGACTATACGTCAAACGTCAACAACATCGCAAGGACTGGCATGATCATGGAAACGTCTAATGTTGCTTTGTGGGGAGCTCTGCTTTACGCGATTCAGCCTGGATGGGTCACACTGGGGCAGCCTATTCCCAATATTTCCTGGGAGTGGCCGCCGAACGCGAATACGGAGTTCGAAGGGAACTTCACCGCTGCCATAGCTACAGGCAATCAGACTCTCTGGGAACGATACGCGCAGAATGTCCAAGCACTTAACGCCGAATATTTGCCTTACATCTATCTCGACTGTCCGCAAACGCTCTGGGCTTTCAATACTCAAAGATGGACCGGCTGGCCATCTGATGGTCAGTATATGGACCTCAACAACGCGATCAACCCAGTCGCTTGGGACAATCTATCTCCGGTGGGCGCTTCAAATTCTACCACTTCCACATCTACATCGGTATCGCAAAGCAGTAGCATTGTGTCGAGCCTGACTTCTGCTGCCATCTCGAGCACTGCATCTACTTCATCTTCAACCACGAACTACACCTTGATTGCAGCTGCCGTGGTAGTAGTTGTGATCGTCATTGCTGCTGTCGTGAGCTTGAGCCTCAGGAGACGAAGACCGAGTCCGCGCTAGCATTTGTCGGCCCCCATCGAGCTCGCAAAAAATTTGGTGCTCTAAAATCCCTGACATAAGAGATCGAATGTATCGGAGGAAGGTCTAAGCGTTCAATTCGTAAGAGCTCTAAGTTGCGTACTTCTCGAGAATATGGAGACCAGCTCCCCATCTATCGATACAATAAATGAGTCCTCTCTCGTCCACGCACAAGTCGTTTGTTTGAATCGCTGCTTGCTTTTTCGGATCGTGCTTGGGAATAAAGTAAGCCTTCTCCCGGAGAGAGAAAGGATCAGTTATGTCTAATACTCTTACCCCTCCGCTGTACCAGCAAACGTACAACTCATTATTCGCAACTGACAAGTCGTTTTCGTTAAGATTGTGGGGGCCGAAAGATCCGACGGTCAAGCGAGAAAAAAGTTTGGGATCGTTGACGCGATATGCTGAAACTGGGACTATGTTTTTCTCATTTGTGACATCCATTAGCCAAAGAAACTTGTCCAAATCGGCATTCGGATAGTCGCCTATCGCCTCGTCAGTAACTGCGATCCATTTCCGGCCTGCAATCTCGCGTGTTATTGGCAAGACCGTGTGGGTGCATCCTCCATACGGGGGGCACAGGTTTCGCTGGGAGACCAGATTGAGGCGAGCGATATCTGAGCAATCAAGAATCAATACGCCAGCATCCCAGTATCCCAGGTATATTCGATCTCTTATCCGAATTGGTGGCCCATGAGCTCTGAAACTTCGATTTTCTTTCGCCCAGAATGGAACCTCGCCAGCAGAGACGTTTTGCCCCGGATACCACCATCTACAGATCACTCTAGGTCGTTGTGGTTGAGAAATGTCAAAAATCAAAAGTATTCTTCCGCTGAATCCATCGATATAGGATGGAGCGTAAAGCAAGGACTCTTCTGGATCAACCCAAAACCTATGGATACCATCTCCCTGGACTCTAGTAAAGGAGATCTCCTTAGGATTGCCCTCGTCCTTCAGGTCAAATATCCTGAAACCTGAATCAAACGTCGTAACAGAGGGATCGCGTGCCTTTTCACAATTCAGGACGAGATATCTGTCATCATAGATCCTAGCCTTGTGGGATAGCGTTCCAGCATAAGCAGGCTGTTGAAACACGAGCTCAGGCTTTGTCGGATTACTCACGTCGACTATGCTGAAAGCCTTCTTTGCCATGTGAGCAATAACCGCGAGCGTCTTGGATTTCCCCATCCTCCTGACCACTATTTGTCCACCGTTTCCACAGTCATTCAGATCTGACTGCGAAACCAGACGAAGGCCTTTTGCGTTTGATCCGTCACTTGGTTGCATGGCTGATTCTGATCCCGTTATTGATGATGTGGCTCGAGACCTAGCTTATTAGTATAATCCAGATTCGACACTGGTTACTTCGCAAACCTAATTACGAGACAACCGGAAGTTGTAATCGTATCGCTTTTTCTTCTTTCTACCTGCTAGAGCATTCTAATGCAGATCGAAATGATTCGCTTGCTTCAATGGTTCTATTTGCGGATTATTTTGCTTATATTTTCTTCAAATATCATCTTGTTTGTTTCACTCGCCGACAGCCCCTTTAGCACTCTAGGAGTTTGTCGACTGTGAACCCATGAGCGGGGATATCAGTCCCCGTGTAATTCCTAGGAGATAGTATGATGACGTAAGCTACTCCTCCATCTTCGCGTGTGATTTCGCCACAGTGCACTTCGATCAACAAAAGGACCTTGGAGTCGGAGCGAACTTAAGGTACAAGGATGCTATGGCTAATCCCGTATTTCCCGATGACTACGCTAGAGGCATAGTCCCAGTCACAATTGGGACGGAATTACACCGATGGATGCTCGGTGGCCTCTAGAAAAGAGGAGGCGAATGGGGTTATGAAATCGGTTCGGCAGGTCACGCATAAGCTAAAGGAAGCCTGCACACATGCGTGTATGGAGATTATCTTGGATCTTTCGAATTCTTCGTTTCCAAAAAGGGGTTCATATTCGTCGGAAACGAACATCCAAGACTCCTTCTACGTGGCGTACAGCACTTCTCGCTCGCCTTGAGTGTCTAATCCGAGCGTTGGCATTGCCCGTCTGTTCTGAATATATATGTGTGGTTATGTTCGTCGTCTTCTGATCAGAGCAAACGCCGCCGCCAAGATGATGACGATGATTACGATTCCAATCACCAAGATCAATGTTTGTGACCCAGAGGCAGAGGAACTTGTCGTCGCGGTTGTCCCCGTGCCTGAAGAGCTGACGCCACTGGAGGTAGTGGCCGAAAGTGAGGATGATATTGATGCTGTGGTTGAAGATGTTCCGGACGCAGGCGCGAGGGTTGCCAGATCGTATCCCACCCACCTACCGAACGGAGCGATCATCAGCGATGAATTTGGCCAGTTCGTCCATCTCTGAGTATTGTATCCCCAGATGAGGTCAGGATACCCTAAAACAAGGATTGGTAGATTCTGCGAGTTGAGATTTTGAATGTTATTCAGGTAATGAGCTTCTTGAGCAGGATTGCCGGTCGCGACAATTGCTGAAAAGTTGCTTTGGTATTGTAACTGTGCCGTGCTATTCACTGGCCCCTCCCAGCTTGGATAGGGATTGAATGGGTCCAAGATTTGATATGCTGGCAGGGCGTCGGCATACGGATCACCAAAGATGGGAGCGCCGCTCTGATAGAGAATCATCGCGTGATTGATATTGTTGGTATTGGCATACGTGTCGCCGATGATGGCGGAAGCGCTTGTGACCTGCGGAGTTATCTTTATCCCCAGACTCTGAAGGTCATTTTGAATGATTCCCGCGGCGAGAACCACACTCGTGTACGTATTATCAACCCACAGAGTCAGACTTACCTCCGTGCCATTCGGATAATGCATTAGTCCATCCGAGCCCTTTGTGATTCCAATCGATTTTAGCAGGGCTACAGCTTTCGATGAATTGTAGCTGTAATTCTGCTGGTTAGCGTTGTAAGTTGAGGTTGCAAACGGAGGAACTCCGCCCTCAGCAGTGTACGCATTAGTTATGTAACCGTTGTAAGCTTGTTGATCGATGTTGGTTTGATTTATGCCATAAGCCAATGCTTGCCTAAACTGTGTCATGTTGTACGGGTACGCACTAACGTTGTAGAAGAGTCCGGTAATGAAGAGTCCTTTCTCGGGCAAGAGGTGAATGTTGCTGTTCGAAAGGACCGATTTTGCGCTAGAAGGCTCCAGTATGCCCAAATCAACGCTACCGGCTGATAGATATGTCGGAACCTGCGAGTCGGACTCGACGAAGCTTTCTATAATCTCGCAAACTTTTGGTAGAGGCTTGTAGTACGGGTTTCTATACAAAACGGCTTGAGTCTCGCCCGCGGAATAATTTGTAAGGTAGAAGGGTCCGTCAGCAACATCCACAGCGTTATATCCATTGTACCCTGGTCCATTTTGCCTAAATTGTTGGGGCAACACAGGAGTAAAGAGTAAGTCGCTTGTCCTCTCTGCAAAGTGCGCATCCGGAGCGTTCAAGTTGAATACAACCGCGGTGCTGTTGACGGCAGATACGTTAGTTACCTCATTGTGAATACCAAGAAAGTCAAAACTTGCATTTAGGGCAAAGTTGGAACTGTAAGTTCCCAATATATCTTGGGGAGTGACTCTTTGTCCATTGGACCAAGTTACGTTGGGCTTGAGATCGAAGGTCCACCGTGTATAATTTGGATTGGAAGAAATTGAGCTCAGTATTGAATCGTTCCAGTCAAGCGTTCCGTTCGGATATGGAGACGGATATGTTCCAAGATACATGAACCGCAATGTAACGAATGAGGATTCAACGGAAGCAGTTAGTAGATTGACGCTGTTTGGCGCGCCTCCATACATTACAAATTTTAGCACGCTGTTTGCTGGGCAGTTTGGAGTGGAAGGAGACGATGATTGAGCAGATGATATCGGTGCAGAGATAAACAGCGTAGACTGCCCCATAAATGACAGAGAGAGAAGAAGGGAAAATAGCAAGAGAACCAATCCATAATGTTTTCCCGTTTTCATTGAATTGCGGCTAGAGCTTTCTAGCATTATATCCGACACGATTCACCCACGTTTAGTTTAATTAAGCATTTCCAGATGATAGTCGGAGAGCAATAGAAAGAAAAGCACTGCCGTAAAATTTACTCAGATGATCCAAAAAACCGGTCATTGAATTGATGTCCTAGCCGTGAGACGAGGTGAACGACTCTCCTTTTTTGGGGAGTCAAGTTAGACCCAAAGCCCTCTTTCTCTCAGCCATGCTTTTCACCGCTTCATCGTAATAATTTTTGAAATACCAATCAGCTATCTCATCGCTTGTTGTTAACCATACTTTATCATGCCCCTTGATGTACTCCATAACTTTGCAGAAGTACTTGTGCCTGAAGGGCAGACTGGTCAAGAATGGGTGAATGCAGATGGCCATTATTTTTGCAGATGTCGCACCCTCCTCATACAGCGTGTCAAACTGATCCTTTATCGTTTGATAGAAGCCTTGGCCGTCCAACCCTTTGCGATAGTAGATCTCTGCGTCATTGATTTCGATCGAGTATGGGACAGAAATCATCTTCCTGTTTGGAATATTCAGTGGATATGGTTCATCGTCATTGCACCAGTCACAAAGATAACTAAGCCCAAGATCCGCGAGCAACCGTGGAGTGTTGAATGTCTCACTGAGTGATGGGCCAAGCCACCCTTTCGGCTTCTTGCCCGTGGATTTCTGAATTACTGAAACGACATCTGTTAGGTATTTTCGCTCCTCTTCCAATTCCATCTTGACCTCAAGAATGGTGTTGTTCTTTCCATGCGCGAGCCAAGCCCAATTCCGCTTGTTCCCCTCTCTTATCAGCTCGGGGTAATGATAGCAGACATCAGAGTTAAGCAATACGCTGACTGGCAAATCATACTTGTCCACGGCATCTAGGAACCTCCAGATTCCCACCCTCATCCCGTAGGATCTCCAACCATAATTTGCGGGATCGGGCACATATTCTGCCATTCTTGGATTAATGCTCATGCCTGGTCTATCAATGGGGAAATACTCGACATTCATTCCGATCCAAACGGCGATGTTTTCACCGTTGGGCAACTTCAGTTTTGGACGATTCAAGATTGGCCAATAATCAAATGGTGCGTCTCGTTGCTCATTCGTGTTGACGGTCAATTCCTTTATCATTCCAATGTAGAAAAATATGCCGAAATGGAGTGTGAAACACTTGGGTTTCGAGCAACGACTGGCAGATTATTTATTCTTTCTACACGCACGGCGAGAACAGTACTGCTTTCCTTTCGATCCGGTGGAAAAGCGGGTCACATCTGACGAAGTGTTTTTAGTCTTAAACTCCGCGTGTCCGTGATTAAATGACTTCATCATTTCCTCGACCAGCCGCTCCGGTGAAAGTTGATATTCCTACGAACAAGAGTGCTGTCTTGGTGCTCGACTGCTCGCAAAAGGCCCTCGACAAGCCAAGTTTCAAATCGACCGTTCCTCATATCAAAGATGTCATCGAGAAAGCGAGAAGACTCTCTGTTCCCGTCATCTATACCGTGACTATGCGGCTTGGTACCGATATTGTGGAGGATATCAAGCCCAAATATCCAGAAGATCTCTTGCTCGAGACATACGGAGGGGACAAATTCTTTCAGACCAGATTGGACGAGGCTCTCTCGAAGAGCGGAGTTAGATACCCAGTTATTACTGGCATGGCTATCAACGGGGCGGTTCTTTACACCACCTTTGAGTCGATCATGCGGGGCTACACCCCTGTGGTGGTAGCAGATTGTGTGTCCTCAGACCATCCTGAGCACCCTCAGGAGATACAACAATGGGCACTGTGGCAGCTTCTCAACTCGCCAGGTAGAATGAATCCCACAAACAAGCCTCTTGCTCCTTTTTCGGCGACACTCACGGATGAGCCGAACCTAAACTTTGTATGAGCATCCCAAGATAGGTAGGAGGGAACTACAGTAATCTTTTCCTTCCACCGAAGGCTTATCTATCGTTGGTCGATTCCTTTTGTAGCTAAAAAATGGCTATAATTGACGCGGCTACTCACGTCCATTCCAAGCCTTACTTTGAAAAACTTCTGAGCCTACCAAACGCAGCTACAACTAAAAAGACGGTTTCAATTTTTCTTCCTCAATCCGAAAAGAATCCACAATTCCACGATGTCGATATTCGCATCGCCGACATGGACAAGTATGGGATCACTTCACAGATAACTTCCATCCACCATGCTCTCGATCCAAATGATCTCCGCGAGCTGGACAAGGAAACAGAAATCGAACTGTGCAAATTCCTGAACGATTGTATGGCGGATTTCATGGACAGATCGAGAGGAAGAATATTCTCCGTTGGAACCCTCCCGTTTTCTGCCTTGAAAAATGAAGGAGTCGAAGAGATGAGGCGGGCAATAAACGACCTCGGGTTGAAGGGGTTCCTGGTCCTTTCGAACATTCATGGCAAGCCGATAGATCAGTACGAAGAATTTTGGGCCGAGGCCGAAAGATTGGATGTGCCTGTGTACATACATCCCACGGATCCGCTATCAAACCTATGCAGGGAATACGAAAACGAGTTCGATCTCACGCACGTCTTGGGCTGGCCCTTTGAAACGAGCTTGATTTTGTCACGGCTGGTATTCTCGGGAATGATGCAAAAGCATCCACGGTTGAAGATAATCGCTCATCACTTGGGTGGCATGATTCCGTTTTTCGGTGAAAGAATCAATGAATCGTATAATAGGAGAAAGACGACTGGTGTATCTGTTGCGAAACCTGATCAAGCAGTAAGTCGTATTGACGATCGGCCAACGGTTGATCTCTTTAGAGACTTTTACTACGATACAGCGGTAGGAGGCAGCGCCCCGGCGATACGATGTGCTCTTGATGTCTTTGGAGCAGAAAGAATCGTCTTTGGAACTGACTACCCATTCGGCCCTGACGGAGGGAGACACAGACTTGCAACCTATCCCGGCAAAGTAAAGTCAATGGGTCTCTCAAAATCGGATAATGATAGGATATACGAGGAGACAATACGAAGAATAGCCAAAATCTAAGGAAAAGGAACTGTGTGTGGGTTTCGTTTCCCACGCTTCCAGTTCACGTGAACTAAGATTAGAAAATCATAAACTACTACATCATTCGCGAAGATATCGCTGTATTTAGCAATCTCATGATTACTCGTGTCCCACACCTAATGTGAAATAGCATACCCAAGAATGGACTCCATTTCCGGTGGGAGTAAAATGCTAGATCATCTCATTAGCGAGGGATCCAATATGTGATTGCCCTAACTACAACTTTGCTGCGACGGTCTAGCTCTCTTCAATCAAAATGTGCAGTCGCAATTCCGCGACAGGAAATTAAGCGTGCTACAGTTCGCCAAAGCTTAATTATCAGACTCTTTGATGCATTCAGTTCGTCCACGAATGGATTTTGTCAAGCGGCGAATACTGACCTATGTCTTCGTTGTAATTGGCGTTGCAAATCTTGATTTTATTTTGCCCCGCATCGCGCCGGGAAACGCCTCGGAATTGCTCACGACAGGGAACAACGCCGCTCAGCAAATCGCGCTATTGAAGGCCCGCTTTGGACTCGACCAATCCATTTACACGCAATACTACCTCTTTCTCAAGAATACCTTCGCAACGTGGCCACCGAACTTTGGTATATCTTATGAGTATTATCCTGAGAGCGTCACAAACCTGTTTGCCTCGAGAATAGGCTGGACTCTGCTTTTGATCCTCATGAGCCTTCTTCTCTCCATCCTGATTTCATACATAATGGCTGCTTTCAGCTCGATGAAAAGGGGAGGAAAATTGGAGGTGGCGTTCCTCAATATGTCAATAGCGTTTCAGTTTGTGCCGGTATACTGGACCGCGATGATTCTCCTATGGGTGTTCGCTGTCATTTTGAATTGGTTTCCGATATTTGGAAACGTCGATGCTGGAATTACTCCATCATCCGGCGTCAATTATGTTGGTTCCATAATCTGGCACGCGGTTCTCCCCGTCGCCGCCATGACGGCCTCTATTTTCGGCGAGAACTACTTGGTGCTTAGAAGTTCAGCTCAGGAGATACTCAAGAGCGATTACGTTTTGGCCGCAAAGCTGCGCGGATTGCGCGGGCGGGTTTTGGCGACATCGTATGTTGTCAGGAACTCGTTGCTCCCACTCGTTGCGGTGCTCTCCTTCTCGCTTGCTGGGTTGGTTAGCCGAGCAGTCTTGGTAGAGGCGGTCTTTGGATACAACGGAATCGGAGATTTGATCGTGGATGCTGTTACCCACCGGGATTATCCCGTCTTGGAAGGAACCCTATTTCTCCTCACAGTCATCGTTGTGCTTGGCGGGATAATAGGCGATCAAGTCCTTATTAGATTAGATCCAAAACTACGTAAGTAGGCGTGCGCAGGGAAAAGACCGAGAAAGTAAAAAGGAGAGCGGAAGCAAAAAAATGTCTTTGATTACTCAATCACTCAGCCGATCCAAAGTATTTTCGGACGCTTTGCTCTCAAGCAAAACTTCGCAAGCAGGTGTCATAATCTTAGCCTCGCTTGCACTTCTCATACTCGTGGGTCGCCTGCTTACTCCATATTCTCCTTACGCCGTTACTCCGAACCCGAATTCTCCTCCGAGCCTTGTCCACCCGTTCGGCACGGATTTCCAAGGGCATGACTTATTGAGCCAAGTGATATACGGAGCGTACCCCTCGCTCTCGGTTGCACTGCTTGCGGCTATCGGTTCTGTTGCTCTTGGATTCTTCAGTGGTGTCTTTTCCGGGTACTTTCGGAAGCTCGAAGGCGGGATAAGTGGTACAACGGATGCAGTACTAACGTTGCCGATATTGCCAACTATAATCTTGATAGCAGCACTCTTCGAGGCCTCGGACCTGTTGGTCGCCGGTTTGCTGACTCTCCTTCTTTGGGCCCCGGTCGCGAGGGCGGTTACTGCTCAGGTTCTATCTGTAAAGCAGCTTACATACGTTGATGTTGCACGATTGAGCGGAATGAAGGACCTTCGAATAGTGTGGAGAGTAATAATACCGGAGGTTGGCCCCATAGCCATTGGATACACAATCATCAATCTCGCCATCTCCATCGTCTTGATCACAGCGCTCGAGTTTCTGGGCGTGGGTGATCCGAACGTCGTGAGCTGGGGCTCCATCCTTTACTGGGCGCAGCAGTTTGCATTTACCGCCGGTGATTGGTGGTGGGTTTTGGCTCCGGGAATAATCATCGCTCTGTTGGCGGTCGGCTTGGCGCTCGTTGGCTACTCCGTCGAAGAAGCGCTGAATCCCAGATTGAGGCGTCGATGATAGTATACCTTTGTCCGACGATCTCTTCAGGATGTCAAACGTTTGCGTAGAGTACAAGACGCGCAAGCTTTCTATCACCGCCCTGAATCACGTTTCCTTCTCTATTCCGAATTCTTCATACACTGTGGGCATAGTCGGAGAATCCGGGAGCGGAAAAACAACGATGGGGATGACAATGATGAATGCAATCGAACCCCCAGGTAGAATAGTGGAAGGCAACGTGGAATACAATGGCTCCGATATTCTTCGGATGAACGAACGGGAGCTGCGGAAGTTCAGGTGGAGGGAGGTCTCGATGGTGTACCAATCGGCGATGAACTCGCTCAATCCCGTGAAGAAGATATCGGATCACATCGTTGAGGTCCTAAGGGAACACTCGGACATGAGCAGGTCCGACGCTCGCGCCAGAGCAATCGAGTTACTCGACGAAGTTGGCATAAGGAAGAACCGGGCTGACGACTATCCGCACGAGTTCTCTGGCGGGATGAGGCAGCGGGCCGTGATAGCACTTGCTTTGGCGCTATCTCCCAAGATAATGATTGCAGATGAACCAACATCGGCTCTTGATGTCGTTGTCCAAAAGCAGATCCTATCGTTACTCAGAAACAGAGTACGCGAAAAGAATCTATCGCTTATCTTCATCACACACGAAATCTCGCTACTTTGCGATCTCGTGGAGAACGCGATCGTCATGTATCGAGGAGAGATTGTCGAAACCGGTCCGATTGCAAAGCTACTCTTTGATCCGCTACATCCTTACACAGAAATGTTGCTCAGCACATTGTTGACCCTTGAATCGAAGAAAGATAATATGAAATTGCAAAGCGCCCGCGAACATTACACACAAAACGGGGAAAATTATTGTATTTACATCAACTCCTGCAAATACGCCTTTGATAGATGTAGGAAGGAGAAACCTGTTTTGAGGGAGATTCAAAAGGGGAGGGCCGCATCATGTCATCGATGGTAGTTGGCCAAATCACTCAAGCTGGAGAAAATGGCATAAACCCCATTCTCGAAGTGAAGGATCTTTCTGTCCATTTCAATAAGCTAAGGGGCACATTGCTAAATCGGCGAGAATCTATTGTAAAAGCCATAGACAACGTGTCCTTTGGAGTTAATCAAACAGAGTCGCTCGCAATAGTTGGGGAGAGCGGATCAGGTAAGACAACACTAGCTAGATGCATTGCCGGACTGAATCTAGAATTCTCCGGATCGATAAAGTACCGTGGACAGGAAGTCAGGCGGCTTAGGGGTAACAGACTGATTAACTATCACAAGGAAGTTCAAATGATCTTCCAGGATCCCTTTGAGTCTCTTAGTCCAAGAGAGAGCGTCTTCAGCATAATATCTACTCCCCTTAAGCTTCTTTGCGGTGAAAACGACAAGCACGCATTGCATGAAAAAGTTTCAAAGCTTCTTGAAGAAGTAGGACTAAATCCAACCGCCGTAATGTTCAAGCTGCCTCATGAACTGAGCGGTGGGGAAAAACAAAGAGTATCTATCGCTAGAGCGCTCGCACCGAACCCAATGCTCTTGATCGCAGACGAGCCAATCACGATGCTAGATTCAGCTCAAAGATTGAATATCTTGTTGCTTCTGGATAGATTGAAGGCAGAGCGTAGCCTCACTGTAATAATAGTCACCCACGATCTAGCTAGCGCCAAGATATCTGCAGATCGTGTGATAATCATGTACCTCGGAAATATTGTCGAAGTGGGAAATGCTGGAGTCGTCCTCTCAAAGCCGTATCATCCATACACTCAACTCGTGTTAGACTCGACTCCAAAGTTACATCTTCCCTCCGCCAGCGATAAAGTAAGTGAGGAAAGAGATCAAGGTGTCTCCACTACTATGGATGAAAAGTTGAGAGCCGGAAGGGGGTGCATCTTCAATCCTAGGTGCAAGTACGCCACGGATATCTGCCTCCAAGTCTCGCCGCAGCTTCTTGAGCAATCGCGGCTGCACTTCGCGGCTTGTCACAATCCATTGAACAAAGACATGGATGCTTCAGTCAATTAACGATATTGCAACGTAACCACGAAAAGGAAAAAGAGGGAGAGAACGAGCGGCGCCTGCATCTTTGAGAATCAGTTCTTCACGGCAATCTGGTCTAGAATTACTCTGACTTCGTCCGAACTGACAACATCACAATATTTCATGTTCATATCAAACAGCGATTGTGTATGCGATTCCGCGAATCTATCTGCAACGCACTCGCGTGGGATTATGACCCTGAGGTTGTATGAAAAAGCATCAACCACGGTGGCTCTGATGCAACCAGATGTAGTCATTCCAGTAATGATCAACGTATCTATCCGCAGGTAGTTCAAAATACTCATCAATTGCGTCCCAAAGAAACCACTGGGCTTGTACTTCTCAACAATAATGTCCTGCTCTTGCGGTGTTAGCTCAGGATATATTTGGTCTGCAACATCCATCGCCTCCTTTGATATTGAGAGATTCTTCCATCGACCTCCGAGATACTCTTTATCGGAGTGCAGGGGGATTGTGTAAATGACGCGAAGCTTTGCTCTCCTTGCACTGGTCATAAGTTCCTTTATCGACTTGACGCACGGGATACCTGTCTTACTGTAGCCAGTTGGATAACGATCTTCAACAAACGCATTTGTCATATCAAGAACAACGAAAGCGGGTTGAGATCCCATACCTATGCTCTTGTGTGCACTGAACCTCCTCATTACATCTTGAAAATCCTTGTCTGACCTGGGTTGATCCGCCATGGTACTCGGGCTCTTGTAAAGTTGTATAATAAGGCTTGATCAGCTTAAGCAACGACGGCGTTTCGGGACCCTAATAAACAGCAGAGACTTCCCTAGCCTCCCCACGTCGCGACGTCCCAGACTCCCTTTCCTTGGGGGTTGCAACCTTCGAAACAATCGTGGCTCCGACTCCCTACAGATTGGAAAAGGCGAGTAAGTAGAAGAAAAGGGGTTTGATTGATGAAATAGAGAAGGTGGAGGATGCAAGTAAGACTTGGTTTCGCGGAAAGAATAGAATGCTCCCTGCTGACAAATCGGTATGGTCTCAGACAATCCACGCTCCCTGCTTCTGAAGCTCTTGTCTAGGAAGACGTCTGACAGATACCCGGTTGAAGTGTATGCCATTTTTCCGAATGGGTTCCTCGGTATACCTCAACTGTCAATTCAATTTCATTTCACGCGGATGAAAAACCAATTGACATTAACTCGTTCCTTAATCTGTATTCATAATTTAGTTCACGCGTACTTATTGTGGCTCGACGTCGAAAGAATTGCTACTTAGAGGATAACACCTTGGTGTCTATTATATCAAAAGCAAGCCGGCTCGTCCGAAACGACTATTCTGATTAGTGCGCGTGAACTAAATACAAGACGTCTTTGACAAGACTTCGTGAGTCGCTACCAATTGGATCACTTTCGTTCGCTTTACACGTGGAAATTAGAGTACATGAACAAGTCGAGAATCGAGGCTTAGGCGTTGGATTACGTCCACTCGCTCATGCCCTCAGGCTAATTTATTTCACAACTTGCCGTCACGGACGCGGGTCTTCAGTGTCGGCCACTACTCAAATTGTTGTGATAGAAGGAACTCATCCCCAGATTTGTCCCGAGGACGGGATATCGCTACAAGTCCAGCTACAGCTGTCTTTATTTCTCTTGGAAGTGAATGTTCGGAGACGAAACTTGATTTTGCATTCGCAATAGGGCGTAGCACCAAAAGTAATCTCGCTCGCCCTCCAAGTTTCATCCAATGATGCACTTCAGTGTGAAATTGGTCTGCAGCCAGGTTCAGCTAGTCCATGCTTTCTTGCTCGAGCCATTCGAAGGCGACTCCGAATCTGTTTATGCATTCACCGGGGATTGCCTAAAACGGCGAAAAGGTATATATCAGATACTAGCGACTCGCAGTAAAATCAGTCTTTGAATTTTCTGCTGAAAAGAGCAATTACGTATCTCGTTGTTTTCTTCGTAGTCCTAAACCTGACGTTTATCCTTCCGCGATTAGTTCCGGGGAACGCTGCTGAGCTTTTGGCTTCAGGTACGAGGGTGCCCGCCAGCGCGGCCGTTGCAATCGCAGCTAGATTCGGATTGGGTCAACCCATCTATGTCCAGTATGTGAGTTTTCTGAAAAATATCTTCTTCACGTGGCCACCGTGGCTTGGTGTCTCTTACGGCTACTTTCCTGCCACCGTGACTAGCCTGTTCATGGGTAGGATAGGGTGGTCTCTCGGGTTGATTCTATCTTCATTCCTCTTCGGATTCTTGCTGATATATTTCCTAGGCGCAAAAAGTCTGCTCAAGAGGAAGAGCAAGGTGGAAACAGGATCTTTGTACGCTTCTATCATGTTCAATTCCGTGCCGCTATTCTGGGTATCGATGGTTTTGTTGTTTGCGTTTGCGATTCATTTCAAAATCTTCCCATTGTTCGGGAGCACCGGCTTCTCCTCATCCGGTGGGTTGAGTTACGTATCATCAGTAATTTGGCACGCGGTGCTGCCAATAACAGTTCTGAGCTTGTCGATAATGGCTGAAGGGTTTCTGATCTTGAGGGGTTCAGCACAGGACATTCTAAGGTCAAACTACATTTTGGCGGCGAAAACAAGGGGACTATCTGATTGGACAATCTCCACAGGATATTTGTTACGCAACTCGTTGCTACCTCTTGTCTCTATCCTTTCATTTTCCATGGCCAGTCTAATTAGCCGCGTCGTATTGGTGGAGGTTGTCTTCGGTTATCCGGGGGTTGGAGATCTGCTAGTTGACGCAGTATTGGGTCGGGATTACCCAGTTATCGAAGGGAGTTTCTTCTATCTGACAATACTCGTGGTCATTGGTGGCTTGATTGGAGATGTTGCACTCATGCGGCTTGACCCCAGGCTTAGGATTAACAGGTGAGTTCGTGGATTTGAAAAAGCCTCGTTTAGGTTCCATTGCAAGCCCAATTCGGAGGATTATCGGAACAATGAGCGCGAAGATCGGAATCCTGATTATTGCATGCGTGTTAGGATTCTTGTTTTCGGCGGTGTTGTTTGGACACCATTCCCCTCAAGCCATAGTGGGGCCTGCAGACGCTCCTCCGAGTCTCAAATACCCGTTCGGAACCGATTACTTGGGGCACGACCTTCTAAGTCAGGTCGCATTTGGAGCTTTTCCAACCTTGTTCATAGGACTCGTGGCGGCTTTGGGCGGAACTTCCATCGGATTCCTCGCGGGCCTGTACGGCGGCTACTACCAGAGACTCCAGCCGGTGATATCGGGCGCGATAGACGTAGTACTAAGCTTTCCTTCAATAGTTCTGCTGATACTGATCGCATCTCTTTTTCTTGCGTCCAACAACCTGATTGCAATTTCACTGGTGCTGATTCTATGGGCAACCGTCGCCAGGGGGGTTAGGGCACAGGTGGCTTCCTTGAAGAACCTACCGTACGTGGATGCGGCTCGAACAAGCGGGATGTCAGAGTGGAGGGTGGTAAACAGGGTAATTGCGCCAGCCGTGGCCCCGATCGCCGTGAGCTATTTCGTGTTGACCGTGTCGATTGGGATAGTAATTGCCACTTCGGTCGAATGGATCGGATTGGGAAACGTGACGGAGGTGAGTTGGGGCAGCATACTGTATTACGCTCAAACCTACGCTTTCATTCGCGGAGACTGGTGGTGGGTGGTCGAGCCCGGTCTCATGCTCGCGTTGGTTGCGATAGGCTTTGCGCTAATCGGATTCGCGATTGAAGAGGAACTCAACCCGAGGCTGAGGACATATGGAGACAAATTCACTTCTGAGAATATCTGACCTCGTAGTTGATTATCACATCGGGAAGAGCTTCGTCCGTGCTCTCGATAACGTCTCACTGGATTTCTCCGCGTCAGGCGAATCCGTTGGTCTTGTTGGCGAATCCGGGAGCGGCAAGACCACCTTCGCGATGTCAATCCTGAACCTGATCGAGCCACCGGGAAGAATAGTTTCCGGCAAGGTTGAGTACAAGGGGCAGAACGTCCTCACCATGTCAAAGTCTCACTTGATGAAGTATCGTTGGGGTGAGGTCTCGATGATCTACCAGTCAGCGATGGATTCACTAAATCCAGTGAAGCAAGTTTCACAACCCATCATTGAAGTGATCAGGAAACACAAGAAAGCATCCAAGAAGGAAGCCAAAGAAAGAGCGCTTCAGGGGTTGCAAGATGTGGGCATACCACTGAATCGAGCGAATGCCTATCCGCACGAGTTGAGCGGCGGGATGCGCCAGAGGGTCGTCATCGCTCTCGCGCTGGCACTCTCTCCCAGATTGCTCATAGCTGACGAACCCACCTCCGCCTTGGACGTTGTAACCCAAAGGCAGATTCTTGATCTTATAAAAAGGCAAATAGCAGAAAGAGGATTATCTCTGATCTTCATCACGCACGAAATGTCGTTGCTGAACGGGCTCGTAGAGCAGATTGCTGTGATGTATCGAGGAGAGATCGTCGAGAAAGGGAGAGCGTGGGAGGTTCTGACGAACCCGAAACACCCGTACACAGAGATTTTGATCGCTTCACTTCTGACATCGAATTCTAAACTGAGGCCGTTTGAAACTAGGGTGAATCCGCCTGGTGAATCTGCCGCCGTTAGCGGCTCAAACTACTGCAAGTTCGTGAACCGATGCAAATACGCCTTTGATAGATGCCGGAAGGAAAGACCCTTGCTAAAGGAAACTTCAGGAGGAAATCTGGTCGCATGTCACAAGTATACCTAGGCGACAAATCTGTCTACAGGGGTTCGGGGGAACAACCGATCTTGCGTGTCTCGAACCTGAGCGTATCGTTTCGAGGCAGCGATACGGGGATTTTCAGAAGGACTCAGCACACAATTAACGCTGTGAGGAATGTCTCGTTTGAACTTGAGGCATCCGATTCGCTAGCCCTCGTGGGCGAAAGCGGCTCCGGAAAGACCACGATAGCAAAGTGCATCCTGGGATTGACGAAGATTACTTCAGGATCGATAATCGTTGACGGTCTCGACATAGCAAAGATTGGGAAAAAGGGGTTGCACGAGCTCCGAAAGAGGGTTCAGATAATCTATCAGGATCCGTTCGAGTCTTTGAATCCAAGACACGACGTCTTTACTACCATCGCAATCCCGTTGCAGCTCCTTCTGGGTCTGCGGGATGACGCCCAAATAACTGAGCAGGTGACAAAATTGCTTCAGGAAGTTGGTCTTGATCCCAAACGGGTGATGCGACGCTACCCACATCAACTGAGCGGTGGAGAGAGGCAAAGAGTTGGAATTGCTCGAGCGCTTGCACCAAATCCTTCTCTTCTCGTTGCTGACGAGCCGGTCACCATGTTGGACGCAGAGCAGAAACTGAATATTCTTTCGTTGCTGAAGGAGCTCCAGGTAAAGAGGAATCTCGCGCTCTTATTCATTACACATGATTTGGCCAGTGCTAGACTTCTTAGCAGGCGGACACTTGTCTTATTTCTCGGACGGATGATGGAGGAGGGCGACACAGAACTTGTCTTTTCTCACCCCAGCCATCCTTACGTGGAACTTATCATGGCGGCAATGCCTAACCTCGACAAGCCTAGAAGCATTTCTGATTTCGCGAAGGCGACGATTGAGGAAAGTCTAAGAGTTTCGCAGGGCTGCGTTTACAGAGCGCGCTGCAAGTATGCTACCGAAATATGCAGCGAGGTAGACCCTGCTTGGACCAATCGCGGGGGAACTCGATTCGTCGCGTGTCACAACCCGCGGAATTAGCCTTGCCAAATATCACTTTTTGTGTAAGCCTTTGATGAACTGGCATTCTTCCTCTGAGATACTTACCGGTTCTCAACTTCGCCCAGAAGCGGTCCGGCAACAACCCCGGAAGCTCCCCATTTGATTAATTAATATCTTACCGAACCACGCAATGGATTCATCATGACCGAATCTAGCGGAAGAATCGACCTTTCGTTTGCTTGCACCAAGTACGATAGAACAGCGGCAATTTTGGATGGGACCGTTAAACCGGATGGGATCAACCTGATTTCCACCTCCACCACGAGGCCCGGTGAAATCTTCTGGAGGATGCTCCTGCATGAAGAGTTTGATTGTTCCGAAATGTCGCTGTCATCTTACAGCATAGTCAAGACGCTCGGCAAGAAGGACTGGCAAGGGATACCAGCGTTTACCGCCAGGCGTTTCTTCAACGTCGACCCGATAGTAACGGTCGATTCTGGAATAAAGGAACCGAAGGACTTGGAGGGGAAGAAGGTCGGGGTTCCGGAGTATCAGATGTCAGCGGCCGTATGGATCAGAGGAATCCTACATGATGAATACGACGTGCGCCCAGAAAAGATTCAATGGTATGTTGGAAGGAGACGAGACCTCACCAGAGAAAAAGTAACCGGGATCGAGGCGCCTCCAAACGTACACCTAACTTTCTTGGAGAACACCAGCATTGGGGAAGCACTTTTGAGCGGAAAGCTGGACGCCGCGCTGTTGCACATCTCGATACCTTCTCTGGTCGATAGCACGAGTCCCGATCTCAGTTCCAATCCAAGAATTCGAACGCTGTTCCCAGACCCAAAAGCAGAAGCAATCAGATATTTCAAGAAGACAGGAGTTATTCCCATCAATCATACGATAGTTATCAAAAACAGCGTGCATCAAAAATATCCGTGGGCTGCCACGAACATGTTCAAAGCTCTTGAGGAATCGAAACTACGAGCGTATGAAATGTGGAGGGATTTGGAGGACTGGGAAAAATTCTCCAGCGCATACTTTGTATCAGACCTGATCAAAGAGCAACGCAAATTATTCGGCGATGATCCATTTCCTTATGGTCTCTCGAAGAACAGAAGGTCATTGGAGACCCTCGGCCGCTACCTGTTCGAGCAGGGTTTGGTTCCGGTCATGCCTGATTACGACAAGATGTTCGCTGCTCAAATTCCTTTCTGATTCAAGCTTTGTAATTTGGCATTAACGCCTGTTTTAGAAGATCGCAAGGTTGTAGTACGGAATCTGAAATCGGAATATTGATTTTGAGGATAAGAGTGGAATGATATACAAAGCATTAATACTACGCGAAGATAGGCTCGGCGAAGGTTCCAAAGTTGGATAAGAAACTGATTAGCCTGATTATCTTGCTCGTTCTTTTCTCGATGTCTGTTTTACCCCAAGGGAATCTGGGACCGGTTTCCGGCGTGATTTCAAATGCGCAAACAACCTCGTCTAGTTGCCCTCAAAATCGGACTCTGCACATCGTTTCTGAACCCATCCCGAATTCGCTCAACTCTCTAGATTTTGCCGGTGATTCACCGCCGGTAATCTACTCGATGGAAAAGCTTAGTCTGACTCCGTTTCCAGACCTTCCCAACGGAAGTCTCGATTGGAGTAGTGCGGCGACGGATTGGTATTCCTCGAATGCCAACTACACGCAGTGGACGTTCAACATAAAGCCAGGACTCAAATGGTCTGACGGCGTCAACGTTAGTTCTCAAGATGTTCTTCGGACTTTCAACTCCTCCTTTGCATTTAATCCCCAATATGACTTCCTTGGTATTCACACGGAAGTCGCGAAGGAGTATGCCCTGAACAGCAGCGCTACGGTGTTCGTTCTCAACAAGACGGACGCCCACCTACCCGAGGAACTCGGGAGCTTCTACTTCGCCAATCTGGAGCCTCTTAACGATACGTCACAAGGGCCAGCGTACAATGAGTTTGGAACGGACGTCGCTGACGGACCATTCTACGTGTCAGGATACTCCTCTGGCGCGACAACGCTCGTCATGAAGCCAAATCCATACTATACACCTCACCCCGCAATCTGCGAAGTTGATGTTTCCCTAGTCGAGAGCACATCACTGGAAGCTCAATTTCTCGAAGCAGGTCAGACCGACTTTGCACCCTTGCTTCCTCCTGGTAGCGTATCTCCACTGCTGAGCCTGCCAAACATTCATCTGTTCGACCAGAAAGGACAAATCGCATCCTTCCTTGACTATAACGTCACAGAGTATCCATTCAATATGACGCAGTTCAAACAGGCACTAGCTTTTGGCATAAATGATTCTCAAATAGTTCAACAAGCCGATTTCGGGTATGGTTTGCCCGGCAACATTGCTCCGGGCGGAGTTCCGAGCAGCGTTCCATGGTACAACCCGAACACCACCCAATACACCTTCAACCAGACAGAGTCATTAAAACTACTGCAATCGATTGGGTTCACAAAGGGATCCGACGGCACGCTCCACTATCCGAACGGCACTGCCGTCACGTTCACTCTCTGGACCGATACTGGAAAGGCTGAAGATCCGATTGCCGCAGGAATCATACAGCAGAACTTGGCGGGGCTCGGAATCTCGATCAACGTGCAAACAGAAACTGCATCGAATCTGATTGGGGACTTTGGATCAAACGCGTTCAACATAAATAACGAGTTGGCGCTGTACTCCAGCGCTGGCGCGCTATTTTCTTCGCCATGGGTGGACGCGCAACCCGAATGTAACGTGTGGGGACCACTGCCTTGCCACTCCAATGTACTTTGGCCTCCTAGCGCTGCCAAGGATTACCAGGGAAACCTAACGGCGGTCGACGGGACGGCGAACCTGACACTGGAGAAACAATACTTGGACAACATTCAAGCAATCAACGCGCAGTATCTCCCTCTGCTCCCGCTTGCTTATCCGGACACACTGATTGGATACAGCACAGCGCGCTTCTCGAACTGGCCCTCGCCGCCAAGTGAAGTGTTAATTCCTCCGACGCACATGAACCTCACAATGGTCGCGAGTTTAACGCCAACATCTTCGGGCACCAATTCAACTTCGACAGTATCATCAAGTTCGGTGACATCGATAGAAAGCAGTGCTTCCCTCACCACCGCAACAACTTCAAGCGGGACCGCAACAACCCTGACATCAACCACCGCATCATCATCATCGACCGGTTCAACGTCTACTTCATCGCAAACTCTGCTCTATGCTGCAGTTGCTGTTATCATCATCCTGATAATTGCAGGTGTAGCCGCAACTATGTATAGGCGGGGAAGAAGGCCAAGGGCATAACGAGTTTCAAGTCTCAAAGAGTTCAAACCGTGGTTCTACGTAACACACTGCCGGATTTCTGCCCAGGGGAGTGTCTCCGCTCCTCATTTTCTTCTATGCAAGGAGCGAATCCTGAATTTTTCTGCCAGGTGAGAATTTCCCCGCATAGGTACGGGAGATCCGGGGCGGAAATGGTTTTTCCCTCTCAGATCCAACAGTTGGAAAGAAAGTTCACTAGAAAAATTAGGATTAGGTATCAACCGTCGTAGTCGGTCACTGCCTTTCATTAAGGATGTCGGCCCACTTTTCCTCTAACGATTTCTTCAAACCGGGGGATAGACCGGTGGGGCTTGGGAAGTCCTTGATCCATGAAAAGGGCTTGCACGCATCAATTATCATTTTTGAATTTGATACGTTCCCTCTCGCTTTTTCGGTCGGAGGAATCCTTGGATCCAGTATCGAGCTCCAGCCGTTCCTAATGATATCGACGGAAGATTCTGGCTCGCACCTTGTGGAAATTGCCCAAAGCACATCATAGATGTCAGACGGATCTATGTCATCGTCTACAACGATGATTATCCTACCCATGTATGAATTGGCCGCGGCGACGAGGCCAGCACGCTTGGCGTGGCCGGAATAGCGTTGCTTCACGGCAACGACCGTGATCTGACTCATTGAATACTGCCAAACACCAACAACATCTGTGATGCCAATCTTATCCAGGTTATTCCACAGCGTGGCCGCTGGAAGTGGCAGTCCAACGTTTGCATACGGAGACCGAATCGGGGGAACCCCCCAGATAATTGGATCTCCTCGATAATGTATTGACTTGATTTTCGCAATCGCGGATATGCTCTGCCCCGCCGCGTAGTATCCAGTATATTCACCAAAAGGCCCCTCTACAACAGATTCGTTTTCGATGGGAGGCATCTCTCCGTCAAGGACGATCTCCGAAAATGCGGGTACTAGGTTCCCCGTGTTTGGTACTTCGATCACGTCGATGGGTTCGCCCTTTATGGCACCGGCAAACTCGTACTCAGGAGACCCCCAAGGCAAATACTCATAACCAGCAAAGAACAATGCCGGATCCTCGCCACAAACTATGCTGACCGGACAATTTTGGCCCTTATCCCAGTACTTCTTAGCCATGATTGCCCCGTGTCGTCCTCCGTGATCAAAGTGGACGCTCACAACTGACTTTGTATGAACCTGAACGCGATAGATGCCTGCGTTGACCCAGCCGGTGTCGGGATCCTTCGTTACAACCAAGCTGCCCGTTCCGATGTATCTCCCTCCATCATTTTCGTGCCACTTGGGCACAGGGAATGAAAAGAGATCTACTTCATCGCCCTCAGCACTGCACTCGAAAATGGGGGATTCATGTACAATCCTTGGCGCAACCGGTTTCATAACCCGCAGGCGAGAGCGCCATTCATCAAGACCATCCAGCGGGCGCGCGCAGTTATTGTCGATTCCAAGCGCGGTTGCTGTTCTGCCGTATGACTCCAGAGCGTTCGTAAGAACTCTGAACCCTCTCCGACAACCTTTGATCGAATCAAACAATAAGGCAGGAGATGAAGAAGGCCTCCTTGCCAAAATCTCAGTGATCCCTCCTATCTCAAGGTTCCAGTCAGCTCCTTCAATGCGCTTGATGTCATGCCTCGAGTCTAGTATGTCAATGAACTCTCTGAGATCTTTGTAAGCCAAAGGACGTTCAGGCTCCCACCAGGATTGCAATCAAATCAAATTGCTCCCTCAGTATTGAATGGATAACTGACTTGATTTTAAGTAAGTCTAGAGAGTT
>Ga0070737_10001516_pt1 | contig 32914 bp, 28 predicted proteins | sample Coa_R1_10_FD_66438 | JGI IMG/M metagenome (GOLD analysis project Ga0070737, IMG submission 66438) | Surface soil microbial communities from Centralia Pennsylvania, which are recovering from an underground coalmine fire - Coalmine... | ecosystem: Environmental > Terrestrial > Soil > Unclassified... | reverse complement strand
AAATGTGACTCAGATCACACTAACAGGAGGCGACGCCGAGTGCCGTGTGTGGCCAGCGAGCACGGCTGCGAAATACGAGCTTTCGCATGTGAGCGCGCTTGGCCGGTGCCGCGAGGTTGACTGTCATGCTGGGGAGGACATGGCACGAGAGGCATGTGACAGTGACCGCGAATACCAGCAGGGCAGACAGCCAGTATGTCAAGGACGCGCTAGCGATCGAAGACGAGTATGAGTCCGAGCTGGCGGCCGTCCAGGTGGCGCTCACCAGGTTCGAGGTAGCGCCGCACGAGTACGCGGAACGGCGGGCCGAGATCGCCGCGCGCGCGTACCTCAAGCTCGCCGCGGCACATCAGAGGTTCCTTGGCCGGAACAACTGAGAACGACTGAGCCGCCGGCGCGACACGCCGGTACCGGTGTCTACGTAAATCTACGTTTCTCACTAGAGAAAGCCATAGAGTCCGATTCGTGGATCCTGTGCGAAACCCCTACGCGCCAGGCGCCGGGCAGCGGCCGCCCGAGCTCGCCGGACGGGACCGGGAGATAAGCCAGTTCGAGATCGTGCTCGAGCGCGTGGCGCGCGCCCGGCCCGAGCGGAGCATGGTGCTCACCGGGCTGCGCGGCGTGGGGAAGACCGTGCTGCTCAATACGTTCCGGTCGATGGCGTTGCAGCGGCTGTGGGGGACGGGGAAGCTTGAGGCGAGGCCAGACCAGTCCATCCGGCGGCCGATCGCCGCGGCGCTGCACATGGCGGTCCGGGAACTCGCGCCCCGGCACCGGGCGCCCGACCGCGTTGACGCCTTCCTCGGCGTGCTCAAGGCGTTCGCGCTCCGCGACCCGAAGGCGCCCAAGGGCTCGTCGGTCACCGCGCAGTTCGGCATCGACGTCCCCGCGGCCCGCGGCCGGGCTGATTCCGGGGACCTGGAGGTAGACCTTACCGAGCTTTTCGCGGACGCCGCCTCGGTAGCGGCCGACCTGGGCGTCGGGATCGCGCTGTTCGTCGACGAGATGCAGGACGTGCCTGCCGCGGACGTCTCCGCGCTGTGCGCCGCCTGTCACGAGCTCGCACAGGCCGGCGGTCCGCTGATCGTGGTGGGCGCGGGGCTCCCGCACCTGCCTTCGGTGCTGTCGGCGAGCAAGAGCTACTCCGAGCGGCTCTTCCGGTACGTGCGCATCGACCGGCTGGACAGGGAGGCGGCCGACCAGGCGTTGATCGCGCCCGCCGAACGGGAAGACGTGATCTTCAAGCAGGATGCGCTCGACGCGCTGTACGAGGCGGCCGACGGCTACCCCTACTTCGTCCAGGCCTACGGCAAGGTCACCTGGGACGTCGCCGCCGCCAGCCCGGTCACCGCAGCCGACGTCGCCGTGGCCGCCCCCGAGGCGGAAAGCGAGCTCGCCGTCGGGTTCTTCGGCAGCAGGTATGAGCGCGCCACCCCGGCAGAGCGCGAGTACATGCGGGCGATGGCCGCGATCGGCGACGAGCCGGTGCCCACGTCGAGCGTCGCCGAAGAGCTAGGCCGCAAGCCGTCCAGCCTCTCCCCGGCCAGGGACGGCCTGATCAAGAAGGGCCTTATCTACAGCTCGGAGCGCGGGCTCATCGCGTTCACCGTGCCGCACTTCGGCAAGTTCCTGCGGTCGCAGCCGGCCTGAAGCGGCGCTGCGCGGGGGCAGTCGCCACCGTCCGTTCGGCGCGAATATTGAATTTATTGTCGACTATTGCGTTCTTCTTATATTCAGCTAGAGATCCGCAGAGTGCCAGCGGCGGCGAAAGGTGCGGGGAACCGGGAAGACCTGGAGGGTGGCGGGCAGCGGCCGGCGGGGCGGCGGAACGGCCGTGTCCCCGCGGGCGCCCGGCACCACGTTCGGCGATGCCGCACCGGGCGGGACCGCGGCGGCAGGGAAGGCGTGAGCCGGGAGGAAGACGGCCGGCACGTGCTTTTCCGCCGTGGGGTCGAGGACGCCGGCGCGCACCGGCGCGCGGCGCGGTTTCAGGTAGACGGCGAAGACGACCTCGACCCGCCGGCTGGCCAGGAGCCCCGGGAAGACGACGTACCGCCAGCACCCTTCGCGCCATACGTCGATCGGATCGGTGGAGACGAGGTAGTGGCGGTAGCGCCGCCAGGGCGCGCTGGCGCGGAGCGCGGCGAGCGTGCGGGAAACGGGCAGCCTGCGCAGCTCACACGGTTCGGAATAGCCGAGCCTGACCATGATCTCGCCGACCTCCGGGGACAGCGCGGCGAGCACCAGGAATTCAGCGGCGACGGCCGCGAGCACCACGAGCGCCTGGGTCGCCGAGGCGGGCTTGTGCAGCGCGGGGACGCCGATCGCGGCGACCGCCGCCGCGCACAGCAGCACCGCCCGGGCCATGGTCCGCCAGCCCACCGGCATGTCGCTCAGGTCGCCGAAGCAGCCGCAGCCCGCGGCCGGCCGCCGGCCGCGCAACACGTGCAGCGCGCCCACCGCCATGGCGAACAGCAGCGCGGTCGCCGAACGGATCGCCATCGCCGGCAAGCCCGCGCCGAACCGTCCCGCGGTGACCGCCAGGCCGACGCCGAGGAAGAACTCACCCGCGAACAAGGCGACCGCCATCGGGCGGCGCAGCCCGAGCGGGAACATCGCGGTCGGGCCGATCCCCGCCTCGACCGAGTTCGCGGAGACGGCGCGGCGCACCTTCGCCGCGCAGCCGCCGAGGAGCAGCACGGCCAGCACCGGTATCTGCACCGCCCGCGCCGCGGTCAGGGCGTTGCCGCCTGCCTCGCCGAACAGGTGAACTGCCGCCACACTCATTGTCTCTCAGCCTCGATTCGGCCCACGGTCGGTTCAGGCGCCGGTTCAGGCGGCCATCGTCAGCGTCGCGTTGAAGCAGCCGTCTTCGAGATTGCCGCCAAGCTCCACGAAAGCGGTCATGGTCAGGTCCGCGATCCGGCCCCGCAAAGACGTGCCGCACTGCACGCAGCGATCGCAGAACAGCCGCGAGGAAGCGCCGCAGCTCGTCACCGGCAGCACCGCCGAACGGTCCGCGCACTCGTTGCGGACCCGCACCGTGCTGCCCACCGACAGGTAGGGCAGCCGGACGCACCCGGTCCCGGCGGCATGCGGATCGACGACGTACGGCTCGATGGGAGCGGTGGCCCGCTCGCAGTTCGTCTCGGGGTCGAGCGCCGGATAGGCCAGCCCGAGCAGGCCGGGCGGTTCCTCGCCCGGCTCGTGCCACACCGCCGTTCCGCTGACGGGAACGGAAATGTGACCGCTGACCAGCGGTGGTGCCGGGGGATGGCCGGCGCGGTAAGGCGGCTGGGAGGTAGCGGGCGTCAGCGCCTGCAAGTAGCCATCGTGGCGCAGGCCGATCACGTCGATCAGGTAGCCCGGCTCCAGGCGGGGAAAGCGCACCTGGATCTGGCGCAGCGGCCCCTCGCCGATCTCCACGATCCGCCGCCCCTTGGCCGGCCCCTCGTCGACGAGCAGCCTGGTAACGGGCAGGCCGCCGCTGTCGGCTTCGAGGATCGTGCCCGTGGCGCGCCCTGCCTGCGCCCAGATGCGGTCGGCGACGTTCGAGCGGCGGCGGACGACCACGAGGTCCCCGGTGCGCAGCGCGGCGGGCGGTACCGCGGACCCGCGCCAGGCCGTCGTGCGCGACGACAGCGTCAGCCGCTGCTCGCCGCCCGCGGTGTGCAGGACGATGATGTGCGGGCTGACGTCGAGAACGTGGCCCGTGAGCGCGCTTAGGGCAGCGGGTGGGTCCCACAGGCCGCGGTACGTGCCGTCGTGGCGGCCGAACACCGCGGCGCGCAGCAGGGGTCTCCGGGCGAACCTGAGCGGCGTGGCGGATTCGATCAGATCGTCACAACCGTGGCGAAATTCCGCGTTTCGCCGCACTTGCCCTCCGTGGGATTGCATCCGCCGCCGTGGTCAAGTCCGACGATGCGCGTGATGACACGGTCACGTCAAGTGATTCAGAGATTTCTGTCCGGGAAGATACATAGATACATCCATAGAGGACAGGTTTTAGTGGCTCTCCGACGACATCCGCCCGCCCGCCCCGGCCGAGGCCGGGGGCCGGGTTCCGGCCGGCGAGGCGTATTGTTGTCGGGTGGTCACTCTGAGTAGCGTTGCGTCATGATGGTAGGGGACCCATGGGCGTAGGGGACCACGTAGCGTTCGGTGACTATGTCCGCGCCCGTGGCGGGACGCTGCTGCGGGCCGCCCAGGCGCTGACCGGGAACCGCGCCGACGCCGAGGACCTGGTGCAGGCCACGCTGGTCAAGGCGTACCAGTCCTGGAACAAGATCACCGACCCGGCCGCGCTGGACACGTATGTCCGCCGGGTCATGATCAATACGCACATCTCCGGGTGGCGCAGGCGCCGGGTCGACGAGTACCCCACCGATGAGCTGCCGGACTCGCCTGCCGACGACCAGACATACGACAGCGACCTGCACGAGCTTGTGCAGCGCGCGGTCGACCGGCTGCCGCGCCGGATGCGGGCCGCCGTGATGCTGAGGTACTACGACGACATGTCCGAGCCGGAGGTGGCCGCGGCGCTCGGGGTGTCCGTCGGAACGGTGAAGAGCACCGTGGCGCGGGCGGTCGCCAAGCTGCGCGAGGACGCGGAACTGGGTGCGGACGCCGAGCCTGGCCCGGACGAGCCGGTATTAGATTCACCGGGAGATCCGGCTTCCCAGAGGGTTACGAACTAAATGCCCGCGTGGCACTATCACCGTCTAAGGGGATTTTCCTGGCGGATTTCACAAGGAGGTGCGGCCGTGGATAGCACGATGATGGACATCCCGCTGACGGTCACGTCGATCTTGCGGTACGGCACGACCGCTTTCGGCGACAAGGAAGTCATCACGTGTGCCGCAGAAGCGCCGGCCCGGCGGCGGACGTACGCGGCCGTGGGGGAGCGGGCGGCACGGCTGGCGAACGCGCTGCGCTCGCTCGGCGTCGACGGCGACCAGCGCGTCGGCACGTTCATGTGGAACAACGCCGAACACCTGGAGGCATACCTCGCCGTCCCGTCCATGGGCGCCGTGCTGCACACGCTGAACATCAGGCTTTCCGCCGAGCAGGTCGGCTACATCGCCACCCACGCGGGAGACTATGCGGTCATCGTGGACGCCTCGCTGGTACCGCTGTTCGCCAAGGTGGCGCCGTTCGCGCAGACCGTGCGGCACGTGATCGTCTCCGGCCAGGCGGACACCGGCGCGCTGGAGAGCCTGGCCGGCCCCGGGCGCGCCGTGCACTCGTACGAGGAACTGCTCGCCGCGGCCCCGGCGTCTTTCGACTGGCCGGCGCTGGACGAGCGGTCCGCGTCCGCGATGTGCTACACCAGCGGCACCACCGGCCTGCCGAAGGGCGTCGTGTACAGTCACCGGTCCAGCTACCTGCACTCGATGGGCGCGTGCCTTGGCAACGCCTTCGGGCTGTGCGAGCGGGACCGGATCATGCCCGTGGTGCCCCAGTTCCACGCCAACGCGTGGGGCCTGCCGTACGCGGCCATGCTCTCGGGGGCAGACCTGGTCATGCCGGACCGGTACATGGCGCCGGCCGCCATCGTCGCCCTGATCGAGACCGAGAAGGTGACGGTCGGCGCGGGCGTGCCGACGATCTGGCAGGGGGTGCTCGCCCATCTGCGCACCGTCGGCGGTGACATCTCCTCGCTGCGGACGCTGGTCTGCGGCGGATCGGCGCTGCCCGAGGCCGTGATGCGCGCGTACGCCGAGGAGTTCGGCATCGTCATGACGCACGCCTGGGGGATGACGGAGACGTCCCCGCTCGGCTCCATCGCGCATGAGCCGGCCGGCGTCACCGGCGAGGCGGTATGGGATTACCGGGTGAGCCAGGGGCGGCTGTTCTGCACGCTGGAGGGGCGGCTCACCGGCGACAACGACGAGGTGCTGCCGGCGGACGGGAAGACCGTGGGCGAGCTCGAGGTTCGCGGGCCCTGGGTCACCGGGTCCTACTACCTCGACGACGCGCCGGGGAAGTTCCACGACGGATGGCTGCGCACGGGCGACGTGGGCACGCTCGACGCGGCGGGGTTCATCAGGCTCACCGACCGGGCCAAGGACGTGATCAAGTCCGGCGGGGAGTGGATTTCCTCCATGGAGCTGGAGAACCTGCTGATGGCGCACCCGGCCGTCGCCGAGGCGGCCGTGATCGGGGTGCCGGACGAAAAGTGGGGCGAGCGGCCGCTCGCCGCGGTGGTGCTGCGCCCCGGCGCCGCCCCGGTGACCCCGGAAGAGCTGCGTGCCTTCCTGGGCGAGCGGGTGCCGCGCTGGCAGCTTCCCGAACGGTGGTCCTTCATCGACGAGGTGCCGAAGACGTCCGTGGGCAAGTTCAGGAAGGCCACGCTGCGCGAGCGGTACGCGGCGGGCGAACTCGAGGTGACGAAGCTGGCGCCGGTGCCGCACTGAGGCCCGGTGCCTGGTACGCTGTTCGGCACCGCGCCCTTAGGGCGCGGATGGAGGCTTCGCCTAGTCCGGTCTATGGCGCCGCACTGCTAATGCGGTTGGGTCTTGCGGCCCTCCCGGGTTCAAATCCCGGAGCCTCCGCTCCTTGCCGGGAGCCGCCGCCGGTTCGCGTCGCGCGGCAGCTTCCCGCCTGCGCTGCCACGGCCCTTGATTATCCCGAACGAACGGCGTCCCCCTGCCGGGGCCGCGTAGCCGGGAGCTTCTGCGGTCTATACCATTCCAGCGTGCCGCATCCTGGGATACCGTCATCAGTGCATTGCTGCGCTGGCGGAAACCAGCCGGCGGCGGTTGAGGAGGGTTCATGCTGGTACCGGGTGACTGGGTGGCGGTCGGGATCGACAATGGCGGTACGGCCAACAACGGCACGGTCCTCGATTCGGGCGGCCGGTTCCTGGTGGAGACGATGGCGGAGCTGCCCAGCCTCGTGCAGGAGGGGCCGGACAAGGCTATCCAGGCGCTGGTCGATTCCTTCGACAAGGTACTGGCGATGACGGGCGTGCCCAGGGAGAAGGTGCGCGCTGTCGGCCTTGACACCCCGGGCCCGGCGAGCGCGACGGGCGTGCTTTCCACGCGGGGCGCGACGAACTTCGGGCACCCCGGCTGGGGCGGGTTCGACATCAGGGGCGCCCTTGAGCAGCGCCTCGGCATCCCGGTCGTCTACAACAACGACGGCAATGCGGCGGCGCTGTACGCGCACCACGTGCGGTACGGCGCTGACTCGCGCCGGCACAGCTCGGTGGCCGCCATCGTGGGCACCGGCCTCGGCGGCGGCGTGGTCCAGGACGGGCGCGTGGTGCGCGGCGCGTCCGGCATGGCCGGCGAGCTCGGCCACCTGCCGATCCCGATGGACGGCCTGCTTCAGGACGGGCAGCCGGTGCCTTCCTGCAATTGCGGGCTGACCGCGGACGCCGAGTCGGTGGCGTCGCTGACCGGGATACGGCGCAACCTGCTGCCGTACTGGCTGACCCGCTTCCCCGGCCACGAGCTCGCCGCCGTGCCCATCGCCAAGGCGGCCAAGCTGGTCCGCGGGTACGCCGAGCGGGGCGACGCGATGGCGCTTGAGATCTTCCGGCAGCAGGCGATGGCGATCGGCCGGGTGTTCTCGATCGCGGCCAAGTTCACCGACCCCGACACCTACTTCGTCGGCGGCGGCGTGATCGAGGCGGCGCCGCGCTTCCGCGAGTGGTTCCTCGCCACCGTCAGGGAGAACACGTCGCTGCTCGCGGAGCAGGCGCGGGTCGAGGAGATCACGCTGGTCCCCGACCTGGACATGGCCGGCGCCCGGGGATCCGCCATCGCCGCCGCGGACTGGATCCTGGAGAATAGCGGCTGACCTGGCATATCCCGGTCAGTCGTCGCTGTCGCCCTTGTCCTTGAAGATGAGGCCGCACACCTCAAGGTAAAGCTGCTCGGGATAGGGCAGGTGATCCACGGTGTGCAGCGCCTGATCCTGGCCGGCTGACTCGACGATGAACTTGCCGTATCCGAGCAGCCGGCCCGTGGCCGAGCGCTCGAAACGCATGTCGGTCACCTTGGAGAGCGGCATCATATTCACCGTCTTGGTGACGACGCCGGTGGCGAGCAGCAGGCGCTGCGACGTTACGACGAAATATTCATCGAGCCATTCGAAGATTTTGTAGAGCAGCCTGCCGAGGAGGATGAGCCACAGCCCCCAGATGACCAGCATCACGGTGCCGTTGCCGTGGGCGACCGTCGTGGAGAGCAGGCCGGCGAGCGCGAGCCCGCCGAGGACTTCCGCCACCGGCCTGATCAGCACCGCAGGGTGGAACCGGACGGTAATGACCTGGCGTTCGTAAGGCAGGAGAACCTTGTATACGGCCGCCGGCACCGTCTCGTTCGGCACGACCCTGATGCCCATCGGTGATCCTTAGATCGAGGCGACGAAATGCGAGAGCCCGGTGGCGGCGGTGGTGAGAAGCGAGCCGATGTTGTGCACCAGGTGCGCGGCGTTCGCCGGCTGCTGGATGACCCACCATATGAGAAACGCGACAGCTGCCCATGTGAGCACCGTCTTCAGTTTCACTGCCGCCTCCTGGAAGCGCAGACCTCTCCGCCGGTTAATTTTTCCCTTATCTTAGCCCGGACCCCGGCTTGGATGGGGGTCACGCCGACGGTCCTGGCCACGCTCGTCCTACCGGCAGCAGTATGCCCGGAACCTCCCGGCGCTACGCATACGCCCGGACATGAGTATGCCGCCCAAGACGCGCGGACCGTCCCGGTCCGCCGCGCATCCGCGCGATCCGCCGCCTTCGTGCCCATCGATCTGACAACACTCCCCTGTGCGGGGCATGCTTGGGGCATGGCGATGCCCGAGGCGAGCGAGACGGACTTTGCGATCATCGTCTTCCGTGAAGACGACCGGTGGGACGCCGGCGTGCTGCCGGTGGCGGTGACCGGTGATCTGGCCGCGTTCATCCGCGTGCTGCGGCAGCAGCCCAGCATCGCGGGGACGATCGGGCTCGCCGGCATCGACGACTACTTCTTCGTGGCGGTCCGCGTGATCGGCAGCCAGGTGTCGGTGCTGCTCTCCGACATCGGCGCGGCGCTGGACTACCCCCTGGCCAGGCAGGTGCTCGACTTCCTCGACATCCCGGTCCCCGATGAGGAGGACATCGACCAGGTGCTGCCCGCCGGGGACCTGTCGATCTTCGCGGACCTGGGGCTGGACGAGATGGAACTCGCGGCGATCTGCAGCCGCCTCGACCTGGACTCCGACGACCCGCCGGACAGCGTCGAGGACGCGATGGAATCCATCGCGGCCAGGCTCGGGTTCGGGCAGGCGATGGAGCGCGCGCTCGACCTCGCCCTCGGTCCCTGACCGGTGCCGAGCGGGTACGAGGCGGGCTTCGAGCCCGCGATGCGGGCCGCGCTCGCCGAGGCGGCCGCCGCCGCGCTCGCCGGGGACGTGCCCGTCGGCGCGGTCGTCCTCGACGCGGGCGGCGCGGTCGTCGCGCGGGCACGCAACCGCCGCGAGGCGGACGGTGACCCGACGGCGCACGCGGAGATCGTCGCCATCCGGGCCGCGGCCCGGATGGCGGGCTCGTGGCGACTCGACGGCCTGACGCTCGTGGTGACGCTCGAACCGTGCACGATGTGCGCGGGGGCGGTCACCGCGGCCAGGCTGAGCCGGCTGGTGTACGGGGCGGCGGACCCCCGGGCCGGCGCGGTCGGCTCGCTGTGGGACGTGGTGCGGGACCAGCGGCTCGCACCGGTTCCCGAGGTCATCGGCGGCGTGCTCGCCGACGAGTGCCTGAAGGTAATCCGAACTTTTTTCTCGGAACGCAGGTAGCTCCCGGCTCGTTGTTTCCGGTGAATGTCAGGTATGCTCACCGGCGGTGGAGTCGCCTAGTGGCCGAGGGCGCACGCCTCGAAAGCGTGTGAGGGGGCAACCCCTCCGTGGGTTCAAATCCCACCTCCACCGCCCGCGAGAAGCCCGTACGGCACGCGCGTGCGATGGCACCGCGTGCCACGGCAAGGAGTGCGAGTGCTAGAACCCCAGTCAACGCTCTTCTTCCTGCTGCTCATGGTGGCGTTCGGGGCGCTGATCTTGTGGCTCGCCGTAGCCAAGCAGGTCGTCTTCCGCGTGCTCGCCGCCTGCCTGGCATTCATCCCGGCGATGGTGTTCGGGATAGCCGCGGTGAACAAGTACTACGACTACTACCAGACCTGGGGGGCACTGTTCAGCGACCTGTCCGGGCAGGCCGGGCAGTCGGTCCCGCAGCTGTCGGCGGCGGGCCTGGCAGCCGGGCGCGCGAACTCGCTGCGGTCCGCCATCGGGGACTCCAGCGACGCCGCGCTCGACGCCCAGCTCGGCCTTCTCTTCCAGGAGAAGGTCACCGGCCCGCTCAGCCACATCACCAGGCGGGTTTACATCTACCTGCCGCCGCAGTACTTCAGCAAGGCGTACGCGAACTACCGGTTCCCGGCGATCGAGCTGCTGCACGGATCGCCGGGCGAGCCGCAGACGTGGATCAACGTGATGGACGTGATCCCGATTTACCAGCATCTGCTCGCCGCCCACCGGGCGGACCCCGCGGTCCTGGTGATGCCGGACACCGAGGGCGGCCTACAGTACTCGCTGCAGTGCCTCAACGACCCGCACGGCCTGCAGGACATGACGTTCGTGGGCAAGGATGTCCCGAACTGGGTGGCCGCGAACCTGCGGGTGCAGAAGCCCGGCTCGACGTGGGGCATCGGCGGCTACTCCGAGGGCGGCTTCTGCGCGGCGAACATCGGCTTGCAGTACGCGACCAGGTTCGGCTTCGTCGGCTCGCTGAGCGGGTACTTCGTGCCATCCACTATCAGCCGGGTGCCGCTGAACGGAAAGCCGGGCGGCAGGCCGCACGACACTGACGTCTTCATGTCCGGCGGCCGCCTCAACCGCAACCTGCTGCTGGTCAACACGCCGGACCAGTACATCCTGCGGGTGCCCATCGGGGTCGTGGTCCCGCAGTTCTTCCTGGCCGCGGGCATCGAGGACCAGGCGGACGTCCAGGCCGCGGAGTACTTCAGGCAGCTGCTGCTGACCCGGCTCGCCGACGTGCCGCTGATGATCGTGAAGGGCGGGGGGCACCAGGCCACGGTCTGGCGGGCGGCCCTGGGGCCCATGCTGTCGTGGATGACCGTGCAGCAAGCTCAGCTCATCCAGCACCTCGCTCAGGTGGCGGCCGACGAGCGCGCCGCTGCCAGGGCCGCGGCGCACCACCCGCGGCCGAAGGTCACGGTGCCGGCGGCACCGCCGGGTACCGTGCGGACGAAATCGCCGGCTGTCCCGCTCCCGACGGCGTTACCCGCCGCGGGAGTCCGGCGGCGCGGGAATCCGGCCGGCGGTGCCAGACTATGGGCATGAGTGACCTATCACCGCGGTTCCGGCCAGTGCTCGACACCTTTCCGGCGTACAAGCCGGGCAAGGTCCCGGTTGCGGCGGCCGGGCAGGCGCACAAGCTCTCCTCCAACGAGTCGCCGTACGGGCCGCTCCCGTCGGTGGTCGAGGTGATCGCGGAGGCGGGGCGCGCCGTCAACCGCTACCCCGACAACGGGGCCGAGGCGCTGACCGCGGCGCTCGCCCGCCGGTTCGACGTCCCGGCGGAGCACATCGCCGTCGGCTGCGGGTCCGTGGGCGTCCTCAAGCAGCTCCTGGAGGCGGTCAGCGACCCCGGCGCGGAGGTGCTGTACGCCTGGCGGTCGTTCGAGGCGTATCCGCCGCTCGCCGACCTCGCCGGCGCCACCTCGGTCCGGGTCCCGTTGCGGGACGAGACCCACGACCTGGACGCCATGGCGGCGGCCGTCACCCCGCGGACCAGGATGATCCTGGTCTGCAACCCGAACAACCCGACCGGCACCGTCGTCGGCGGGCGCCCGCTCACCGCGTTCCTCGACCAAGTGCCGGGTGACTGCCTGGTGGTCCTCGACGAGGCATACCGGGAGTACATCCGCGACGAATCCGTCCCGGACGGAATCGACCTGTACCGCGACCGGCCCAATGTCGCGGTGCTCCGCACCTTCTCCAAGGCCTACGGGCTCGCGGGACTGCGCGTCGGGTTCCTGATCGGCCACCCGCCGGTCGCGGCGGCCGTCCGCAAGACCATGCTCACGTTCACGGTCAGCTCGGTGGCGCAGGCCGCCGCCGTGGCGTCCCTGGAGGCCGAGGCGGAGCTTCTCTCGCGTGTCGAGACCGTGGTCAAGGAGCGTGACCGGGTGCGTTCGGCGCTGCTGGCGGACGGCTGGACCGTGCCCGTGACAGAGGCCAACTTCGTCTGGCTCCGCCTCGGCGAGCGCACCACCGCGTTCGCGGAGGCGTGTGAGGCCGCAGGCATAGCCGTCCGCCCCTTCGCCGGCGAGGGCGCCCGCGTCTCGATCGGCACCCCCGAGGCCAACGACGCCTTCCTGGACGTCGCGCGCGCCTTCCGCGGCCGCGCGTGATTTTTACGGCGGGACGAGGGCACTCCCCCGGCAAGCGGCGGTCTCCGTCGTCACGTCAGCCGCTCCAGTGCTCCGTGCCCGGCCGGCGAGCCGGCTTAGCACACTTCCCGCATGGACATTTAATGACAATCCGGACACCGAAGTGGTCGCAGGGTGTGCGAGGTGAAAATCAGTTAACTGGCGTGACGGCGGCGGCATGCCGGCCGTATCACCAGGCCGAGGCGGCGGCCGGCTAGCCGGCCGCCGCCTCGGCGGGGTCGCAGGCCTCGCAGGCGATGTCGGCGCCGAGGGCGGCGAGCCGCTCCGCGATCGCCGCGTGGCCGCGGTCGATGTAGTAGCCGTTGGAGATCACCGTCTCGCCCTCGGCGGCCAGGCCCGCCAGGATCAGCGCCGCGCCGCCCCGCAGGTCGTGCGCGACCACGTCGCAGCCGCGCAGCGCGCTGGGGCCGTGCACGATCGCGACGTTGTTGTCGATCTCGACCTTGGCGCCCATCTTGTTCAGCTCCGGCACCAGGGAGTACCGGCCGTCGAAGATCGTCTCCCGGATGTAGCTCGCACCGTCCGCCAAGGTGGCCACGGCCATGATCGGCGACTGCAAGTCGGTGGCGTATCCCGGGTACGGGCTGGTGATCACGTTGATCGGGCGCAGCGGCCGTTCGCGCCGGACCTGGAGCACGGCCCCCTGCGAGGCGAACTCGACGCCCATCTGCTCCAGCTTCCAGCGGACCACGCCGAAGTGGTCCAGGTTGGCGCCGACCAGGTTGATCTCGCCGCCGGTGACGGCGGCGGCCATCGCGAACACGCCCGCGTCGATCCGGTCGGGCATCACGGTGTGCTCGACCGCCGTGAGCTCGCCGACCCCGCGCACGGTGATGAACCCGGTGCCGCCCCCGCGGATGTCCGCGCCCATCTTGGTGAGGAACGCGATCACGTCGAGCACCTCGGGCTCTTGCGCGGTGTTGTCGATGATCGTGGTTCCCGGCGCCAGCGACGCCGCCATGATCAGGTTCTCGGTGCCGGTGTGCGACGGCGTGTCCAGGTACAGGTGGGCGCCGCGCAGCCTTTCCGGGGCCGTGATGCGGATGACCGAGTCGCCCTCGTCCACGGTCGCGCCGAGCCGGGCGAAACCGCGGTAGTGGAAGTCGAGGTTCCGGCTGCCCAGGTTGCAGCCGCCGATGCCCTCGATGACCGCCTCGCCGAACCGGTGCAGCAGCGCGGGCACGAACAGCACCGACCCGCGGAACCGCCGCGCGATCTCCGCGGGCAGCACCGGCGTGGTCAGCCGCGAGGCGTCCACGACCAGGGTGCGCTCCGCCTCGTGGAACTCCACCAGGGCGCCCACCGCCTGGGCCAGCTCGACCGCGCGCCGCACGTCCTCGATCGGCGGGACGTTCCGCAGCACGGTCCGGCCCTTGCCCGTCAGCAGCGACGCCGCGATCATCTTGAGCGCCGCGTTCTTGGCACCTTGGACGAAGACCGTGCCCCGCAGCGGCGTGCCGCCACGGACGCGATAGCGGATCTCGGTGCCCTTGGTCATGTGGATACAGCTCCTGTCCGAGGGGAACGGCGAGAACGGCGCCTCACGTCCGTGAGCGCGCCTGGCGAGCGCGTTGTCCAGTATGCCATCCAATCCGCGTGCTCAGGCGAGACCCGCGAGATGGTCGAAGACGTGTCCCAGCCGTGCGACGTAGCCTTCCGCGCGGAATGCCCGGTCAAGGGCCAGCTCATCGATGACCATGCCCCGTTTTTTACCCTGGGTGAGCAAGGAATCACGGAATGGAATGCCGCTGTCCCATGTGTCCATCGCGGCGGCCTGCACGAGGGCGTAGGCGTCCTCCCGGGACATCCCGCTGCTGACGAGTTCGAGCAGCACCGCCGACGAGTACAGCAGCCCGTGCGTGAGGTCCATGTTCGCGCGCATCCGGGCGGCGTCCACGGTCAGCCCCTCGACGAGGCCGATGGTGAGGTGCAGCAGGTAATCGGTGGCGATCGCGGCGTCGGGCAGCGCGATGCGCTCCACGCTCGAATGCGAGATGTCGCGCTCATGCCACAGCGGGATGCCCTCGGTGACCGGGGTCACATACGAGCGCACGATCCGTGCCAGCCCGCAGATCCGCTCCGAACGGACCGGGTTCTTCTTGTGCGGCATCGCCGACGAGCCCTTCTGCCCGGACCGGAAGGGCTCGGCGAGCTCGCGCACCTCGGTCCGCTGCCCGTGCCGGACCTCCAGCGCGACCGCCTCGCAGACCGTGGCGATGATGGCGAGCGCGCAGACCCACTCGGCGATGCCGTCGCGCATCACCACCTGGGTGGCGACGTCGGCCGCGCGCAGCCCGAGCGCGGGCATCACCTCCGCCTCGACCGCGGGGTCGATGTTGGAGTAGCTGCCCACCGGGCCGGACAGCTTGCCCACCGCGACCGCCTCGCGGGCCCGCCGGATCCGGTCCCGCGACCGGGCCGCGGCGAACGCGAAGTCGGCGACGCGGTGCCCCCAGACGTCCGGCTCGGCGTGCACGCCGTGCGTCCGGCCGGCCCGCAGCGTGCCGGCGTGCGCGAGCGCGTGGTCGCGCAGCACGGCGACCAGCCGGTCCGCCTTGGCCAGGATGATGTCCGTGGCCTCGGTGAGCTGCACCGCGAGCGCGGTGTCCAGCAGGTCGGAGGAGGTCATCCCGTAGTGCACGTAGGCCGCTGCCGACCGCGGGACGGTGTTGTCCGCCCAGGCGGTGAGGAACGCGATCACGTCGTGCTCGGTCACGGCTTCGACCGCTGCCACGGCTTCGGGCGTGGGAGGAGGCGCGGAACGGACCGGGGCGACTGCGTCGGCTGGCACGGTTCCCGCCCTGGCGTGGGCCTCCAGCACCAGGGTCTCCACCCGGCACCAGAGCTCGTACTTATGGGCCTCGCTCCAGACCCGCCCCATCTCGGGCAGCGTGTACCTGTCGATCATGCCTTAACGGTAGCCGCGGCGCGTTCGGCTATGTCGCGGCGGTACCAGCCGCCGCGCATCCGCACGCGTCCGGCCATTTCGTAGGCGGCCGCGCGCGCGGCCGCCAGGTGCGGGCCGAACCCGACCGCGTTGAGCACGCGGCCCCCCGCGGACACCAGGCCGGCCCCGGACCGGGAGGTTCCCGCGTGCAGGAGATAACCACGGGACCGTTCGGGATAATCGCTGATGTCGATGACGTCGCCTTTGACCGGGCGCTGCGGGTAGCCTTCCGCCGCGATCACCACGGTGACGGCGGCACCGGGCAGCCAGCGCGGCGCCGGCGCGGCGGCCAGGTCGCCGGCGGCGGCGGCGTGCAGCAGGCCGCCGAGCGGGGTGGCGAGCCGGTCGAGCACCACCTGCGTCTCCGGGTCCCCGAAGCGCGCGTTGAACTCCACCACCTTGACGCCGGCCGAGGTGAGCGCGAGCCCCGCGTACAGCAGCCCGCGGTAGGGGGCCGACCGGCGGCGCAGCACGTCGATCGCGGGCTGGACGACCCTGTCGAGCACCGTCTCCGCGAGGCCGGGCGGTGCCCACGGGAGCGGGGCGTAGGCGCCCATGCCGCCGGTGTTCGGTCCCCGATCGCCGTCGCCGGCCCGCTTGAAGTCCTGCGCCGGGAGCAGCGGAACCGCGGTCGTGCCGTCGGCGAGCGCGAACAGCGACACCTCCGGGCCGTCCAGGTACTCCTCGATGACGACCTTGCCGCAGCTCGCGGCGTGCCGCCGCGCCTCGTCGATGTCGCTGGTCACGACGACGCCCTTGCCGGCGGCGAGCGCGTCGTCCTTGACCACGTACGGCGGTCCGAAAACCCTCAGGGCGTCGTCGGCCTCGGCCTCCGTGGTGGCGGTCCGGGACCGCGCGGTGGGGATGCCCGCCTCGGCCATGATCTCCTTGGCGAAGGCCTTGGAGCCCTCGATGCGCGCGGCCCCGGCGTCCGGGCCGAAGACCGCGATGCCGTCCGCGCGGAGCGCGTCGGCGACGCCCGCGACGAGCGGGGCCTCGGGGCCGATCACCACGAGGTCGGCGCGCAGCGTCCCGGCCAGCCGCGCGACGTCGGACGGGTCGGCGGCCTTCACCTCGTGGACCTGCGCCAGTTCGGCGATGCCCGGGTTGCCGGGCGCTGCGTGCAGATCCGTTACCGCGGGGTCGCGGCGCAGCGCCCGGACGATCGCGTGCTCGCGGCCGCCGGACCCGATCACCAGTACTCGCACGTCGGCGAGCCTACATCGCGCTAGAGCAACTCCCGGAGCTGGAGGGTCTGATCGCGGCGCGGGCCGACCCCGACCGCGCTGACCGGGGCGCCCGCCAGCTCCTCGATCGCCTTGACGTAGTTGCGGGCGGCGGCGGGCAGGTCATCGAACGTCCTGGCCTGTGAGATGTCCTCCCACCAGCCGTCGAGATACTCATAGACCGGCTTGGCGTGATGGAACTCGGTCTGCGTCATCGGGATCTCCTCCTGCCGCTTGCCGTCCACCTCGTAGGCCACGCAGACCGGCACCTTGTCCAGGCTGGACAGCACGTCGAGCTTGGTGACGAAGAAGTCGGTGACCCCGTTGACCCGGGCCGCGTACCGGGCGACGACGGCGTCGAACCAGCCGGTGCGCCGCGGCCGCCCCGTGGTCACGCCGTACTCGCCGCCTGTCTTGCGCAGGTACTCGCCCTGCTGGTCGTGGAGTTCCGTGGGGAAGGGGCCGGAGCCGACGCGCGTGGTGTACGCCTTGACGATGCCGATCACCTTGGTGATCCTGGTCGGGCCGATGCCCGCGCCGACGCACGCGCCGCCCGCCGTCGGCGAGGACGACGTGACGAACGGGTACGTGCCGTGGTCCACATCCAGCATGGTGGCCTGGGCGCCTTCGAGCAGCACGACCTCGCCGGCCTCCAGCGCCCTGCCGAGGACCAGCCCGGTGTCGGCCACGTACGGCTTCAGCCGCTCGCCGTAGGCGAGGTACTCCTCCGCGGTCTGCCTCGCGTCGATGCCGCGCCGGTTGTAGACCTTGGTGAGCATCTGGTTCTTGTCCCGCAGCACCAGGTCGAGCTTCTGGCGGAGGATGCCGGGGTCGAACAGGTCCTGGACCCTGATGCCCACCCTGGCGACCTTGTCGCTGTACGTCGGCCCGATGCCGCGGCCGGTGGTGCCGATCCTGGCGTTGCCCAGGAACCGCTCGCTGACCTTGTCCAGGGCACGGTGATGCGGCATGATCAGGTGCGCGTTGGCGCTGACGAGCAGCCTTTCGCAGCTCACGCCGCGCTTTTCCAGCTCGTCGATCTCCTCGAAGAGGACCCGCGGGTCGATCACCACGCCGTTGCCGATTACCGGCGTGACCTTCGGCGAGAGCACGCCCGACGGCAGCACGTGCAGCGCGTAGCTCTCGTCACCGATGACGACGGTGTGGCCCGCGTTGTTGCCGCCCTGGTACCTGACGACATACTGAACGCGGTCACCGAGCAGGTCTGTCGCCTTGCCCTTACCCTCGTCGCCCCACTGGGCGCCGATCAGCACGATGGCGGGCATCTTCTTACGCCTTTCACGCGACGTCGGCTGGTTTGTGCCGACAGGACGAAAAGCCCCTGGCAGCGCAAGCGCGGCAGGGGCTCTTGCGCTGTGAGATTACCGTCGCAGGTCAAGAAATAGCAAAGACAGGCTCCTGAGCTGGGTTTTGTCCTGATTTGCGGGTGTGCCGACGATGCTGCCGCCCGCGCGCGGTCCGGGCGCGCCTGCCGGGCGCTCGCATCCCCGGCCCGCGCGCGCCTGCCGTGAGCGTGCGCTCCCCGTCCCGGGCGCGCCTGCCGCGCGCGCTCGCATCCCCGTCCGGGCGCGCCTGCCATGGTCGCGGGCTCCTGTCCGGGAACGTCGGCCATGGTCGTGTGCTCCCGTGCGGGGGCACCCGGCCGTGGCCGTGCTCCCGTGCGGGGCGCCGATCATGATCATGTAAGATTTTTAGTCCTATAACAGTTTTTTCCTTCTTCATGAAGGTTTTTTCGCTGATGAGCGGTTCGCATGCGGTCTTCGCCAGGTCTTGGCGAGGCTCACCGGGCGCATGCGTCCCAGAAGTTGCCAGAGACGCGCATCGCGGCGGCGGCGTGAGACCGGTGGGTTGCCGGGCCGGGGGCCGGCGCGTGGCAGACTGCCGGCATGAGCACTCACGTCAACCTGCTCGGCGAGCCCGCGCCCACCTTGCTCCCCGGATCGCCGGAGCCTGAGGGCCTCGTCGCCGCGGGCGCGCCCGCCGCTGACATAGCGGCACGTTACCCGGCATTCTCGCTGGCCTGGGCGATGCTGGCCGAATCGGCGCTAGCGGCGGGCGGTTTCGTCGAGGCCTACGCCTATGCCCGCACGGGCTACCACCGGGGCCTGGACGCGCTGCGGCGGAACGGCTGGAAGGGACACGGCCCGATTCCCTGGTCGCACGAGCCCAACCGCGGGTTCCTGCGCAGCCTCGCCGCTCTCGCCCGCGCGGCCGACGCCATCGGCGAGGACGGCGAGGCGGACCGCTGCTGGCAGTTCCTGGCGGACAGCAGCGCCGAAGCGTACGCCAGCCTGAGGAAGTAGCGCTACCGCGCCGGGGTGGATGTGACACCGAGCCGGTTATGGGCGGCCGGCTGTCATGTCCACCCGGCCGAGAGGCACGCTAGCTGAGCTTGGCGCCCGCGGACATCAGGTCCTGGCAGGCCTGCGTCACCCGGGCGGCCATCCCCGCCTCGGCCGCCTTGCCGTAGGAGCGGGGGTCGTAGTCCTTCTTCCTGCCGACGTCCCCGTCCACCTTCAGCACGCCGTCGTAGTTCGCGAACATGTGGCCGGCGATGGGCCGGGTGAACGCGTACTGCGTGTCGGTGTCCACGTTCATCTTCACGACGCCGTAGGAGATCGCCTCGCGGATCTCCTCCAGCGCTGACCCGGAGCCACCGTGGAATACCAGGTCGAACGGCTTTTCCCTGCCGTACTTGGCGCCGACCGTGTCCTGGATCTCCTTGAGCACCTGCGGCCGGAGCTTGACGTGACCGGGTTTGTAGACGCCGTGCACGTTGCCGAACGTCGCGGCGAGGATGTACCGGCCGTGCTCGCCGAGGCCGAGCGCCTCCGCCGTCGCCAGCGCGTCTTCCGGGGTGCTGTAGAGCTTGTCGTTGATCGCGCCGACGATGCCGTCTTCCTCGCCGCCGACGACGCCGATCTCCAGCTCCATGACGATCCGGGCCCTGGCGCACTGGTCGAGGAGGTCCCTGGCGATCTGGAGGTTCTCCGCCAGCGGCACAGCAGAGCCGTCCCACATATGGGACTGGAAGAGCGGCTCCTTGCCGCCGGCCACCCGTTCCGCGGACATCTGGATCAGCGGCCGCATGTAGCCGTCCAGTTTGTCCTTCGGGCAGTGGTCGGTGTGCAGGGCGACGTGCACCGGGTACTTCGCGGCGACCACGCCGGCGAACTCGGCCAGCGCCTGCGCGCCGGTGACCATGTCCTTGACGCTCGCACCGGAGAGGTACTCGGCGCCGCCGGTGGAGATCTGGATGATCCCGTCGCTCTCGGCGTCGGCGAACCCGCGCAGCGCGGCATTCAGCGTCTGGCTCGAGGTCACGTTGATCGCTGGGTAGGCAAAGCCCTGCTGCTTGGCCCGGTCGAGCATCTGCGCGTAGATCTCTGGGGTCGCGATCGGCATGGCGATGACTCCTGTATACGTCGGTTTCAGCAAACTCTAATATCCGGCCTGCTGGCGCGACAGGCCGGCTCAGCGTGGCCAGCAGCATGAAGGCGCGCCAGGGGGCCCGGTCATGCTGTACAAAGGTGGCCATGCAGAGCTTCCTGGTGTCGCACGCCATCTACGCGATCATCGTCTTCGGCGTGCTCGAAGCCATGTGCATTCCCATCTCGTCGGAGCTCACGTTCCTTCTCGGCGGCGCGATCGCCTCGGGCGGGGTCGCGGGAACGCACCAGCACCCGTCGCTGGCCCTGGTGATCGTCCTGGGCACGCTCGCCGAATTGACCGGTTCGTACATCTCCTACGGCGTGGGCCGGGCCGGCGGACACCCGCTGGTGCGCCGCTGGGGCAAGTACGTGCTGGTGACCGAGGCCGACGTGGCCCGCGCCGAGCGGTTCCTCGCCGGGCGGGGCGCGTGGGCGGTGCCGGTCGCGCGCATGCTGCCGTTCGTGCGCGCCTTCGCGTCCATCGTGGCCGGCCTGGTCGACATCCCGCCGGCGCGGTTCGGCGTGCTCAGCCTGACCGGCACGCTGGTGTACGTGATCGTGCTGTCCAGCATCGGGTACAGCCTGGGCGGCGAGTGGGGCAAGATCAACCACGGGCTCACGCAGGCCACCTACGTTCTCGTGGCTGTCGTTGTGCTGGCGATCATCGGGTTCGTGCTCTACCGGCTGCGCGAGTTCCGCCGGGAGGCGGCGGCCGCCGCGGCGCGCGGCGAGACGGCGGCCGGGCGGGGCGGCCGGTAGCGGGCCGGGCCGCCCGCGGCTACAGGCCGAGGTCGGCGAGTTCGTACACCGCGCGGAAGGGCAGGCCGCGGTCCAGGACGCGCTGCCGCGCGCCGCGCTCGACGAGGACGGCGACGCCGACGACCTCGGCGCCCGCCTCCTTGAGGGCGTCTACGGCGGTGAGCACCGACCCGCCGGTCGTGGACGTGTCCTCGACGGCGAGCACCCGCCGGCCGGCCACGTCCGGTCCCTCGATCCTGCGCTGGAGGCCGTGCGTCTTCTCCGTCTTGCGCACCACGAACGCGTCGATCGGGGTGCCGCGGCTGGCGGCCGCGTGCATCATCGCGCAGGCCACCGGATCCGCGCCCAGCGTCAGCCCGCCGACCGCCTCGTAGGACAGGTCGGCGGTCGCGTTGAGCAGCACGCGGCCGGCCAGCGGCGCGAGCCGTCCGTCCAGCGTCACCCGCCGCAGGTCCACATAGCTGCTGGCATGCTGGCCAGACGACAGCACGAAATCACCGCGCACGATGGCCCTGGCCTTGATCGCCGCCAGCAGTTCCTCGCGGTCGCTCACAGCACCAGAGCATACAAAGCGGCACCGGGCGGGCGGGCGGATCCGCCGCCGTGCGGGCACCTAGCTGCTCAGGAATGTGCGGAAAGGCCGACGTGGCTGGGAAGCTTCATTACCCTTAGAGGCGGAGAGCAACCGGCCATCGTGCCTCGATGGCCCGCGGACAGGCATGTTCTCGCACCGAGGGAAGGACGGTCTGGCGTGGATCGCTGCGCGCTGTTCGTGGACGCGGGCTACGTGCTAGCGGACGGCGCCATGGCCGTGCACGGCACGCGCCGCCGCGAGTCGGTGTCCTGGGATTACGCGGGACTGCTCCAGCTTCTCGCCAGCCTGGCCCAGGAGCGGTCCGGGCTTCCGCTGCTGCGCTGCTACTGGTACGAGGCCACTGTCGAAGGACGGCGGAATGCCGACCACGACGCGCTTGCCGACCTGCCGGGGGTGAAGCTCCGGCTGGCGAAGATGCGCCCGGGGCGCCGCGAGGGGGTGGAGAGCGAGATCCACCGCGATCTGACGACCCTGGCGCGGAACAAGGCCGTGAGCGACGCGATGGTGGTCAGCGCGGAGGAAGACCTGGCACAGGTCGTCGCCGACGTCCAGGATCTGGGCCTGCGCGTCAGCTTGCTGCATATCGTGGTCGACGGCAACTGGACGGTCTCCCGCACGCTCCGCCAGGAGTGCGATGACGTCGTGGAGGTCACCAGCGCGCACCTGCGGCCGTACGTGGAGCTGATCTCCGGGGCCGAGCCGCCGCGCCCCGATGAGCGGGACGGCGCGGCGCTGATCACGCTCCGCCCGTCGGCGAACGGTCACGGGCCGGCCGGGCGCGCGGCCGGCCCCGCTGCGGCCCCGGCCGGGACGGAGAACGGATACCAGGCGCCCCCGTCCATCTACACCGCGCCGGTCGTCGCCGAGTACCAGCGGCCGGCCCCGCAGCTGTCACGCTCGCGGCCCGACGACCCGGCGGCCGCCCGCGAGGACGCCCGGGGCGGTGAGGCGGCGGCCGTCCAGGACCCGCCCGCCCGCCCGGACCTTCAGCCCGTCCGCGATGACGGCGCGGCCGCTCAGCATGACTGGCTGGAAGCGCTCGGGAAGCCGGCCGCCGCGGCCGGGGACCACCCCGGGGCGCAGGAGACCGCCGCGGCCGCGCCCGACGCGGGGGCGGTACCGCAGGAAACGAATCCGTCCGTGCCGGACTACGCCGCCCGGCCGGAGATGTACGCCGCTCCCGTCGCCGCGGTGGCCGAAGACCAGCCCATCGAGCTTCCCGTGTCGCGGTCCCGCCAGGCGGCTGACCTGTCGGGCTACGCTCCTGGCGCGGTGCGCGAGCAGCCGTCCCGTGATCCGCTGTCCCGTGACCCGCTGTCCCGTGATCCGCTGCCAGGCGAGGCAGGCGATGGCCGCCAGCCGGTGCCCGCCGCGGGTTCGGCCCAGGTCCGCCGGCTGCCCACGCGCGGCGGCGGCCAGCCCGTCCCGGCGCCCGGGCAGCCGGCAATGGGGCCGCAGGCCACGGGCCAGCCCACCGGGAGCCAGCCCGCCGCCGCTCAGCCCGCCGGCCAGCCCGCCGCTCCCGTCATGCCGCCCTCCCCGGGAACCGGTTACCCGCCCCCCGCGCGCAACGGCTCGTACGGCGGCCCGGGGCCGGCCGCCCCCGCAGTGGCCGGACCGGCCGGACCGGGCGGCCCCCCGGGCGGGCCGGTAGGCCTGACGGGTCAGCCGCCCCCGCTCGCGGGCCTGCCCGGTGGCCAGCAGGGCGGCTCCGGCGGTCAGCCCGCCGCGGCTCCGGTCGCGCCGCTCAGCCCGCCCGCCCCCGTGGGCGGGCCCGTCAGCGCGCCTGGCCAGGGAACGGCGCCCGGCAGCCCGGCTGGTCCTGCCGGGGTACCCGGGCCTGTAGGTCCCGCCGGGCCTGTGGGTCCCGCCGGTCCCGTTGGCCCCGCCGGGCCGGCGTACTCGCCCGCGCCGCAGCCGTCGGTCTCCCTTGCCGAGGCCGTACAGTCGGCGCACCAGGAAGGCCAGGAGTTCGGCGAGTCGGTGGCACGCGACGCGCCGGCGCTATGGCTGGAGGCGGTGCTGGCCAGGAAACCGCGGATGCCGTCTGACCTTGAGGCCAGGCTGCTTCAGGGATCCTCGCTGCCTATCGACTTCCTGCTGCACGACGAGGTGCGGCACGCGCTCCGGCGGGGTTTCTGGGATGCGCTGGAGCGTGCCCGCCGCTAGGCGGCGGGCCGCGTGCCGCATGGCCCGCCGCGGACGCTAAATCAGGGCGAATGGGAAAGGGCCGCTGGGGTACCGTGGTAAGGGTGGCGGGCGTCGATGAGTTCGACGAGATCGAATTTCAGGCAGCACGGACGGGCAACCACGTCCGGGCCGCTGTCCGTATGAGCGAGCTTGCCCAGAAGGCGGAGCCGGGGCTGCGCGCCGAGTCCCACCTGCGGGCCGGGGAACAGTGGATGATGGCGGATGACCCGCAGCGGGCCGCGGACGAGTTCACGGCGGCGATCGACGATGGCGGTCCCACCTTCGCCGACCCGCGCGTCTACCTGGCCAGAGCGCTGCTCGCGCTGGGGCGCGATGCCGAGGCCAACCGGCTCCTGGCCGGGCTGACCGCAGAGCGCGAGACGACCAGCCCGCGCACCTGCGACCTGCTCGCGGAGCTGATGGCCGAGCAGGGGGACCTGCGGGCAGCGCTCGACTGGGCGACCGCGGGCGTCGAGTCGTGCCTGGAGCGCGGCGAGGACGCGGAGCTTCAGCTGCTGCTCCGCCTTCGGTACCGGATACGCGTGGACCTCGGCCTCGGTGAGGACGACTACGACCGCATGCTGGACACGACCGCCGCCAGGGCGGCGACAAGGCGCCCCGGCCAGCGCCGGTAAGCGGCTGGCCGGGGCGCCCCGCGTGAGATTACGCGACCTTCGACGCTGCCCGGACAGTGAGCTGGTCCGACTTGTCGTCCAGGTCGACGAGAACCTCGTCGCCGTCGGTGATCTCGCCGGCCAGCAGCGAACGTGCCAGCTTGTCGCCGATCGCGGACTGGACCAGCCGCCGCAGCGGCCGGGCCCCGTACACGGGATCGAACCCGGTCAGCGCGAGCCAGTCCTTCGCGGCGGGTGTCACGGTCAGCGTCAGCCGCCGCGCGGCCAGCCGCTTGGCCAGCCGGTCGACTTGCAGGTCCACAATCTGGGTCAGCTCCGACGTGGTCAGCGAGTCGAAGATGATCACGTCGTCCAGGCGGTTCAGGAACTCCGGCTTGAACGCGGCACGGACCGCGGCCAGCACCGCGTCCCGCTTCGCCTGGTCGTCCAGGGAAGCGTCGGCGATGAACGTCGAACCGAGGTTAGAGGTGAGGATCAGGATCGTGTTGCGGAAGTCCACGGTCCGTCCCTGCCCGTCGGTAAGCCGCCCGTCGTCGAGGACCTGCAACAGCACGTCGAAGACCTCCGGGTGTGCCTTCTCGACCTCATCGAGCAGCACGACGCAGTACGGCCGCCGCCGCACCGCCTCGGTGAGCTGCCCGCCCTCCTCGTAGCCGACGTACCCGGGCGGCGCGCCGACCAGCCGCGCGACCGAATGCTTCTCGCCGTACTCGCTCATGTCGATGCGGATCATGGCCCGCTCGTCGTCGAACAGGAACTCGGCGAGGGCCTTGGCCAGCTCAGTCTTACCGACACCGGTCGGCCCGAGGAACAAGAACGAGCCGGTCGGCCGGTCCGGGTCGGACACGCCGGCCCGCGCCCGGCGCACCGCGTCGGAGACGGCCCGCACGGCGGCGGACTGCCCGATCACCCGTTTGCCGAGTTCGGTTTCCATTCGCAGCAGCTTTCCGGTCTCGCCTTCGAGCAGCCGCCCGGCGGGGATGCCGGTCCACGCCGACACGACGTCCGCCACGTCGTCCGGCCCGACCTCTTCCTTCACCATCGGGGCCGAAGCCGGGCCCCCGGCCGCGCCGCCCGCGGAATTTCCGCCCGAACGGTCGGTGGCGGCTGCCTCGGCGATCTCCGCGTCCAGCGCGGGGATTTCGCCGTACAGCAGCCTGGAGGCGGTCTCGTAATCTCCGTCCCGCTGGGCGCGTTCGGCCTGGCTCTTCAGGTCGTCGAGCTTTTTCTTCAGCTCGCCGACCCGGTTCAGGCTGGACTTCTCCTGCTCCCAGCGCGCGTTCAGCGCGGTGAGCTGCTCCTGCCGGTCCGCCAGGTCGGCGCGCAGCCGCTCCAGCCGCTCCTTGCTCGCCGGATCGGACTCACGGGAGAGCGCGAGCTCCTCCATCTTCATCCGGTCCACGATGCGGCGAAGCTCGTCGATCTCGACCGGGGAGGAGTCGATCTCCATCCGGAGCCGGGATGCCGCCTCGTCGATGAGGTCGATCGCCTTGTCGGGCAGGAAGCGCGCGGTGATGTACCGGTCGGACAGGGTGGCCGCGGCGACCAGCGCCGCGTCCGAGATCTGCACCTGGTGGTGGGCCTCGTAGCGGCCCTTGAGCCCGCGCAGGATCGCGATCGTGTCCTCGACCGAGGGCTCGCCGACCAGCACCTGCTGGAACCGGCGCTCCAGCGCGGGGTCCTTCTCGATCCGCTCGCGGTACTCGTCCAGCGTGGTCGCGCCGATCATGCGCAGCTCGCCGCGGGCCAGCATCGGCTTGAGCATGTTGCCCGCGTCCATCGCGCCCTCGGCGGCGCCCGCGCCCACCACGGTGTGCAGCTCGTCAATGAACGTGATCACCTGGCCGTCGCTCTGCCGGATCTCGTTCAGCACGGCCTTCAGCCGCTCCTCGAACTCACCGCGGTATTTGGCGCCCGCGACCATGCTGCCCAGGTCGAGGGCGATCAGCCGCTTGCCGCGCAGCGACTCCGGCACGTCCCCCGCGACGATCCGCTGGGCGAGGCCCTCGACGACGGCGGTCTTGCCGACCCCGGGCTCTCCGATCAGCACCGGGTTGTTCTTCGTCCGCCGGGACAGCACCTGGATGACACGCCGGATCTCGGAGTCGCGGCCGATCACGGGGTCGAGCTTGCCGTCCTTGGCCTGCTGGGTGAGATCGATGCCGTACTTCTCAAGCGCCTGGTAGGTGCTCTCCGGATCCTCGCTGGTGACCCGGGCGCGGCCGCGCACCTGGGTGAACGCGTCCGTCAGCGCGTCCGGGGTGGCGCCGGCGCCGCGCAGCAGGGTGGCGGCCTGGCCGCCGTCGGCGGCCAGGCCGACGAGCAGGTGCTCGGTGGAGACGTACTCGTCCTCCATCTGCTGGGCGCGGTTGGTCGCCGTGTTGATGACAGCGAGCATCTGCCGGGACAGCTCGGGAGCGCTGGTGGAGGCCCCGCGCATCCGCGGCAGCCGGCCGATCTGCTCGGCCGCCTCCTTGGCGATGACCGCCGGGTCGGCGCCGACGGCACGCAGCAGCGGCGTCGCGGTGCCGTCCCCCTGTTCGAGCAGGGCGGCGAGCAGGTGCAGCGGCTCGACCTGCGGGTTGCCGTTCGCCGCCGCGCGCCGGATCGCTACGGACAGCGCCTCCTGACTGTTGCGGGTGGGCTTGAAATCCATCGCTGAGTAACCCTCTTCCGTTATTCACTTGTGCTCTGCTGGTCGGCCTGCGGGGTGGCGGGCTGCCAGAACGTCATCCTTGTCGTCGTACGGACCGGGACGAGGGCGGCCCTCGGGTCGGCCTTCGTGCGGCGCAGCTCGGCGAGCCGGGCCGCCACCGCGCGGGTTGACTCGAGCTCGGCCCGCAGCTGCGCGATCTCGGCTTGCAGCTCAGCGGCTATCATGCGGGTTCGCTCCAGTTCCCGCTCAAGGTCCAGGATCCGCTTGATGCCGGAGAGGTTGATCCCCTCCTCCTGGGACAGCCGCTGGATCTCGCGCAGCGCGAGGATGTCGCGCATCGAGTAGCGGCGGCCGCCGCCGGCGGTGCGCCGCGGCCGCACCAGGCCGACCTTCTCATAGCCCCGCAGCGTCTGCGGGTGCATGCCGGACAGGTTCGCGGCGACGGAGATGACATACACGGGCATGTCATCAGACAGCTCGTACGGATTGCTCATGTCATCTCCTTCCTCAGCTCTCCCTTGCCCTGCGGAGCAGTTCGGCGCGCGGGTCCTCGCCCGCCGTGGCGATCCGGAAGTCCTCGAGCGCGGCGCGGGCCTTGCTGTTCAGGTCCTTCGGCACGGCGACCTCGACCGTGACGAGCAGCGCGCCCAGGGTTCCGTCCTTGCGGCGGACACCGCGGCCTGGAACGCGGAACACCTGGCCGTTCGGAGTACCCGGAGGAATCCGCAAGGTCACGGCCGGCCCCCGGTGAGTGGGCACCTTGATCTCCGCCCCCAGGGTCAGCTCGGCGATCGTGACCGGCACGGTTATCGTGAGGTTGTCCCCGGAGCGGCCGAACACCGGGTGCGGTTTCACGTGAACCCGCACGTACAGGTCTCCGGCCCGGCCGCCGTGCTCGCCCGGTGCGCCCTTGCCCGGGATCCGGATCCGCTGGCCGTCCGCGACGCCCGCCGGGATCCGCGCCTGGACGGTCCGCGAGCTCATCGCCCGCCCGCTGCCGGCGCACGAGGGGCAGGGGTTGTCGACCACCAGGCCGCGGCCGCGGCAGGTGGGGCACGGCTCGGAGAGCCCGAAGCCGCCGAGGTTGCGGCTCTGCTGTCCGGTGCCGCGGCAGTCCGGGCAGACCTTCGGCACCGTGCCGGACTTGGCGCCGGTGCCGTGGCAGACCGGGCAGGGTCCCTCCCCGGTCAGCCGCAGCGACACGGTCGCGCCGTCGATGGCGTCGCCGAACGACAGCGTGGTCTCCGTCTCCACGTCCGCGCCGCGCCGCGCCCGGCTCTGGGCGGTTCCGCGACCGCGGAAGATCCCGCCGAGCACGTCACCGAGCCCCTCGCCGCCGAAGAGGTCGCCGAGGTCGAAGGTCGTACCGAAGCCGCCGCCGCCTCGTGACCCGGTGGGAACCCGGAAGCCGCCGCCGAACAGCGATCGCGCCTCGTCGTACTCCTTGCGCTGCTTCTCATCGGACAGCACGTTGTACGCCTCGGTGATCTCCTTGAAGCGCTCCTCGGCCTCGGCATTGCCCTTGTTCGCGTCCGGGTGGTACTTCCGTGCGAGGTCGCGGTACGCCTTCTTGATGTCCGCGGCCTTGGCGGTCTTGGGGACGCCCAGCGTCTTGTAGTAGTCCTTCTCCAGGTAATCCTTCGTGCTCATCTGGCCTCGCTGGGCTGTTTAATGCGGTTGGTCTTCTTCTCCTGCCGACCACCCGGGTGCGTTGGCACTGCCGTCCGGCCCCGTGGCGGGCTCTGCTACCGCCACCCTGGCCGGGCGGAGGATCCGCTCGCCCACCTTGTAACCGGGCTGGAAGATCTCCACGCAGGTGACCTCCGCGACGTCCGGCGAGTAGGTGTGCGTCAGCGCTTCGTGGATCTTCGGGTCGAACGCGTCGCCGCGCTGGCCGTAGCTCACCAGCCCGAGCTTGCCGAGAGCCGACTGCAGCGAGTCCGCGACGGACTTGAAGCCGCCGGACAGCTCGCCGTGCTCCCGCGCCTGGCTGATCGCGTCGAGTACGGGCAGCAGCTCGGCGAGCGCGCCAGCGACCGCGTGCTCGCGCACCGTCACCCGGTCCCGGTCGACCCGCTTGCGGTAGTTAGCGTACTCGGCCTGCAACCGCTGCAAGTCCGCAGTGCGCTCCGCTAGCTGGGTACGCAGCTCTTCTAGCTGGGTGCGCAGTTCCTCCGCGGCGGGCTGCCCGGCCGCCTGGGTGCCGGCCGGCTCCGCCCCGCCGGCCTCGCCGGCGGAGTCGGGGGCCTTCCCGTGCCTGGCCTGGCCGCCCCCCCCGGGCCGGCCGGCACCACTGGTGCCAGCCGGCTGGGAGGCCGCGTGCTTACCCCTTCTCGGCTGCCCGGTGACAGGATCGATCCGCCGGTGGTCGCGGATCACCGGGCCGGTGCCCATGTCTTCGGGTGCTGTCATCAGGCGGCTCCGCCCTCACCTTCGTCAACGATCTCGGCGTCGACGACCCCCTCGTCGTGCGGGGCCTCGGCGCCGCTTTCAGCGCTGCCGGGCGCCTGCTGCGAGGCCTGCGCCGCCTGGTAGATGGCGGTGCCCATCTTCTGGCTGACCTGCGCGGCGCGCTCGCTGGCGGTCTTGATGGCCTCGATGTCGTTGCCCTCGATCGCCTTCTTGAGGTCGGCGATCGCCGACTGGACTTCGGACTTCACGTCGGCCGGCACCTTGTCGTCGTTCTCGGAGAGGAACTTCTCGGTGCTGTAGACCAGCGTGTCGGCCTGGTTGCGGACCTCGGCCTCCTCGCGGCGCCGGCGGTCTTCCTCGGCGTACTGCTCGGCCTCGCGGACCATCTTCTCGATGTCTTCCTTCGGGAGTGCCGAGCCGCCGGTGATCTGCACCGACTGCTGCTTGCCCGTGCCCAGGTCCTTGGCGGACACGTTCACGATGCCGTTGGCGTCGATGTCGAAGGTGACCTCGATCTGCGGAACGCCGCGCGGCGCCGGGGGGATGCCGGTCAGGTCGAACTGGCCGAGCTTCTTGTTGTACGCGGCGATCTCGCGCTCGCCCTGGTAGACCTGGATCTGCACCGACGGCTGGTTGTCGTCCGCCGTGGTGAAGATCTCCGAGCGCTTGGTCGGGATCGTGGTGTTGCGCTCGATGAGCTTGGTGAAGATCCCTCCCTTGGTCTCGATGCCCAGCGACAGCGGGGTCACGTCGAGCAGCAGGATGTCCTTGACCTCACCCTTGAGCACGCCGGCCTGCAAGCAGGCGCCGACGGCGACGACCTCGTCGGGGTTGACGCCCTTGTTCGGCTCCTTGCCGCCGGTCAGCTGCTTGACCAGGTCCACGACCGCGGGCATCCGGGTGGAGCCGCCGACGAGCACCACATGGTCGATGTCGCTCACCTTGACGTTGGCGTCCTTGATGACCTGCTGGAACGGGGCCTTGCACCGGTCGAGCAGGTCAGAGGTCATGCGCTGGAACTCGGCCCGGGTGAGCCGCTCGTCCAGGTGCAGCGGACCGTCGGGCGAGTGCGAGATGTAGGGGAGGTTGATCTGCGTCTCCATCGACTGGGAGAGCTCGATCTTGGCCTTCTCCGCCGCCTCGCGCAGCCGCTGTAGGGCCATCTTGTCCTTGGACAGGTCGATGGCGTAGCCGGCCTTGAACTTCTGCACCAGCCAGTCGACGATCCGCTGGTCCCAGTCGTCGCCGCCGAGGTGGTTGTCGCCGCTGGTCGCCTCGACCTCGACGACACCGTCGCCGACGTCGAGCAGTGAGACGTCGAACGTGCCGCCGCCCAGGTCGAAGACCAGGATCTTGGCGGCCTGCTCCTTCTCCAGGTGGTATGCCAGGGCGGCCGAGGTCGGCTCGTTGATGATCCGGAGCACGTTCAGCCCGGCGATCTGGCCGGCCTCCTTGGTGGCCTGCCGCTGCGCGTCGCTGAAGTACGCGGGCACGGTGATCACCGCGTCGGTGATCTTCTCGCCCAGGTACGCCTCGGCGTCCCTCTTGAGCTTCTGCAAGATGAACGCGCTGATCTGCTGCGGGGTGAACTTCTTGCCGTCGATGGTGACGGTCCAGTCGCTCCCCATGTGCCGCTTGACCGAACGGATCGTCCGGTCCACGTTGGTGACAGCCTGCCGCTTCGCGACCTCGCCGACGAGAACCTCGCCGTTCTTGGCGAACGCGACGACCGACGGCGTGGTCCGCGAGCCCTCCGCGTTGGCGATGACCGTTGGCTCGCCACCTTCGAGGACGGCGACAACCGAGTTCGTCGTCCCGAGGTCAATGCCTACCGCACGTGCCATGAGCAGTCCTTGTCGTGTGTGAGAAGTTGAGTCTTCCGGGCTCAAGCCTGCCCGAGGCGAGGCCCGGTGTCAAATGACTTGAGTCACTCTCACTCAACTTTCCAGGTCGCCGGATCATTCCCGCCGGCCGCGGTGTTTTCCTGGCGCCGGTGCGCTAAGTTACTCATAAGTAGGATCGTCGTTTCCGGCTGGCGGGACGCCGCTCGCTGGCGGCGCCGGTCAGGGCTACGCTTGAGCCCCAGGTACGGAGGAGGTTTTGGTGGTCCTGCGGATGATCGTCGGCCTCGGGCTGACCGTTGTCGCCTTCGTGATCGCCGGGCGGCGGCTGTGGTGGCTGGGGCGGCTGGCGATGTCCGGCCAGCCGGCCCCCGAGCGGCTTGAGTACGCCAGGGCGCACGCCGCGGCCGACGTGAAGACCCAGCTGACGGAGGTCATCGGGCAGCGCAAGCTGCTCAAGTGGTCGGTGCCCGGGGCCGCGCACGCCGCCACGTTCTGGGGGTTCATCGTCCTGCTGCTGACGATCATCGAGGCCTACGGCGCGCTGTTCTCCCGGACGTTCGCGATCCCGGGGATCGGGCACTGGGCGTTCATCGGGTTCATCGAGGACCTGTTCGCCGTCGGCGTGCTGGCCGGCATCATCACGTTCACCGTCATCCGGTTCCGCAACGACCCGCACCGGGAAGGCCGCCGCTCACGGTTCTTCGGCTCGCACACCCGCGCCGCCTGGCTGGTGCTGTGGATGATCGCGGCGGTCATCGTCACGCTGCTGATCTACCGCGGCGCCCAGCAGAACACCGGCGTGTTCCCCTACCCGCACGCCTGGGCGTTCGCCTCCTGGGTGGTCGCGCAGATCCTGCACCCCCTCGGCTACGGCGTCAACTCCGTGCTTGAGGCAACCTTCATCCTGGCCCAGCTCGGCGTGATCATGGCGTTCCTGGTGATCGTCGCCTACTCCAAGCACCTGCACATCGGCCTGGCCCCGCTCAACATCTTGTTCTCCCGCCGGCCGAACGCCCTCGGCCCGCTGGAGCCGATGCGATCCGGCGGGAAGGTGCTGGACTTCGAGGAGGCCGACCCCGACACCGATACCTTCGGGATCGGGAAGGTGGAGGACCTGTCCTGGAAGGGCATGCTGGACCTGGCCACCTGCACCGAGTGCGGACGGTGCCAGTCCCAGTGCCCGGCCTGGGCCACCGGCAAGCCGCTGAGCCCCAAGCAGGTCATCCTGGACCTGCGCGACCACGCGTTCGCCAAGGCCCCCTGGCTGCTGGCCGCCGAGGAGGAACGGGACAAGCTCCCCGACGCCGTCAGGGCCGAGGCCGAGCGCCCGCTGGTCGGGACCAGGGAGCAGAACGGGGTGATCGACCCGGACGTGATCTGGTCGTGCACCAACTGCGGGGCGTGCGTGGAGGAGTGCCCGGTCGACATCGAGCACATCGACCACATCGACGGGATGCGCCGTCACCAGGTGCTGATCGAGTCCGCGTTCCCGCAAGAGGGCGCCACCATGCTGAACAACCTGGAGCGCCGCGGCAACCCGTGGGGCTCCCCTGCGGACAAGCGGGCCGAGTGGATCACCGAGTGCGACTTCGAGGTCCCCGTGGTCGACGGAAAGGTCGGCGACGACGTCGAGTACCTGTTCTGGGTCGGCTGCGCGGGCGCGCTGGAGGACCGGGCCAAGAAGACCACCAAGGCCATCGCCGGGCTGCTGCACACCGCGGGGGTCAAGTTCGCCGTGCTCGG
>Ga0070737_10001513_pt1 | contig 32989 bp, 25 predicted proteins | sample Coa_R1_10_FD_66438 | JGI IMG/M metagenome (GOLD analysis project Ga0070737, IMG submission 66438) | Surface soil microbial communities from Centralia Pennsylvania, which are recovering from an underground coalmine fire - Coalmine... | ecosystem: Environmental > Terrestrial > Soil > Unclassified... | reverse complement strand
CCGGATTATCGTCGATGCTGCAACATTCGAGCGAATGCGCGCCGAGCAGAAGCGAACGCTTCGCAAGTATTGGGAAGAAGAAGGCTTGCCCGGTGTTGTTTCTTTTTTACATATTTTTAGTGGTGAAATAGAGGTAATGCTCGATCACGAGGCGATGCAATGGGGGCGTTCTCTCCAGCCTGGCGCAAAAGTGAGCTTGCAAGTCGATCCGCCTATCTCGGCCGTTGTGCGCACGGTGCAGCCGTGGCGTGAACGGACGCAGCTGCGTCTGGTACTCTCTGGCCACGACGTGGCCGATCTGAAGATGGGGCAGCGTCTCCGTGTCAAAATGCCGGCTCCGCCGCGCGAGGTGCAAGAAGCGCTGCTGCCATCGGGTCTGGATCGACCGCGCAGCAAGGACGAGCGGATCGAATGGCTGATGGCCAGCGTTTATTGCAGCTGCGGCATCGGCGGAGACGGCTGCACTGGTCAATTTTATACCTTGGCCAGTTGTAATCCCAATGCTTGCGGCATGCCCAAAGCCATGCGCAAAAAGTTAGCCACGAAGATCGATCAAGGTTTAACCGATCGGCAAATTATCGAGCAATTGCTCAAGGAACAGGGACCGGCGCTGCTGCGGCCGCATCTGTTGCCTTAAAACACGAGCCGGAAGCGATGCGCAAAGAGCGGAAGTGTGGCACCGTGTCGAAAGGTTGGGCACGCTGTTCAATGGTTTCGCCGAGTTGTTGAATGCGTGCGAAAGCAAGCCGACCCAGTTTCTTACGCTGGGCCAGCGCAAGATAGCCGATACACGCCGGATCAAGCTGCATGAGCCGGCAGCAGGTCGCATCCACGGCGACCGGATCATCGCCCATGACAAGAACGCCCAGTGCTTTGGCCGTGCCGTTGAGTGGACCGTCGCCCTCCATGCCGATGATGCCATCGACAATGGCCAGATCCGGCGGACGCGTGGCGGCGATGTCCACGATGCTATTGTCGATGCCGCGCCAGTGTAATTCGTTCTTCGGCCAACCGTAGCAGATGCCCGGCAGTGTGCCGAACAAGTTTTTCAGCGATAGTGTTGCTGCCACCCAGTGATGCGTTTTCAGTTTCGGCAGCGAGATCAGCACGTCCGCCGTTGCCACAGTTTGTGCCAGATAAAGGTGTTCCAATCCCGTCAATCGGCCCATATTGAGGCGCTTGCTTGGTTCATCGTGATTGAGATCGATAAAGGGGATTTTGTAATGACGCAGGACATCGCCCAGGCCGCTGGCCGAGACGAGATATTCGGCGTTACGCCAATGTCCTGGTCCCTCCGCGACCAGGATCTCGGCTGCACCTTCACGGCGGCACAGCTCGATGGCGGCGGCGATGACGTGCGGGTGTGTGTTGATGACCTTGTCGCGGTGATATTCGACGAGGTTCGGCTTGAGGACGACGCGCTTGCCAGCCAGGGGGACGCGCGTGCGGAAATGTTCATACTGGCGGTGCAACACATCGGCCAGGTCGGCATGGTAATCGCTTACCGGCGCGATGTGGACATACGACTGCGGATCAAGCGGCCGCAGCTGCATCAGAGTATGAATAGCCAATCCCTGTAACTTGGCCTTGATACGCTGGCCAAGCGGGTGTTTTCCAAGCCGCGACCACGAGGGAGCAACAGACAACTCCGCTCCCTTACAGTCGCGGCTCGGAAGACGGAAGGGATTGCCGCGTTCGAGGTCAAGAGCGAGGACGGTTAATGCCTGCCGCAGTGGCGCCGGCTGCAGCCACGCTTTTTCCTGACGGGCGGCATGCGCCGTGAGTATGCGATCCTTCAACGCCGCCACGGTTTCGCGGACCCCTGGATGATTCGCATAGACATCGAGGGCCAAACGTGCCCAGCAAAGATTTTCAAGATCGTCATTGTCCTCCGCTACCCGACGTAGATACTCGATGCTGGCGGTGAGACCCGGCTCGTCGGTCTGGCCCTGCCAAGCAAGGAGCATCAGTGCCGTCGGTGTCGGTATGGGGTCGAGAGATTTGCCGAAAATACAGCGATTGCCATAATTGACGCCGCCGTTCTCCAGGATGCGATCGCGTAGCAGTTTCAAGCCTTCCTCGACGCGTGGATGCCGTTCCTGCCCGATGCGCCGCAGCGCCAAACACGCCCAGGCCGTCGGCTCCACCCACGAGAAATTGCCCTCGGCCCACGGCCAACCGATTAAGCGAGCGTCAATGTCGTTGATGTCTTCGTCCTTGCTATCCGGCTGCCGTCCCTTGCACGCCAGCAGAGCGGCTGCCGTTTGCCGAAGAGAATCCTCTGTAACGCCGAGCGTCGCTTGGGTGAAGAGAACGAGCGCCGTCGGCCAAATCGCTTCGGGCCGGCCGCGTCCCAGTCGATATATTCCATCAGCAGTGGTGCATTGACGCAGCCAGTTTCGGCCTGTTTCGAGGACGGCGGCAAAACGTTCCGGCCGGCGCGAGAGGGCGAGCAACGCCAAGCACGTCGGTTCCAGATGAGCAGGCTGATCGGGAGCGTAACCCCAACCACCGCCAGGACACGCCATTGCTGCAAGATCATCGAATGCATCGCCCACGGGTAATAGACTCCGCCAGATCACAGGGGACCAAAGATCATTGAAAGTCTAGTACACATTCAGCGCAAGGTGGGCAAACGGCCGGCGTCCGCCAGCTGGTTTAACTCTACCAGCCGGTAGATGCCGGCCGTTCGGCCAGGACATGGCATCGGAACTATCAATTCGGATGTGCTCCAGCTTCGCGGAGGCGCTGGCGCAGATAACTCGCACGAGCGGCGTTGCGTTCTTCGCCATCCAGCGAAGCGCCCCTCAGTTTCTGCAAATGGGCCGGCTGGGTATAGATGAATAGCTCATTGACCGTCGGAATGGTGATCTCCTCAATCAAGTGCAGATTGATGCCCAGGCGGACGGCCGAGAGCAGATCCATCGTCTCTTCCGAAGTCATCATCGTCGCCGAACAGAGGGTACCGTAGGCCCGGGCGATCTTGTCTTGCAAGCCTTGGCGGTTGTCGCGCAGCCAGCTCAGGCGCGCCTGGCGCTCGTAGGTGATGATCTGCGGAATCACGCTTTGGATCTCGTTGAGGATGTTGGCCTCGCTCTTGCCGAGCGTGATCTGGTTAGAGATTTGATAGAAGTGGCCGGAGGCCCGGCTGCCCTCGCCGTAGAGACCGCGTACTGCCAAGTTGATCTTCTGCAAGGCCCGGAAGACCTTCTCGATCTGCTTGGTGTACTCCAAGGCTGGCAGATGCAACATGACGCTGGCACGCATGCCGGTGCCGACGTTGGTTGGGCAGGCGGTCAGATAGCCGAACTCTTCGCTGAAAGCATAGGTGATGCGCTGCTCGAGCAGGTCGTCCACACGATCGATCTCTTGCCAGGCTTCTTCGAGACTGTAGCCGCTGCGCATGACCTGCAAACGCAGATGGTCCTCCTCATTGACCATCAGGCTGATGGTCTCCTGAGGGGTGAGCGCGACGCCGCGCGGACCGTCGGCAGCGGCCAACTCGCGGCTGATGAGTTGGCGCTCGACGAGGAGTTGGCGGTCCAGCGACGACAGCGCCGGGATGCTGAGGTAGCTGAGTTTGGGCTCCAGTTCGAGCTTGGCGACGCGCTCACGCAGCAGCGCTTCGATCTCGGCCTTCTGCCCGTTGCTGGCGCGATTGGTAAAGGGAAACGCAGCCAGATTACGGGCCAAGCGAATGCGGCTGGAGATGACGATGTCGGACTCCGGCCCGCTCCCGCGCAACCATTCGCCACTGGTATGAGTCAGGCTGTCCAGATTCATCCGTGGCATCCCTTTCTTCGTAGCAAGTCTCGTAAACGGGCCGCCTCTTCGTAGGCTTCCCGATCAATGGCACTCTGCAAACGGCGGCGCAGCTCCACCAACTCCGCCTGCTGCTCGGGAGCAAGGACGGAACGTTGAGGGAACTTGCCCAGATGATGGTTCGAGCGATGAATTCGTTGTAATAAAGGCGCCAGGCCGGCGCGGAAGACCACATAGTCGTGGGGACAGCCGAGTCGGCCCTGAGCGCGGAATTCCATGTACTTTATCCCGCAGGCAGGACAGGTCAAGCGCGCCAGCTCATCGGTCTGTGGGCCGAGGTGCTGGCCAATCAGGCTTTGCAGAATGGCCGGCAGATTCAGCTCCTGTTTTTGGATCAAATGGTGCTGTTCGGCGCAACTTTGGCATAGGTGCAACTCCTTCTTGTGGGAATCAACAATGTCGGTCAGATGCACCGTAGCCGGGTTGGAACAGAACTGGCACTTCACGCCGCAAGTCCTTTTTATTACAGGTGGTTAGGTGGTCAGGTGGTGGGTAGTTGAGTAGTTAACCCCCCAACTACTTGACTACCTAACTCTCTTCGAGCTGGCGGATACGATCCCGGATTCGTGCGGCCTCCTCGTAGGCTTCCTTGTTGACTGCCTGAAGCAGCTGTTTGCGCAGCTGGATTAATTCCGATTGCGTCTGCTTGCTATGAGGCAGTCGCCGTGGGGTCTTGCCGCAATGGCGCGTCTCGCCGTGGATATTTTCCAACAGAGGAGTCAGCTCATCATGAAACTCCTGATAGTCGTGGGGGCAGCCCAGCCGGCCGGTGTTGCGGAAATCCACGAACTTGAGGCCGCATACCTCACATTGACGGTTGAGCAGTCCTGCCTCGTCGATTTCCTCCCCGTGGCCGGAGGGGGCTGCCTTGATGCCGGTCGATTTCTGTTGCGGCTCATACAAATGATTATGCGCGCAGGCCTCGCACAGGTGCAATTCTTCTATCTGGTCTTCGCCGAGAATCTCGGTGATGTGCAAGGTTGCGGCGTTGTGGCATTTTTGACATTTCATGTTTCAATCCGCCTCCGGACATGCCGCCAGAGGGAATGCCGCCCGAGCACGAATCCGCTTGGGTGCAAACCTATTGCCATTCTAACAGGGGGGGGTAGGCTGTCAAGCAACCTTGAGTTCGGAGTGGCGCCCTTCAGGCTCGACGTTCAGAACTCCGAGCTCCGAATGGTTTTTAGCAACACAGGCCGCAGCTGAGCCAGCGCTCGCGCACGATGGCTCAGAGCGTGTTTGACGCGTGGGCTTAGCTCACCGAAAGTGCGATGGTATTCGGGAATGAGAAAGAGGGGGTCATAACCGAAGCCGCCGTTGCCCCGCAACTCGCGGGTGATGAAGCCATGACAGCGGCCTTCGACCACGGCACGCACCTGCGCCGTGGGATCGGCCAAGGCGGCGATACAGACGTAATAGGCAGCGCGGCGATCATCCGGCAGCGACGCCAGCTCAGCCAACAGACGCGCATTATTGGCGGCGTCATCGCCCTGTTTGCCAGCATAACGCGCCGAATATACACCGGGCCGGCCACCCAGCGCCGGCACGACTAATCCGCTATCTTCACCCAGCACCCATTGACCCAGATAACGCGCCAGCTCGACCGCTTTCTTGCACGCGTTCTCTGCGAACGTGGCGCCGTCTTCCACTACTTCCGGAGCATCGGGCCAGCTGGTCAAGTCGCACAGGTCAAGTGGGAGATCACCGAGAATTTCTCGTATTTCCTCACGTTTTTTGCGATTGCGTGAGCCAATGACCAGAAGCATTGCCATGAGCTACCCCCGGGCGAACAGCCGGCTGTTCGCCTACTTTTTGTTATATCGCGGTAGGGGCGACGGTCGATTATGAAGAACAGAACACGAGGTTGGCATCGCCAGGCATGGCAGCGGCCGTCACGCCGACAGGCCGGCCCTTCCGTAGCGTGCGGTCCTGACCCAAACCGCTTCCTGGCGAGGCCAACCGCGTCTCCGTTCCCTTGGTGAGCGGGGTGTGCCAATGCCCGGTGGAGGCCACCAGGGGGCTTGCACGCCCTGCTCGCCTCTATTTGCCGCAAGCCGCTTCTCTGCATATAGTCTTCCCCATCGACCCTAAGTGCTGGCGGACAAAATCGTAGGGCAAGCTGGCAGCTTGCCTGAAAATGGGCAAGCTAGCAGCTTAGCCTACGATTTTGTCCGCCAGTCCCAAACTTCCAGGAACTTCTAACAGGAGAATGAGCAATGTCGATGTTCATCGGCGAGGCGTTGTGCGGCGACGGCAATGAAGTTGCCCACATCGATCTGTTGATTGGCTCCAAAGACGGCCCGGTAGGAACGGCTTTCGCCACCGCCTTGGTCAATCAGTCGGCCGGCCACACCAACCTGCTGGCTGTGCTCACCCCCAACCTGGTCTGCAAGCCAGCCACGGTGCTCATCACCAAGGTGACCATCAAGGGCATGGGCCAAGCGGCGCAGATGTTCGGTCCAGCTCAAAAAGCAGTGGCCAAGGCGGTCGCCGATTGCGTCGCCGCTGGCACCATCGCCAAAAGCGATGTCGAAAACCTGGTCATTGTCGCCGGGGTCTTTATCCATCCGGAGGCTAAGGACGATAAAAAAATCTACCAGTACAACTACGACGCTACCAAACTCGCCATCGAGCGCGCTCTGAAGGGCGAACCGAAAATCGACGAAATCCTGTCCAAGAAGGACAGTGTCAAGCACCCGATCTGGGAGAAGTGAATCCAACTAACCAGGGAGTCACAGAGGGCCCGGAGAAAGACGCGGAAAAGAGAAAAAACAAAACGTCAAAGTGAAGATGTTTTTGCCTTCTTGTGTTTTTGTTCTTCTCTGTCTTTTTCTGGGTTTTTCTCTGGGTCCTCTGGGACTCTGTGGTTAGTCTTTGCGGCGCACTTCGGCAAGCACGGGCTGCAATTGCGCCATAATGCGGCGCATGTGGCTGGATTTGTTCAACACATAAAAATGGATGCCCGGCACGCCGCGGTGCAGCAACTCGGTCGCCTGAGCGACGCACTGACGGATGCCGACTTCCTCGGCCTGGCCATCATCATCGCCGGCCGCTTCCAACTCTGCCAGCAATGCCGGCGGAATTTTCGAGCCGCATAGCGATGTGATGCGCCGCACCTGCTTGGCCGACAATATCGGCAACAGGCCCGGAATGATCGGTTGGGTCACCCCCAAGGCACGGGCAGCTTCCACGAAGGAAAAGAAATCGGCATTATCGTAAAACAGTTGCGTAATAGCGATGTCGGCGCCGGCATCTACTTTGTTCTTGAAATAGCGCAAATCGCTATCGCGATCGGGCGATTCCAGGTGTTTTTCGGGATAGCCTGCTACAGCCAGGCCGAATTCGGCACCGTAGCGGCGGCGGATATGGGCGACCAACTCATTACCGTGGCTGTAGCCATCTGGCGGCGGCACAAAGGCTGTCTCGCCGCGGGGCGGGTCGCCACGCAGGGCGACGATGTTCTCGATGCCGGCCCGACGGATGTCAGCGAGAAGGTGGTCGAGGTCAGCGCGGCTGGAGCCAACACAGGTGAGATGACAGGCCGACTCCATACGATATTCGTGCTTGATGAGCGCGGCAATCTCCAGTGTCCGCTCGCGCGTAGAACCGAGAGCGCCGTAGGTCACAGTCATGTAACTCGGCCCCAACTCGATCAACTCTGGCAAGACGCGGCGCAGCGATTCCATCGCGGCCTCGGTCTTGGGAGGAAACACCTCGAAGGAAATATGCGGCCCGGTCGAACCGGCGTAGAACTCGGCAAATCGCATTATCTAATCCTTCGCTTACGCTTGCGGCTCGTTAGCCTCGCGTACTCTCTCTGCTACCACTTCCAAGATTAACGGATGCTGGCCAAGCGGCTCGGCCAAGCGGAAATCGACGCTCGGGAAACGTTCGGCCAGTTTCGCCTGGGCCTCGGCCAGATCGCGGCGGACATGAACGCCCGCCGAGAGAAAGTATGGCACAAGAATGACCTTGTTGGCTCCTCGTTCAACGCACCGCGCCCCGCCTGCGGCGATGTCCGGCTCAGCCAGTTCTAAAAACGAGGCCTCGACGATCGGCCAGCCCCGCGTACGCAAGCCGGCGGCGACATAAAGGAGGTCGGCGTTAGCCTCTTCTTGTCGGCTGCCGTGGGCAATGAGCAACAGGGCCGTTGTCACGATCCGCCTCCCCTGGACGAAGAAAGTTCCTCCCATTGTACAAATTTTCTGCGCTCCTACGCTAATGTTGTAGGAGGAAGAACCCCATGCTGGTCCATCGCCGACCCACGCGTGCGGAGATCGCCGCTGCCGTGGGAAAAACGCTTCCAGATGTGATTGTTCCGAACCTGAAGGTTCTTTTCTGCGGCATCAATCCCGGCCTGTACACGGCAGCGATCGGCCATCACTTCGGCCGGCCCGGTAACCGCTTTTGGCCGGCGCTGTACGCGGCCGGTTTCACCGACCGCCTGTTGTCGCCGTATGAGGAGCATGAACTGCTGCCACGCGGCTACGGCATCACGAACATCGTCGCCCGCGCCAGCGCCCGCGCCGACGATCTGACTGAGGACGAGTTGCGTCAAGGCGCACAGATCCTGGAGGATAAAGTACGCCAATTTCGCCCGCAATTCGTCGCATTTCTGGGCATTACAGCATATCGCACCGCCTTCCAAAGGCCACACGCTGTGCTTGGCCTTCAGTCAGAAAAGTTAGCCGACGCGAAGATCTGGCTGTTGCCCAACCCCAGCGGATTGAATGCGCATCATTCGCCGGCCGATCTGGCGCGCTTGTTCGGTCAATTACGACAGGCGGTTGAAGAAGGAAACGATCTTCGGGATTGATTTCGCGCTTGGAAATTCGGAAAATTCCTTCGCGGCTGTTCCTGAGGAGGAAGAAGCGTTATGGCCTATGAAGAAGCACGTAAATATTTGCGGTGGAAGCCATGCCAGTCGGTACGAATCCGCCTGAAAGATGGTCGGAGTTTTAATATCCTCAAATAAGGCGAGACGATGGCCGCGGAGACCATCCGAATCATTGGTATCCCACCGGAGGATAATCCCTATGCCCGACAGCCAAGCCCCCAGACTGTCCCTGCTGCCATATCCAATTGGGGTATGACGACGCGGCGGGCAGTGATAGACAAAGGATCGACCAAATAACGATGGTGCTGCTTGCCCGTGGAGGTCAGCAGCTACCGTCTTCTTCAGCCAAGCGAAGACATTACGGCCCTGCAGCGGCAGGTTTCGATTACGGTCAATATCCGCCTCCCGAAACGGTTACAATCCCCGCACAGCACCGGCCTTATAGTTATGGATCAAGCAGCCCAAGGAATAATGACATGAACATTCCTACATATGCTGACATAATCGCTGCTGCTAGAGTGGTCCATACCTACCTGAAACCAACGCCGTTGTATGAGTGGCCGGCGCTGTCGCGCTTGCTGGGGTGCCGCTATTTCCTCAAACACGAGAACCATACGCCGACAACCGCATTCAAGGTCCGCGGCGGCATCTATCTTGTCAGTCGGCTTTCCGACGAACAGAAACGCCGCGGTATCATCGGCTGCACCACAGGCAACCACGGACAATCGCTGGCCTATGCTTGCCGGCTGTTCGGCGTCCGCTGTGTGTTGGTGGTGCCGGCGAATAGCAATCCGGACAAGCTTGCCGCCATGCGTTCCCTGGGGGCCGAACTGATCGAGCATGGCCGCGATTACGACGAGGCCCGGCTGCACTGCGAATCCATTTGCCGCCAGGAGGGGCTGCGCTACGTCCACTCGGCCAATGAGCCGGACCTCATCGCCGGTGTCGGCACCTACGCTCTGGAAATTTTTGACGACCTGCCGCAACCGGACGTTATCCTTGTGCCGGTCGGCCTGGGCAGCGGCATTTGCGGCACGGCCCTGGTCGCGGCGGCACGGCATCCGAAAACCCAGGTCATTGGCGTACAGTCCGAGCTGGCGCCGGCGGTGACGTTGTCCTGGCGGGAGGGCCGGCCCATCGAGACCGACACGCCGCGCACTTTCGCCGAAGGCATGGCCACACGCATGCCGGCGGAGATGACGCTCGAAATCATGCGTCGCTATGTTCAAGACATGGTGCTTGTCCGCGACGACGAATTACGGGAGGCGATCCTTCTGTTGCTGCGCGTGACGCACAACCTCGCCGAAGGCGCCGGCGCCGCCTCGACCGCCGCGGCATTTCGCCTGCGTGAACAACTGGCAGGCAAAACCGTCGTCGGCATCCTGTCGGGTGGGAATCTTGACTTACGCGAACTGGCGCGGATCGTTGCGAGTTAGATTCAACACGGATCAATTGAATATCAGCCTGTCGCGCAAGTGAACTGCGGCCATGCTTGCGCAGTGGGCTGGTGTCTAATTGATCCGTTCTAAGTATAGGTAGAAGAAGGAATCCTGTATCCAATCAGGACAGAGGAGGAGTCGTTTGAAAATTGCCGCATTGACCGCATACCAAGTCCGCATTCCCTTGCGCCGGCGCATTCGCCATGCCGCGCACACGCGCACGGAGACTGATAATCTGTTGGTTCGCTGCGTGTTGGAGGACGGTAGCGAGGGGTTTGGCGAAGGGGTGCCGCGCGATTACGTTACGGGCGAGACCATCGCCTCGGCGTTTGAGCTGCTGCGGCGCAGCGATCTCGCTGGTCAGCGAGAAGATTGCCGAGATTTCGAGCAGGCCGTTGCCCTGGCTGAGCGCTTGCAGCTGGCGCCGGTGCCGGGTGATGTGCGTGGCTGCGAAGGTAACGCGGCGCGCTGTGCGGTGGAATTGGCGATTCTCGATGCTTATGGCCGACACTTCGGACGCGCTCTTTCCGAGGTGGTGCGGCTGTTGGCGCCGGAGATCTATCAGCCGCAGCCGCGCGTCCGCTACAGCGGAGCCATCACCACAGCGCGCAACCTCAAAACGTTGACGGCTGCCATTGTCTTTCGCATCTATCGCTTCAAACAAGTCAAAATCAAAGTCGGCATGGAGGGTTACGACGATCGCCGCCGCCTGGCCATGATGCGCCGCTGGGGTGGACGCAACATGGACATTCGGCTCGACGCCAACGAGGCATGGACGCCGGGCAACGTGGTCGAGCGCATTCGTGAGCTGGAGCCGTTCGGCATCAGCGCTGTCGAGCAGCCTTTGCCGCACGCCGACGCCGCCATCCTCCGCGACGTTCGCCGACAGGTGCGGACGCCGATCATGCTCGATGAATCACTGTGCAGCCGCTACGACGCCGAACGCGCCATCGAAGGACAATTTTGTGATCTGTTTAATATTCGTCTCTCGAAATGCGGTGGGTTCATTCCATCGCTGCGTCTGGCGCAGTTTGCCAAGCAACACGGCTTGGGTTGCCAACTTGGCTGCCAGGTCGGTGAAACGGCGGTATTGTCGGCGGCGGGCCGGCACTTCGCTGCCAGCGTCGCCGGCCTGCGCTATCTGGAAGGCTCCTACGATCGTCATCTGGTCCATGAAGCGCTGGCGACGGAAGATTTGACCTTCGGCTGGGGCGGCTGGGCCAAGGCGTTGCCGGGACCTGGGCTAGGCATTACGCTCGATCGACAGGCGCTGCAACGAGTGACGGTTCGGGAGGAAGCCCTGTTATCTTGACGGAGCCTGTCAAATAGGGGGACGGCTGGCGTCAGCCGGCTGATCGGGCTTCCCAGATGGCTCAGACCGACCGTTCGCCGAATCACACTGTTTTGGTTTAGTGAGAGGGCATTCGTAGCAACAATGTCCTATCGAATGGCGGTCTCCCGTGGTAGAACTCGCCGCCGTGCCAAAGAAGCCCGCCCAACGCCTCATTCCATACCAGCGGCGAACACTGGTGCCGGGGGTGAAGCGGGTCGGCTTGCATGGTTCGCCAACCTGTCGCCTCACGTACGAGGATGCCCCGCTTACCGGCAACTCCTTCGAGCATGACCATCCGCTTGATTCCTCGGTGATATGCCAAGCCGTGCTCGTCGCGCGGGATCCGTAGCGAAATTATCTCCCAGCAACTCCCAGGCATTATTTCGGAACAACCAAGCATCGCCGAAGGTTCGATGGCTCTGATCATCTTCTGCGCCGTCGTGCAGGAGACATCTCCTCAGGTCGGGGTCATAGGCGAAAGCCGCATAGCGGCGAGCGGGAGGCGCCGGACCGGATACTCTTTCCCAATGGGTCCCGTCAAAGATCCAGGTGTTGCCTAATGGTTTGTCGGACCGTCTGTTTTAACCAATCTCCCTTACTTACGGAAGCCTTCCCCGCGTGCCACCATGCGAAAGCGGCACAATCCGAGCGATCGCACATACGCCCTGCACGATCGCAGCAACGGAAGCGGTCTCTTTCGAGATTGCGCCCTTGACGGTCGATCCTATACTAACGTGTCCGTGTTGAGGCGATCGAGGAAGAATGCAACTTTCGAGGACGGCCCCATGCATCGTTATCGCTTCATTATTGCTTTCGCCATCGCTTACGCTTCCGGCTCGTTCGGTTTAGGCCATGCCGAGACACCTGCGGATGTGTCTTCCGAGGAAAAGACTGTCGCGCCGTTGACGCTGCGGATGTGCCGGGAGATTGCTCTGGCCAATCAGCCAGCGATTGCAGCGGCTCAGGCCAGCCTGGCAGCAGCAATCGATCGGGCCAATGCTTTGGAACATCTGCGGGGTCTGGCCAGTCTGTCCCGCGAGTTGCCCGTTCGCCGCAAGCAGGCCGCCCTTGGCATTGTCATCGCGCGCGGCGGACTCGCCCAGGCCGAAGCCGAGACGCTCTACGGCGTCACCTTCAGCTATCTGAGTGCGGTCTATGCCAATCAGCAGATAGATCTCGCCGAGGAGATTCGCGGCAACTTAAATGATTTGCAAAAGCTGGTTGACGACGCCCTTAGAGCCGAACCGGGGAAGAAAGCCCCATCCCATCCCACGGTGGTTTTGAAGGAACATCGCAACGTCGTTACCTCCTATTTGGCAACGTTGGAAGGTCGGCGGGAAGAAGCCCAACAGGGAGAACAACGCGCCCTGGCTGCCCTGCGCGAGGCAATGGGTGTCGGCTGCGCTTATCCGTTGCCGCCGCTGCCGCGGGTGCTGCCCTGTCCCAAAGTGGAACTGAACAAGGAAGAGCTGATCGCTCGGGCGCTGGCACGGCGCGGCGAGATCGTACAAACCGCCAATGCCGCCGAAGTGGTCTGTCTGGAGGTCGCGGCCCAAGGCTTGACTTGTCGTTCGCTGGCCCGTACCTTTGCCGCTGGCTCCGACATCCACTCGCGCCCGGTGCCGTTCGGCATCTACGATGGCCGGAGCTATCGGCCCGGCGCCCTTGCTCCGGAGATGCCGACCATCCTCGTCGGTTCGCGCGGCGATCGGCAGACGCAGGCGCGCGATTATCTGCAACGCGCCCAGGCCGTCGATGTCAAGACACGGCAACTGATCACCTTGACTGTGGAAGACGCCTATTTGCGCTGGCAGGAAAAATCGGCTGAGGCCGACAAATTGGAGAAAGCTTATCAGGAACATTGGCAACTCTCCAACAAATTGCGCAACGAGATCAAGTTCCCCATCGACATGGAAAAGCAGCGCCAGCCGACGCCGTCCTATCCGAATATGGACGATCTTTTGCACGCCAGTGTGGTGACGACACGCTTATTGCTGGAATGGAAGGACGCCCACTATCAAGCCCTGTTGGCCTTGGCCGCCCTCGAACACGCGACGGGCGGCGGCTTCGCCGTGGATTTCGATGCGGTCCCCGCCTGCCCGCCGGTGACCCCGCCGATTCGAGCGCAGTGAATCTCAGCGGGTGACAAGGTGACATGATACATGATGAGGAAAAATTCTATGAAGCGAACAAGATCGTACTTCTGGATTACGCTATTCCTCGGTCTATTTCTCACTTTTTCACTTTTTCATTTTTTCACCTTATCATCTGTTGCAGGGGAGAACGGTTCGCTCATCCGTATCGGCCTGATTCGCAGTTTGTTCCGTGATACCTCCGAACCGCTGATGCAAGTCATCATGCGGCCGTTCAAGTCACTGATGGAAGCACAGACCGGGGTACAGGGCCAACTGGTGGCAGGCGGCGATGCGAACGATCTGGCGCAACGCCTGAAATCAGGCGATTGCCAACTGGGCATCTTCCACGGTTTTGAGTTCGCCTGGGCGCGCCAGACGGTCCCGGAACTGAAGCCCCTGCTCATCGCTGTGCCCCCTCTTGCTCCTTCCAGAATGGAGAGGGGAGGAGGAGGGCCTTATCTCCGCGCCCATCTCGTTGTTGCGGCGGAGGGATCGGCGAAAAGTGTGGCCGATCTCAAGGGACAGGTCATCGCCTTACCGTACATGAGCCGCGAACATTGCCGTTTGTTCCTGGAGCGCCGCTGCGTTCCCCCAGGCAGCAGCCCGGCCAAGTTCTTCTCCCGCCTCGCCATTCCGCGCGATGCTGCCGATGCCATCGATGATATCATCGCCGGCACGACAGCAGCAGCGGTCATCGACGACGGCGACCTGGAATCGTATCGCAGCCAATATCCGGAATATTTCGCCAAAGTGAAGGTCTTGTTGCAATCGGAAGCGTTCCCTTGTGCCGTGATCGCCTATTATCCGGGCAAGCTCAGCCAAGCTTTGCTCGATCGCTTCCGCGAAGGCATGTTATCGGCCAAGGACAGCCGGCAAGGACGGCAGGTGATGCAACTGTGCCGCATCAGCAGCTTCGAGGAGGTTCCCGACGATTTCGACAAGATGCTCGTCGACATCGCCAAGGCATATCCGCCGCGGAAATGATATTCGCCAAAAATAGAACGCGGAGGACGCGGGATACGGTGGATGTGCGCGGATCTAAATCGGAATCGGATCCGTGTACATCCGCCGCATCTACGTCCTCCGCGTTCTCTTTTTTAGTGTACATCAGAACACCAACTGGCCTATGTTTTGAAGGCCAACGTTGCTACAATCCTGGAAGAATGGATCGTTTGTTTGGATCGTGAGGGCGTTTCATGGCAGAAACCATTGAACCGGTTTCGTTGCGCGTAGAGACGGAGGAGCGTTACCTCAACTACGCAATGTCGGTTATCATGTCGCGTGCCTTGCCGGACGTACGAGATGGGTTGAAGCCGGTACAGCGGCGCATTTTGTACACCATGTATCACGACTTGCGGTTGACCTTTGACGGCCGGCCGGCCAAGTGCGTCAAGATCACCGGCGCTGTTACGGGTAATTACCATCCGCACGGCGACATTGCCTGTTACGAGGCCCTGGTGCGTCTGGCCCAAAATTGGGTCATGCGTTTGCCGTTGGTGCATGGGCAAGGCAACTTCGGCTCTGTGGAAGGCGATCCGCCGGCGGCCTACCGCTACACCGAAGCGAAGCTCGCCGCCGTGTCCGATCATCTTTTGGCGGAGTTACGTCAGCGCACCGTGCCGATGCGGCCCAATTTCGACAACACCACGGAGGAGCCGGTAGTGCTGCCGGCCCAGTTTCCCAACTTGTTGGTCAATGGCGCTTCCGGCATCGCCGTTGGCTTGGCCACCAACATTCCGCCGCACAATCTTGGCGAAGTCCTCAAAGGCTGCGTCTACCTCATCGACAACCCGGAAGCGACAACGGCCCAGCTGCTCGACAAGATCAAGGGACCAGACTTTCCGCTCGGCGGCAAAGTTGTCACCGACCGTGCCACGCTACGCAAGATTTACGAAGAGGGGACCGGCACCATTAAAGTGCAAGGCGAGTGGAAGGTCGAAGAAGTCGGCCGCCGTCAACAAATTGTTATTACGTCGATCCCTTATGGGGTCGATCAGAGCAAACTGGAATCGGACATCGGCGCCATCATCGCCTCACGCAAGCTGCCGCAGCTGCTCAATCTCGTTAACGAATCCAACGAAAAAGAGGGCTTGCGCATCACCCTGGAGATGAAATCCGGAAGTGATCCGAATCTGATTATGGCCTATTTGTACAAGCACACGCAATTGCAGGAAAATTTCGCCTACAATTTGACGTGCCTGGTGCCGGTGGCCGACGAAGAGAATGAGCGGGACGGCGTTAGTGCCCCGAGAGGCGAGCGAACGCGGCCGGAACGGCTAGGACTAAAAGCGATCTTACGTCATTTCCTCGATTTCCGGCTGGCGACGGTGCGCCGCCGCTTCGAGTACGAGTTGGAGCAACTGCGCCGTCGCATCCATATTCTCGAGGGCTTCCGCATTATCTTCAACGCCCTGGACAAAGCCATCAAGATCATCCGCGACAGCGATGGCAAGGCCGACGCCGCCGAGCGCCTGATGAAAACGTTCAAGCTCGACGAAGAGCAAGCTGCCGCCATCCTGGAAGTGCAGCTCTACAAAATCGCCCAATTGGAGATCAAGAAAATCCTCGATGAACTGAAAGAAAAGACAGCCCAGGCCGAGAAGATCGAAGGCATCTTACGCTCGGAGAAAAAGCTGTGGAATGTCATCAAGGACGAGCTGAATGAGTTGGGTGAGAAGTACGGCAGCAAAGACCGGCGGCGCACGCGCATGGGATCCGCAGAGGATATGCCGGAGTTCGATCCGGAAGCCTACATCGTCCGCGAGAATACTAACGTGGTGCTGACACGTGATGGCTGGATCAAGCGTGTCGGCCGCCTGGCCTCCGTGGAGGGCACACGCGTCCGGGAGGGCGATGAAGTGCTGGCCGTCGTCCCTGGCAGTACGCTCGATCACATTATCTTCTTCGCCGATGACGGCACGTCGTACACCATGCGCATCAGCGATGTCCCCGCCTCGTCCGGCTACGGCGAGCCGATCGTCAAGTTCTTCCGTCTGGCTGATCAGGTGCGCATTGTCGGTGCCGCGACGACAGACGAACGCTTCACGCCACAAGATCAACCGCCCGCTAACGGGGAGCCGGCGGGTCCTTATCTCCTCGTGGTAACAGCTCAGGGGCAGGTGTTGCGCACGCCATTAGCCCCGTTCCGCACCGCCTCCACAAAAGTTGGCCGCCGTTATGTCCGGCTGGCTGAGGGCGACAAGGTGGTAATGGCAACGGTGCTGAAACCGGAGCATCGCAGTCTGTTTTTGGCTTCCGTAAACGGACATATCTTGCACTTTCCCATCGAAGAGATCAACATTCTCTCCGGCATCGGCAAGGGCGTCATCGGCATCAAGCTGGAGAAAGGCGACACCTGCCTGGGTGGCGCGTTGGTGCGCAATCAGAACGACGCCTTGGTCGTGGAAACGAGCGGCGGCAAACAGATGGAGTTTTACGGCAGCCGCGATACCGCCAGCCGTGGCGGCAAGGGCTTCGAGGCGGTCAAGCGCACCTCGTTCGTCCGCATTGTGCCGCCGCCGATTGAGCTGGTCGATTGGGACAAAGTCGAAGGCAAGGCCGAAGAGCGGAATGGCAAGGTCGAGACGAATGGCGAACAGAAATCGCTGTTTGAGTGAGGAGGAACAGCCATAAGCGTTATTGAACTGATTGGGCACATTGACGAACAGTATCGGCTTGTTGTCGAGTTGCCGCCAGAGATGCCACCTGGACCGATCAAGGTTGTGTTGCAGCCCGTGATGGGGGGAGAAGAGGAGCGTGACTGGCTGGCTCTGATCAATCATTCTTGGGCAAAAGATTGGAGCGATCCGCTGCACAAATGGGCGACAATCCACGCTGGGGACATCGTGCGCCATCTAGGGCAGGGTCAGCGGCAACGTGGAGCGATGTGGAGACCAAACGGAGGCTGTTGCTGAATCTGCCATGATCTCTTGAGTTGCCATGAGACTTTGCACAAAAACGTTCCGGGCGGTCGTTCAAAGCCCCTTTAGCCTGCCAAAATGGCGTTTTGTGCAAAGCCCCACGATGGCGGCGAGATCGTGCAGGAGGTATCTCATGACTCCGGATAAAATGGGACATTCGCCGCGAAGGGCGGCTCTGGACCAGGGAGGAATCGCAGCGCCGGATGTATCAAGCGCTCGAGGAGATTGAGTTCGTGGGCGGCATCTTTGTCAGGGAAAAACAGCGTTTGCTTGTGTTGGGCATGCTTCTGGAAAACCTCGGCATTGATCAGGGGGTGCGCTTCGCAATCTCGCCGATTGGGAAGCAGCCATTGCCGATCTAGAACGCGAATTAGGGCAAAAGGAGAACGCGGAAGAGCTTTGCCGTAAGCAATCGTGATTGTTGGGCGATGCTCCTTCTCGTTCAGGAAAATAGAGGACTTTTCTTCGCAGGATTTGTCGATGAGTACCGCTACTTACACAGCCAAAGACATAGGTGTTCTCGAAGGTCTGGAACCCGTACGCAAACGGCCGTCGATGTACATCGGCGGCGTCGATGCCAAGGGATTGCATCATCTCGTTTGGGAGATCGTCGATAATGCTGTCGATGAATATCTGAACGGCTTCGCCGATGCCATCACGGTGACGCTGCACAAAAACGGCGATGCTGTCACGGTCAGCGACAATGGCCGTGGTATCCCCGTCGATCTGCACCCCAGATACAAGCGGCCAGCCCTGGAATTGATCCTGACGACGCTGCACTCTGGAGCCAAATTCGGTGACGGCGAGGTATACTTCCACTCGGGCGGGTTGCATGGTGTCGGTTCGTCAGTGGTCAACGCCCTGTCGCGCAAATTGGTTGCCACCATCCGCCGGGATGGTTTTGAGTGGCAGCAGACGTTTCGCCGCGGCAAACCGGCCAGCACGTTGGAAAAGCTCGGCCCCTTCCGCGGCCACGGCACGACCATTTACTTTGAGCCGGACCCCGACATCTTCAAGACGACGCAATTTGACTCTAAATGGATACGCGAACACCTCGAAAGCATGTCTTATATCCACAGCGGCTTGAAGATCACCTTCAAGGACGAGATTGCCAAGGAAACCTATGACCTGACCCATGCTGGCGGCATTCCAGAGTTTTTGCAGCGTCTCGTTGCCGAGGGGCAAAAACCGGCGGTGACAGAAGCACCGTTCACGCTGGTGCGCAACAACGGCGAAAAGATGGAAGTGGCGTTGCAGTGGACTGAATCCACCGATGAGACCATCCGTTCCTACGTCAACGGCATCCGCACGTCGGCGGGCGGCACCCACGAAGCCGGCCTGAAAAGCGGCATTGCCAAGGCCATCCGCAACTACATGGAGACACACGAGGTCAAAGTCAAAGGCTTAACCATCACCGCCGAAGACATCCGTGAGGGGATCGTCGCCATCCTATCGGTGTTCGTGCGTGAGCCGATGTTTCAGGGACAAACCAAGGAGAAATTGAACAATCCAGAGATGACGGCGGCCGTCGATGGCTGGGTCCGTCCGGCCCTGGAATCGTGGCTTAATGCCAACATGACGGCGGCAGACCAGATCGTCGGCCGCATCGTCCTGGCTGCCAAGGCCCGGCTGGCGTCGCGCGAAGCGGCCAGTGAGGTCAAGCGTAAATCGGCGACCCAGCGGCGCCTCAATCTGCCCGGCAAACTCGCTGATTGCAAATCAACCAGCCTCGACGAATCGGAGCTGTTTATTGTCGAAGGCGATTCAGCCGGCGGCAGTGCCAAGCAGGGACGTAACAACAAGACGCAGGCGGTGCTGCCGCTGCGCGGCAAAGTCCTGAATTCTGAGGGGCTGGCTCTGAACAAAGTGCTGGCCAATGCGGAGTTACACGATCTGGTATCGGCGATCGGTACCGGCGCCGGCGAGAAATTCGATATCAACGGCCTGCGCTACGGCAAGATCATCCTCCTCATGGATGCCGACGCCGACGGTCATCACATCACCACGCTGATGCTGGCGTTCTTTTTCCGCCACATGACCGAGTTGATCCGCAAAGGCCGTGTCTATTTGGCCCAGCCGCCTTTGTATCGTATCGATGTTGGCAAGGAGACTTATTGGGCGCGCGATGATGCTCACAAGGAAGAGATCCTCGCTGGCCTGCGGGCCAACGCCAAGCCAGAAGTGTCTCGCTTCAAAGGATTGGGCGAGATGGACCCGAAAGTCCTCGCCGAGACGACCCTCGATCCACGTAACCGCACCTTGTTGCAAGTACAAATCGACTCGAACCTGGAGACAGACAAAACCTTTGTTGATCTGCTCGGCAAAGATCCGTCGCAGCGCTATCGCTTCATCATGGACAAAGCGGCGCGCGCGGTAGCGGAAGAATTGGACGTGTGATTGTCCTTTAACAAGCCCCAGTACCAGCGGCGGATACCCCGCCCGTCGCTGGCGCGGCGGGCTAACCGAGGAATTAGTCGCTATTTTTTACACCCGCCTGCGGGCCAGCGACGGGTTGCTTCCAGCGATTCGCCGGTTTCGAGGAGGCTCTTGAGGCTGGCAAGGATAGCGGGCCAGCCGCCCGACACCGCCTGGATGAGTTTCGAGTCGGGTTTATCGATCTCGTGAATGAGAGTGAGCTTGACCGCATTGCCTTGTGGTTCGAGTTCATAGGTCAGACGCGAATAGCCCTCGGGTCGCAGTTCGGGGCGAAATTCGTTGCGCCACGTCAGGACCAGCCTGCGGTGCGGCTCGATTTCGATAATCTCGCCGCTGTCGCAAACTGTCCCGTCAGGAGCCATGATCCGCCAGGAAGCGCCGGGCTTCCACTCACTCTCCTGATGGGTTTCGCACCAATAGCGGCGGGTGAATTCGGGGTCGAGCAGCGCCCGCCACAGTTTCTCCGGCGTGGTGCGAATGTAGGTCACGTAAACAAACCGCGATTCAGCCATCGGTCTCTCCTTGCAAGCGTTTCTTGAGTTCCGCGAGGACGCGCAGCCGGCCTCGCTCGAATTTGCCGATCCAGCGTTCGGCGATTTCATGGATGGGCACCGGGTTGAGATAGTGCAGCTTCTCGCGGCCATGCCAAAGGACGACCACAAGGTTCGCCTCTTCCAGTACCGCAAGGTGCTTGGCGACCGCCTGCCGAGTCATGTCCATACCTTCGCAAAGCTGCCCCAGCGTTTGCCCGTTGGTGGCGTACAAACGGTCGAGCAACAAACGGCGGCCAGGATCGGCGAGCGCCTTGAACACCTTATCCATATCTGCGTCCACGACCCTATTGTGCAACCAAATGGTTGCATGTCAAGGCTGGTTCTTTCTCGCTCTGGAGGAAAAACACTTCGAGATTGGCACGCCATTAGCAACCACAGCGGCGACCGGAGCAGTTGAGGTTCGCTGAGGTAGAAATTCAACGACAACCAACCGCACAGAACAGGAGAGCAACGCCATGTTCAGTCCCTTCAGTTCCATCCGACGCCGCAAGCCGATCAAGATTACCTGTGATGCACCGTCCTACGAGGTCGTCATGGTCAGCAGATGCGTCGGTATGCGCGCACCGGAAGACGTGCGCTGGCGGCGCCAAGCCATACCGAAGGACAAGACAGCCAAGGGACAGAGCTTGCTTCGTCGCATCTGGCACTTGCGCTTTGCTTTCGGTGGGTCCAAAGTCGAGGAGGAGATGTGTGGCTGCGGCAGCGCGCTGCCCGAACGACGTTTCGTTCTGTTGTGGAAATGCTCCGGCTCACCGATCTGCTATACCGTGACGCAATGCAGCCGTTGTCGCACCATTGTTTGGGATGAAGAACGACCCTAACGTGGCGTGAAATAAAACATCCGTCTGCCCATTTCTGCAACAGCAGCCACGGTGTTATCGTCATGGACGGGCGGCTTCGGGAGTGTTCTCAACGGCTTTCTTGAGGACTGCTATCCCGAGCGCATCCAATGAGTGAGGCGAGTTGCTCAGAAGGATGACGCCGACACTCTTCTCCGGCGCCAGCGCCAGAAAGCTCCGGTAACCTCCTGTTGCGCCATTGTGCCAGAGCATATCGCTCTTGCTGATCGCTTGTTCTTGCCGGAACCAGCATAAGCCGATCGACTCGCCTTTGCGGCAGGTTTCGCGCCACGGTTGTTGTGCCATGCGGAAGGCATCGGTCAGTGGTGTTTTTTTCCGTCCTATTGCGGCATCCGCGAAGAGCAAAAGATCATGGGCTGTCGAGCGCAAACCGCCGCACGCTTCCAGACAGGCGAACGTCCACGGCGAGGTTCGCTTGCCGTCTTGGTTGTGAGCGGGAGCGAAACGCTTGTTCTGCTCTTCGGAGAGCCGCAAACGTGTGTCGGCCAATCCGAGTGGATCGGCCAGGCGCTTTATCAACAAATCCTCATAGCTTTTGGCTTTGGCGGCATGAGCCAGCGCATGACCGAGGAGGCCCACGCCCAGGTTGGAATACTCGAAACGGCTACCAATTGGTCGAGGCAGTTTCAGGTCCGCCAACGTCTGCCGCAAGCGGGCTTCGTCGTATGCGCCGTAGGCATTGGCCGGGTCTTTGCTCAACAGGGCGACGAGACCGAGAGAAGACGGCACCCTTGGCAAGGAAGATGTGTGGGTGGCCAGGTGCAGCAGCGAGATGGAGCGATCATCGCGGCGGGGAACGGCCAAGGTGTCGGGCAAATATCGCTGCACCGGATCATCGAGACGCACTGTGCCGCAAAGAACCTGATCGGCAAGCAGAGTGCCGGTGAAAATTTTGGTGATCGAGCCGATTTCAAAAATTGTCGCCTTGTTGGGGACTTGCTGCTTGTCCTCGAGGGGGACTTGTCCGTAACCGAAGACCTGATGTCCTTCTGGCCGCGTGATGCCGACGACCAAGGCCAGATAAGGCTTGTCTTTCAAGAACGGTTTGACAAGCTCGTCGATGGCCGCACGATCCGGCGCTGCACTCAAGACAAAAGGGGGCAGCAGAAGGAAGGCAAGGATTGCAGTGAGGCAATCTTTCGGCATCGCATTCATCGATTTGTCTCCCTTCATTGGGACCGTCCATCGCCGTTTCATCTTTCTGGAACGCTTGCCGTGTCTCATGAGGCACCAAAGCGTTTCCGGCCGCGCGGTGGTTTGCTTCGAGTGGCAAGCCATTTCTTGAATGAGTTTTGACTTTCCGAAGACGGTTGGCCGGCCAGAAGATTGGCAACGCGAAACGTCCTCGTCGATCGTCGGCCAATGGATGCCTCGTCCGCCGCCCAGCAGGCGCCAGGAACGCCGCTTCCCATCCTACACCGCAAATCTCCGTCCAGTAAACGCAAACTCAGAAGGCGAATTAATCGTCGTCATCTTCCTCCGGCGCGACGCGCGGCATCACGAAAGCGGCCCGCACCGGCGGCGGCATCGGTGTATCGGCCCCTTTCACCGAACGCCAGACGACCTCGTTAAGCAGCAGATCGTCGGCGGCGTCCTCCTTGGCCAGGTTGAATTTCTCCGACATTTGTGCTCCCCAGGCAGTTGCCTTGTTTTTCTCTTGCAAGTCTACTTCTGGAACGACATGTTCATAAGCGGTCAGGTCCGGCTTGGCCTGGAACGAGTGGTACATCGGCCGGGCCGCAGCGTCGAACTGGCTCATCGGCTTGAGGCCGAGGATCAACTCCATCGTCCGCAACATACTACTCGTTGAATACATTGTCGAGTCTACGTATCCACGTTTGGTGTAAGGGCTGATGACCAAGGCGACGGAGCGATGGGCATCTACGTGATCGGGGCCGTTCTGGGCGTCATCCTCGACGACGAAGATAGCTGTGTCTTTCCAGAATTTGCTCTTGCTGACGGCCTCAACGACCAGACCCAGTGCCAGGTCATTATCGGCAACCTGGGCGCGCGGCGTCGGTGCGCCGGCTTTGGTGCCGGAAGTGTGATCGTTCGGCAAGCGCAGGATGATCAGGCTGGGAAAGCCGCCGTCGCGCTCAAAGCGGTGCAGCTCCTCGATGAAGCGCTCGGCGCGTTTGACGTCGGGATAATTGAGGTCCCAGCCGCGGTACATCGGGTCAAAATGGCCCTCCAGTGCTTTGACACGCGCTTTGCCAGGATCTTTCGGGGTCTTGCCCGGCTCAACCCATTCGCCGTAGCTGCGATAGCTAACGCCGGCCTCGGCACAACGGTCCCACAGGTAGCCGCCGGCCGGACGCTCGATCGGATCGAAGTTACCTTCGGAGGGATAAATGCTCCGCTCCCGCAGCGAGCTGCCGGGCGGTTTGGTGCGATAGGTCAACGGCCACATCTTCTCGACGAAATCGGTGGCGTAGGCGCCCATGCTCCACTGGTGGCCATCGGCGGACACTTCGCCATCGACGTAGAAATTGTCCAGCAGTACGAACTGGCGGACCAGTTTGTGATGATTGGGCGTCACTTCTTCGCCAAATAGACACAAATTGGGATCGCCATTACCCTCTTTTATGTCGCCGAAGACCTGATCGTAAGTGCGGTTCTCCTTGACGATGTAAATACAGTGCTTGATGGGGCTGGTGCCGCCCAACTTCCTCGGAATGGGATTGCCCTCCGGCCACTCGCCGGTCGGTGTGAAATCGGAACGCAAGGGACTGCACGCATAGGCTTGTTTGCTGTACTCGGCCAGTCGCTGCGGCGAGGGCATATCGATGATAGAAAGCGTGCCCTGAAACAGCCGCCCGATGTACTGCTCGATGGGGGGATAACCGCGGCCGCTGGCAAGGTTCGGCCCCTGAGGATTGGCTCGGGAAGTCAGTCCTTTGCCGTTGGCGACGTAGATTTTCTTGGCCTGGGCATCGAAGCGCACCGAAGTCGGATACCAGCCCGTGGGGATGAAGCCGAGCGGCGCGCCCTGGGCTGGCGCAGCCACCCGGAAGACGGCGACATTGTTGTTGTCGGCATTGGCCACGAACAAAAGTTGGCCATCTGGCGACAAGCACAGGCTGTTTGGCGTGTTGCCCGACGGCGCCTTGGGATACAGGGCACAGTGGATCGTTTGCAGCGCCTTGCCGTTGTTGGCCACATCGAGAACGCAAACCCGCGTTGAGTTAGAGCACGAGACGTACAGCGTCTTGCCGTCGGGGGTCAGGGCCATTTCGGTCGGATGGCTTTCGGTCGGCCAGACGGCGGCGATGCGATCGCTTTCCAGGTCGATCACGGCCACACTGGATTTGCCCCATAAACTGACGAACAGCCGCTTGCTGCCTGGTTCCGGCAAACAGGTGTAGGGCCAACTCCCTTTCTCCAGCTTCACGGTGCGAAATTTATCGGGCACGTCTAGGGGCACGATGTTGACAGCATGACCCCACAGCCCGGCGGCGAACAAGTACTTGCCCTCCGCATCGACCGCCACGCCGCTGGGAACAAATCTTTTGAGCTGGCCAGTCATGCGAAGCCTCCGATGATGGGCGAGCAGGCCGTCGTCGAAATCCCAGGCATGGATGACTTCTTGTTCGCCGCCGCTGGCAAACAACCTTTTGCCATCCGGCGTAAAGCACAGACCGTAAAACGCCTGATCGACTTCTACCCGGCAAACGATCTTCTGGGCATTGCCTGGAAGTGCGATGATGACAACTTCATGAGTCCCGTAGCCAGCATGGAGGACAGCGAGCCAATGGCCGCTGGGATGCAGGGCCATGTTAACCGGAAAATCGCCGAGCGGCAGCTGCTTGCCGGCTGGCCGCAGCGACCACTGGTTGGGCAGGCGAATCACTCCATTCGGCTGCAACCCCGGCAGCATGCGTGTAGCCCCTCGAGGATCGGTACGTAAACCTTCCTTGCCCCGTTCAGCATGGAATCGTGCAGAAAAAGCCGAAAGGCGAGGAGCCAAAGCAAGAGCAAAACCAGCAATTCCAATCAGAAACACGGCTGCAGCGACAGAGCGGTAGTTCATCCCATTCTCCACAAGTAGAGGTCATCAAAGAACACCCCCCCGCTTCGGCGAGCAGGCATAGGGAATAGAATAAACCTCGACTGGAACAAGACAAAGAAAATTTTGCGATTAGAAGCATTTTTCGGAACGAGTTGGAAGTATAAGCGACAGCTGCCTCGCTGTGGCTTAGGGTAGGGCGAGCGGACTTTTCTCTCCCTCTTGTGGGGGAGGGTTCGGGTGGGGGGCGCCCCGCCTGGACTCCATTGCCTTGACACCTCCCATCTCAGCCCTTCAGCTCCCATTTTTGTCTTCATCGTAAGCTTTGTAGCGGTAGCGGCGGTGAAACTCCGGCTGCTTCATGCGCTCGCCGTTGACGAGCAATTCATGAGCTTTTTCGTAGGCGAAGTATGGCGTTCTGATAGAATGCTCTTGGCTTACCTTCTCCTCGCTGAGGAAAAACCGGCGTGCGATAGGACAAAAGATCAACTCAAGTGAAGGTGAAATCATGCCTTTGCGACGTACCTGGATGCTCGCATGTGCGGTGAGTGCAATTGGTCTGGTTGTTGCTGCCGAAGAGCAGAAGCAAGCCATTCCCCTGCCGCAGGCGCACGCGCACAATGATTACGAACACAAACGGCCGCTGTACGATGCGCTTGCACAAGGTTTTTGCAGCGTGGAAGCGGATGTTTTTCTGGTTGGCGCAGAGCTGTTGGTCGGCCATACGCCGAGTGATCTGCGGCCGGAGCGGACGCTGGAAAAGCTTTACCTTGCTCCCTTGAAGGAGCGTGTGCGAGCCAACGGCGGACGTGTCTATCAGGATGGACCGACCTTCTATTTGCTGATCGATGTCAAATCGGAGGCCAAGGTGACTTATGCCGCTGTGGATAAGCAGTTGGCGCGTTACAGGAACATGCTATCGGTCACGCGTGATGGTAAATTTCAGGAGGGGGCAGTGACGGTAGTAATTAGCGGAAACCGCGATCAGGATACTATAAAACTCCAGAAAATACGTTATGCTGGCATCGATGGTCGGCCCTCCGATCTGGATTCAGAAGCGCCCGCACATCTACTGCCGTGGATCAGTGCCAATTGGGGCTTGCTTTTCCGTTGGAAGGGCGACAGCCCCATGCCGGCGGCCCAGCGCGGCAAGCTCAAAGAGTTTGTGAACAAAGCGCACCGGCACGGCCGAAAAGTGCGCTTCTGGGCCACTCCGGAAAAGCCAGAAGTGTGGAAAGAGTTGCTCGCTGCCAAGGTCGATCTCATCAATACCGATCGACTCGTTGAGCTGCGTCGTTTCCTTCTCGAAAACGCGGCAAACCGCCCCCAACCTTAGGGCGAGCGGGCTTTTCCCTCCCCCCTTGTGGGGAAGGGGTGGGGGACACCACTCCTGGGCTCCGTTGTCTTGCACCTCCTACCTCAGTCTTCCCCCTACAAGGAGAGAGGAGGTTGGTCCGCCAGCTCTTAAAATCACGCCGAACTTGCCCCGCTTCACACCTGTCTTGCTTAATGTTGACAAAGCTACTCCATTCACTAGGATACCAACAGGAATCAGGACGGGGCGTAGCTCAGCTTGGCTAGAGCGCATGGTTCGGGACCATGAGGTCGGAGGTTCAAGTCCTCTCGCCCCGATTGACCTTTCCTAACGAGTTACCTTCTCCACCGGGGACAGAATCTGTACCTTCGGGCGATTCAGGGGAATGCGGTCAAAGCCAAATTCTCCCCTGCCTGCTCCAAACAGGTGTCTCTCCACGTCGCGGAAACCTTACGAAAAAGTAATTATTCTGGTCTTGACGAATGCATGGCGAGAGGATACGGATTATTTCACTCTTTTCTCATCCTCTTCCCGCGCTTGGCCACGAGGCCATCCGGCGGCCCCGACAACAATCCGAACAGAGCAGAGACCAGGCACACACAGATTCGGTAACGCACCCAGGTTCCGCAGCAGCGAGGCTGGAATCATGACTGGTCGAAAATGGCATCGTTGGGTATTCTCCTGGTTGTGTCGGTGGTTTCCCGGAGGCGTGCGTGTCCGCCGCCGGCCTGTGGTCCGCTATGCCAAACCGATGCTGATGCTTCTCGAAGAACGTTCATCGCCGACTGCGCTCAGCGGAGTATCGCTGAGCGAGTTTACGCCTCCCCCCTCAAATTACCCAGCTTAACAGCGACATGATCATACCTGTCGGCCAGACGCGGAAGACCGAGCAAGGGGCCGAAGTATTACCCAGCGAGGCCATCACGCTGGTGTCCTGGCCGAAATCAGCCGACGATGCTGCCGTGGTGGTCCGCACGCCCGCGTTATTCCAGGACGCATTCACCCTCCCTTCTCCCCAGCGACCTGAGACATCTTTTCTCGACCTGCCGAGGGTGCAGTCTGCCTCGCGGCCGTTTTCGCCGTTGTCCACGCCGCCCAAGCCGCTATCGGTAATGCCGGCCAATGCAGGCGGCGGCGGCAGTTTTCGTGGCGGCGCCTCGACGCCCAACGCCGGCCTGGGCGGCGGCACGCCGACGGGCGGCGGCGGCGGTCCCGGCTTGGTCAACGCCAACCAGTTTGTCGGCGTCGATTTCGGTGCGGCCCAGGGCACGCTGGCCCATAGCATGCCGTCAGCCCCGCCCGCGTCTCCGACGCCCTCTTTCCCCCCGCCCAGCGCAGCCGTAAGCGAACCGCCGTCGTCACCCGCGGTCGTCATGTCCTATTCGCTGACGCCGCCGTCGCTGTTGGGTCTGGACTCCTCGTCGCTGTCGCCCTCGGTGTCTCTGTCGCACGCTCATGGCTACGGCCACGATCCGTTGTACGTGCTGGACCTGAACACCGGCGAGACTATCCCGGCTAACGTGACGCTCCACACCTTCGCTTCCGGTCCGAGCATGAACAACTGGACGGAAAACCTGCTGGCCCAGGTCTCCGGCGGCGCCGTGGCCAGCTACAGTTGGGACCTGAGCCAGGCGCCCGACGCCGTCAATGTCAGCGGTGCCAACACGGCCCACTTGCAATTCACGTGGGCCAGCTTCACCGGCCCAGCCCACACCGATACCATCAGCGTCACCGAGACGCCGCAGAGCGGACAGCCGTTGACGCAAACGATCACCTTCGCCGTGGCCGGTTACAATTCCCCGGCTTACTCGAATACGCCGCCCACCTCGAGCAGCACTTGGCCGACAGGGATTACACCCGACCAGATTAGCAGCGGCCAGGCCACGCAAGCCGCCGGCCCCTACGCCCGCCTGGGCCTGGCCGATGGCTCGGTGCAAACCTCGTTCGCCCTGCCGTCGTATAACCCCAATACGACTCCGGTAAGTATCGATTACAACTCGACGACGGCCAACGCCCAACCGATTTTCCTGGCCGAATATCAATTGCCGTTTGGTCAATCGGTGCCCTCGACCATCACAGCGCAGCTGACTTTCAACAATACGCCGTTGGCAACCGTGACTTATGACACCTCAGGATTGAACCCCGGCGACATCGTGCAAATCGCTTTACAGGCCGACGCTACCGGCGTGAGCACGGGCCGCTATCCCTGGTCGATCACGGTCACCGACAGCGGCACCCCCACCACCTTTAGCGGCAGCGTGGACATCGTCAATCAAGCCAACAGTCCCTACGGCGCCGGCTGGTCGCTGGATAATGTCGAGCAACTGGTTCCGGTCTCCGGCGGGGTCATGCTCGTCGAGCCAGGCGGCACCAGTCTCTATTTCGCCAGCAACGGTTCCGGCGGTTTCACCACGCCGGCCGGCGATTTCTCGACCTTGGTGCAAAACAGCGACGGCAGCTACACCCGCACCTTGCCCGATGGTACTCAGATCCATTTCAACAGCAGCGGCCAGCAAACCTCCCTTGTAGACCGCGACGGCAACACCACCACCTTCGCCTACAACAGCTCGGGTCAATTGACCTCCATCACGGACATGAACGGCCAGGTGACGACGCTGACGTACAACAGCTCCGGCTTGCTTGCCAGCATCACCGACCCGGCCAATCGCACCGCTACCCTGACGTATACCGGCCGCCAATTGACCCGCATCACCGACCCGGCCGGCGACGTGTGGCAATATGCCTACGATGCCGCCAACGACCTGACGGCCCTGACCGATCCCAACGGCCACACAACTACTTTCACGTATAACTTTGCCGATCGCGTTTCCAGCGTGACCTTCGCCGACAATACTACAGAGCAACTGACGGCGGTGCAAATGAACGGATTGGCTGCCCCTGGCACCGGCACGCCCGGTAATCCCGCTCCGTCCGTACTGTTGGGCGCCGGCGATCAAGCGCTCTTCACCGACGGCAACGGCAACGTCTGGATCTACGGACTGGATTGGCTCGGCTTCGGCCACGAGGTTGCCGCCATCGATCCCTTGGGCGACGCTTCCCTAAACTACATCGACACTAATGGCCTTGTCTGGATGGCTTCCGATGGCCTGGGCCGTCCCACCGTCGATTTCTTCGACAACAAAGGCAACATCATCGAGGAAGTCGCCCCCGACAACACTATCCAACAATACCAGTACAATGCCTTCAGCGAAGTCACACAATATACCGATCAGAAAGGCAACATCACCCAATATGCCTATAACAGTAAGGGCGACCTGACTCAGGTCACCGATGCCTTGGGCGATATCACCACCTACGCCTACAACAACGCTGGTCTTGTTACCAGCACTACCGACCCCAACGGCAACGTCACTACCAACACCTACAACAATCTTAACGAACGGACCAGCACTACCAACGCCCTGGGCGGCGTTTACACGTACACTTACAATAATGCTGGCCAGATGATCAGCAGCACTGACCCGCTGGGCAACACTTCCACCTATGCCTACGACGCCATGAATCGCCTCATAGGCAAGACACTGCCCGACACTCCCGGCGTCTACTCGACCTATACGTATACCTACGACAAAGTAGGCAACCAGCTGACATCTACGGATCCCAACGGCCATACCACCACCAACACTTATAATGCCTTTAACAAGCTGGTCAGTACTACTAACCCCTTGGGTGATACTACCACTTACGGCTATGACAATGTGGGCAACCTCACGAGCGTGACCAACCCCTTGAGCCAGACCACCACTTACGCCTACAATGCCGCCAACGAACAGATCAGCGCAACGGACGCTCTGGGCAATACTACCGTATATGGTTATGATGCTGCCGGCGAGCTAACCAATGTAACCGATCCGATGGGCAACCAGACTGTCTACTCTTATACGCCGCGTGGTCAGTTACAGGCTGTGCAGAATTTGGATTCTTCAGGAAATCTTATGTCGATGGTTATTTACAACTATGGACCGTGCGGGTGTCTCCAAAGTATTACTGTTGTCGATGTCGCTGCCACACAAGAAAATAGCAATATTAATGGGTCCATTACAGGATATAATTATGATTCTTATAGTTATGGTGGCAATTACTATACCAATGGAAGTGCTCCCGTTAGTGGCAACATAAGCGGCACGGTTTCTGACAACAACGTTTATATCTCTATCGATGCCTATATTCTTTTTCCCAGTGGTGCAATGTTTCCCATTTATGGTTCTTTCAGTGGTGTAATTAATGATGGCATGTTTGGTGGTACATTTAGCGGTACAGCTGAAGGTGTGCCATATACTGGCACTGTAAGCGGTTCTGTCAAGAACGGCATCCTCATGGGCACTTTAAGCGCTTCTTATATCTCACTTCCTTATGCTCCGGCCGCTGGCACGTTCAGTGGTACATTTAGCAATATCATTGGCAAAACGACTATTTACCAGCGTAATGCCGGCGATCAAGTAACTAGTGTGACAGATCCCAACGGTAATATGACTAGTTATAATTATGATGCTGACGGTAATGTCATCAGCGTCACGGATGCCAACGGCAACACCACAAACTACACCTACAACCCGTTTAACGAGGTGACCAGTGTTACGAATAACCTGGGCATTGTCACCAACTACAATTATAATAATGCGGGAGAACTCACCAAGATCCTGTTGCCGGGCAGCGATCCGACCTATAGCTATGACGGTCAAGGCCGCCTGCTGACGGTTACGGACGACCTGGGAGGCGGCACTTCGTATGCCTACGATCTAGCCGGCAATCTGCTGTCCGTGACCGACCCCGACGGCAACGTGACCAAGTACAGTTACGATGCAGCCAACGAATTGGTCAGCACCACCAATCCGATGGGTCATCAGAGTACCTACGTCTATAATGCGGCGGGTGAAATGACCAGCACAACGGACGCCGACGGCCGCACCATTGATTATGCCTACGATGCCGATGGCCATGTTATATCGGAGACCTGGATAGGCGCCAATTACACGGCCAATTATCAGTACAACGCCGACGGCGAGCTGACCTCGGCCAGCGATCCCAACTCGGTCTACACCTACACGTATGACGGATTGGGCGATGTTACCAGCGTGAGCAACGCCGGCACCCCCGGTGTGCCCACGGTGACGCTCAGCTATGCGTATGACAGTTTCGGCAACCGCACGAGCCTGGCAGACAGTTTGGGCGGCAGCATCAGCTACGCCTACGATGCGGACAATGCGATGACGGGCCTGAGTTTGTCGAGCAACAGTGCTCTGGACGCGCAGTTGACGATGAGCTACGATGGTGATGGCAACTTGACCGGCCTGACGCGCACAGCTCCATCGGTAAACGGCGACACCATCACGACCAGCTACAGTTACAACACGATCAACGAGCTGACCAACATCACGGACACAGACACGACCAAGAGTTTGACGTTGGCGAACTATACGTACACTTACGACGCGGTAGGCAATGTGTCGAGCTATCAAGACAACAGCGGCAATTCGCTGAATTATGGCTATGATGGCAATCAGGAACTGACGAGCGCAACGGGCATGCTGAACGGTTCGAATTACCGTGTGAATTACAGTTACGACGCCAATGGCAACCGCACCATGCCAGGCTATCAGACAGGGACCGGCAACGAGTTGCTGAGTGATGGTACGTACAACTATACGTACGACGCGGACGGCAACATGACATCGCAGACGAATATTGCCACCGGCTACGTGACGTATTACACCTGGGATTATCGCAATCGCTTGGTGGAGGTGAAACAAGAGGACAATCACAACAATGTCCTCAACGACGAGAAATTCACCTACGATGTCTTCAACAACCGCATTGCTGTATCGCTCAATGGCACACCGCAGTTGTACACGGTGTACGACGGTGCCAATCCGTACCTGGATTTCAACGGCAGCGGCCAACTGACCGAACGCTATCTGTACAATCCCAATGCGTTAAGCCAGTTCTACGGCCAGGTGAATGCCAACGGTAATGCGCAATGGTTCTTGACCGACAACCTTGGCTCGATCCGCCAAGTCGTCGATACCAGCGGCAACGTGTTGGATGCGATCACCTACGATCCGTATGGTAACATTGTCAGCCAAACGAACGCCGCCAACGCGCCACGGTTTTTGTACGCAGGCGGTGCATATGATCCACTTACAAACTACGATCAGTTTGGTCGCCGGTACTACGATCCGGCAGACGGACGATGGACCAGCCAAGATCCGCTCGGTTTTGTCGCACAAGACACTAATTTATTCAGATATGTATTCAATTCACCAGCCGTGTATGCGGATCCAAGTGGTGAATTTATTTTTATTATCTTGGGG
>Ga0070737_10001508_pt1 | contig 33054 bp, 37 predicted proteins | sample Coa_R1_10_FD_66438 | JGI IMG/M metagenome (GOLD analysis project Ga0070737, IMG submission 66438) | Surface soil microbial communities from Centralia Pennsylvania, which are recovering from an underground coalmine fire - Coalmine... | ecosystem: Environmental > Terrestrial > Soil > Unclassified... | reverse complement strand
GGGTGTATATCCGGGTGTATATGATGATGCGCGGGGAGCGCAGTTTCAACAGTGACGCGCTCGACCACTCCCTCTGCCAATCTGTCTTTCTCACGCCTCCCCTTAGGCGCCGCCTCTGCTGGGCTTGCCTCCGAAGAGTCGGCGTCTTTCCCCATGACACGAATGGTGACGCCCAGGGCGATAATAACCAGCGCGTCAATCCCAAGCTCGATGATTGAACGATTGAACTCATCGGGAGTGAGCTGTGCTCCCTGAATGGAGAGACGCGCGCCAATGGAGAGGATGCCTCGCGTCGCTGAGATGATGCCAATATACAAAAACGGCCTGACGGACGTGTCACCCTTTTCCAGATACGAGCGCACTGTCCCCAGCACCTCCATGATGATCAACACCAACAGCAGATCGCTGACATAATCGAGCACGAATTGCCCGACCTGGCTGAGCGGAAAATTGATGTGAAAGTCAAAGAGCAGATGTGATAGACTGTACCCAAGCGCCAGCAGCGCCGCGCCAATGAAGAACAGCCCAACAAGCGCATAGACAAGGCTATCCAGCACATTGAGCAAATGCAAGCTCCAGCGCCGCAAGGGGCTTTTTATCTCTGCGTATCCCTCGGAGGAACGATGGCCGCTACGCCGCATCATGGTCGTCTCCTTCTGAAACGAGCCGGAGAAGGGAGCACTACCTTCCCGCTGTCCACCTGCATTTATAGCACATAAAATCATAGAAGGTCAATGTCTAATGGAGAAATATGATTTCTGCTGCTAGTATACGATGGTAGGCTTCAAAGAAGTCATGCTGACCAGTTCAGAACAGGTTCACGACAAAGGAGAGAGACATGGAACAAGCAGAAATCGCTCCACCGACACAGAGCAAGCCACGTTATGCGCTGCGGGTGAACAACCTGCTTATCAGCGTAGACTTTTACACGCGCGTGCTGGGCTTCACGCTACGCGACCGCGACGACGCCCATGATCTTGCCGTAATTGTTGATCGCCGATGGTGACGCCGCCCTGCTGGCTGGGTCATCCATCGGCGATCTTGCGCCCTATCTTAGTGTTGGCGAGATGGTACACACCCAGGCCACGCACGCGCTGGAACATTGCGAAGCGATTCGTGCGATCCGACGCGCTCACGGATGCTCACGCCCAAAGCGGACAAACAGTACGAATGGTTGGCCGGTTTGACAGGCAGGGGATGTGCGGGTTACGCTGTGGGCAGGCATGCGAACTCATGTTCGCACACACACCACAGAAGGGAACACCAATGAGCGAGAGCCATTCCCACCACAACGCCAGCGCAACCGATGGTCTTGGCCATACCGCTAAACATCTTGCCGCCGAGGAGCATAAAGCCGCGCACGCTGCCCATAAAGTGGATAGCTCAATCTACATGGGCGAGGTACTCGCAAGCGGCAACCCCAAGCGCATCGAAAAATACTTCCTGCGCAAGTGGGCGTACAGGCTCTTCGCCAAACTGATGGGCAAGACGATCAACCGCATCTAGCTCGGCTCTCATACGGGCAGCGCCCCCGCACTTCTCCCCTCCCATCCATGGGAGGGGCTAGGGGTAGGTCACTCCCGCCGCCGCAGCGCCTCATTGAGCGAGCCGGTGCGGTAGCCTTGTAAATCGAGCGTGACGTAGAGATACCCTGTCGCCCGCACCTCGGCGATCACACGGGCGCGCGTCTCTTCATCCAGTAGACGCGCAAACTCGGCGGGATCGATCTCGATGCGGGCGATCTGCTCGTGGTGGCGCACCCGCGCCTGCTTGAAGCCAAGCGCCCGCAATGCGCGCTCGGCTCGTCCAATCTGGCGTAGCGCCTCCACCCTGACGGGCATTCCATAGGGGATGCGTGAGGAGTAGCAGGCCATCGCCGGTTTATCCCATACTGAGAGACCCAACTCGCGAGCGAGCGAGCGTATGTCGGCTTTGGTCATGCCTGCTTCATCCAGTGGAGCGCGCACTTTTCGCTCACGAGCGGCGCGCTGGCCCGGACGCCAGTCGCCACGGTCGCTCCGGTTCATGCCATAGGCGATGTGCGCCAGCCCCAGCCGCGCGGCCAGTGGCTCCAATTGATCGAATAACTCCATCTTGCAGAAGTAGCAGCGGCTGGCGTTGTTCTCCGTGTAGCGTGGATCATCCAGTTCATGCGTCTCAAGCGTGACGACACGCGCGCCCATCTCCCGTGCAACCCGCAACGCGCCCTGTGTCTCTTCGTCGTCATAGGCCGCCGAGGTCGCCAACGCCCCTACCGCCTGTTCGCCCAGCGTATCGGTCGCCACCTTCAGCAGCAACGCGCTATCCACTCCACCAGAATACGCCACCAGCACTGATCCCAGTTCGCGCAGAATGGCCTGCAACCGCTCATATTTTTCGGTGTGCGCGGCGTCGGGCTGTAATTCTGTTGGGGAAGTAAGGGAAGTAGCCGTTTCGTTGTTGGTCATGCGGGCGCTCCTGTAGGCATATTCTGGTGTACCTTCGGATTGTATGCGCTGGCGGCAAGCATCGTCAACCGAGGCGGCGTCGCTCTTCAGCTTTGGACTGGCGCCTCTTCTGCTGAACACGTATCCTAAAGGAGAGTATCCCACGCGAGGAAATAGCATGAACAAGGCGCCTGTACGATCACCCAGAAAGGCGTCGAGCGCGCATCCGGCGCGGCCCGCAGCAAAGCCCTTGACGATCACTTATCCGCCTCGTACGACTCCGGCGAAGAAAAGGCCCAAGACGCCAGCCCATACACAGGCGCATATACCACGGCAAACGCCAGCACAAGCACAAGCGGCTAAGCGGCGCAATGGCGTGCATCGGATTGTTCCTGTGGCGCCAGTACGCAGACCGGCGCGGCTCTCCTACAGGCCAGTCGGCGCGCCCATCCACCACCCCGCTACTCAGACACAGCAAAAAGGCATCTCGCTGGCTAGGCAAGGTAGCAGAATACGGCGGCTGGCGCAGACCGTCTTTATCAATCAGAACTTCGCCAAGCTCTGGTGGGGGCAGGCCATCTCGAGCGTAGGCGACTACACCTGGGATACCGCGCTCGTCCTGTGGATCGCTACCTTCCTGTCGGCAGGGCAGTCGTGGTCGCCAATAGCCGTCAGTGGGGTGATCGTGGCGGCGGCGCTGCCGCAGATCATCGTTGGCCCTATCGCTGGCGTCTTTGTGGATCGCTGGGACAAACGGCGCACAATGAGTATTGCCACTGGCCTGCAAGCGCTCATCGCGGGTGCGCTGACCGTCCTCATGAGCGGCTTCTGGCATGTTGTAGGGATCAAGCTCCGTCTCTCGATAGGCATACAACTTGCCGCCACCTATGGTGATGTCTTTCTGCTGACCAGTTGCGCGCAGTTCTTCATTCCCGCCCAGCTTGCCCTGATCAAAAGCATCGTCGACCGTGACAAACAAGATCAGGCGATTGAAACCAGCCAGGGCACACAGGGTCTTGCAGTGATCATCGGTCCACCAGTAGCGGCTGCGCTTGTCTTTGGCATTGGGGTCGAGTGGGCGCTTGTGCTCAACACGCTCTCATTTGTGGTCTCGCTGGTCGCCGCCCGCGCCATTACGGCTCCCCCCACCGCAACACGCCTGGCGCCAGGCGAAACAGGCGCGTTCTCGCGCGAGTTTCTTGCAGGCTTTGGCTACGTTTTGCGGCACAAGACGCTGCGGGTCATCCTGATCGCCGAGACGTTGACCTGGCTGGGCTTTGGCGCGCTGCAAACGCTAGGCTATTTCTTCATCACCGAGGAGTTGCGTGCTCCTCCGAACTATTACGGCTGGCTGGGGGCCGACTTTGGCGTGGGGGCCATCGTGGGTGCGTTGCTCGTCACCTTGTTGGGGCGGCGCATCGGGCTTGAGCGCCTCTTCTGGATTGCGCTGGTGACATCGGGCGCGTTTGTGCTTGTGCTCTCGCACCTGACCGATTTTTATCTGGCGCTGGGCGCAGCCTTCCTGTTTGGCGTCTCGGCGACGGCGATCATCATTGCGGCGGGGCCACTGGCGCTCGACGCCACTAAACGCAAGTTTGTCGGGCGAGTGACAGCGGTCATCAATCCCATCGGCAGACTCGCCGCGTTTGTCTCAGTGATTATTGCGGGCGCGCTGGTGGGGGTTGTCTTCCCCAACTTCCATGCGACGGTCTTGGGGATCACCTTCCGCCCGGTAGATACGGTATTGAGCGGGCTGGGCGCGCTGGTGATCGCGGGCGGTATCTTCACCTGGTGGAACCTCCGCCAGACCTCAGAGTATCCCAATGCGCGCAGGCGTCCCCTGGGCTGAGAGCAAACTCTGCGTGTGTGAGAGCCAGGCGGCGCTTGCCCCCATGCCCTTGCGCTTGCTATGCTCAAAATAGCTGTTTCCGTCCCCATGTGTGTGAGATAAGCGCGTCTGGTGAAGCGGCGACAAGCGACGAGAGCCACAGAGTTGATGAAGAGCAGAGAGCAGGAGGAAAGCGCATGCGCGCCGACATCGTTCCGGGGGCGAAGTTCCCTGATTATGAGTTGCCCGATCACACGGGAACCCGCCGCAGCCTGAGCGGCTTGCAAGGTAGCGATCCAATGATCTTGATCCTGTCGCGCGGCCACTACTGCCCAAAGGATCATCAGCAACACTTGGAACTGGCGGCGTTCTATCCAAAGATCGCTGTTGCCTATACCAAGATCGTCACCATCTCGACTGACAACATTCTGGAAAGCAATGAGTTTCGCGACGCCGTGGGCGCACAGTGGCCGTTTCTCTCCGATCCTGCGCGGCGCATCCAGAAAGACCTCGACATCCAGGAATACACCGATCCCCACCACAACCCGATGATTCCACATACGCTTGTGCTGGCGCCTGGATTGGTGATCTACAGTGTGTACAATGGATACTGGTTCTGGGGACGCCCCTCGCCCGAAGACCTGCGCCGCGATCTGCGTGAGGTGTCGCGTGTGGCGCGGCCCGATTGGGATTTGAGCGCCCCCGGCCTGCGCGAGAACTGGGAGAGCGGCGACAAGTTGCTGCACTTCCCGTATGGGCAGAAGCATCCATAACGCCCCGGCTCGAAGGCCTAGGCTTTCCAGTCATTTTTGTAAAACTCAGCGAGGAGCGAGCATGCCACGCAGCAGCAGTAAGTCAACGACGACCCAACCGGCCACGCCAACGCAAACGGCCCAGGTAAAGCGAGAAACGAAGCGCCAGGCCAAACCAACAGCCAGCGGCGAGCCATACCCCGAATTGATGGAGTATCGCAAACAGTTCCCCATCTTGCAGCGCAAAACCTATCTCAATAGCTGCTCGCTGGGGCCGCTCTCGGAGCGCGGGAGGGCCGGGATGGCGCGCTTTCAGGAGCTTTGGAACGAACATGGCGCACAGGCGTGGTATGAAATCTGGATGGGCGAACTCGATGCGCTCCGTCGGAAGTTCGCCAAATTGATCAATGCGCAGCCGCACGAGGTGGCGATTGCCCCTAGCGTCTCAGTAGCGCTCGGTGAGATCGCCAGCGCGCTCGAAGACGATCCCAGGAGCAAGGGGCGCAACCGCGTCACCCTGGCCGATATGGATTTCCCCACGCTGGCCTACCAATGGCTGGCGCGCGAACGCCAGGGGACAGAGGTCGCCTTTGTGGAAAGCCCCGACCGCATTCGCCTGCCCGCCGACCTCTTCAAGAAGCACATTGACAAGCGCACGCGGCTGGTAGCCACCTCGCGTGTGTTTTACCTCAGTGGCTACATCCAGGACGTTGGGGCGCTGGCGAAGATGGCGCACGCCGAGGGTGCGCTGCTGCTGGTAGACGACTACCAGGGAACGGGACAGATACCGCTGGATGTGAAGGCGCTCGACCTCGATTTCGTCGTGACGGGATCGCTGAAGTGGCTGATGGGCGGCCCCGGCATCGCCTTTATCTATGCCCGCGAAGAGTTGCTGCCGCGCCTGCGCCCGACAATGACCGGTTGGTGGGCCTCGCGCGATCAGTTCCAGTTCAAGACAAACGAGTTTGACTATCGCGAGGATGCCCGCCGCCTGGAGGCCGGTACGCCGCCGATGGCCGCCGTCTATGCCGCCAGCGCCGGGCTAGACATCGTGCTGGAGGTGGGCGTCGAGCGTATCCGCGCGCGCACACGCTATCTCGCCGATGATCTCGTGCGGCGGGCGCAGGAGCGCGGCTGGACGCTGCGCAGTCCAACGGATAGCGCAGAAAGAAGCTCCATCGTGATGCTGGCGTTCGGGCGCCCTGAGGAGTTGGTGAAGGCGTTGAGCGCACGCGGCATTATTGTAGATTCGCGGCCCGGCCTGTTACGCATCTCGCCGCACTTCTATAACACCATCGCCGAGAACGAAGCGATTGTCGCCGCGCTCGACGAGTTGCTGGCAAAGCGGTAAAAGGCGCGATAGAATAGACTCAGTGATAGGAAGGCTATGCCAAGAAAAATTCGCCAGCTCCGCGCGGAGCTGGCGCGTAATGGCTTTCACCTTGATCCAAAACGTGGCAAGGGAAGCCATACCTATTGGACACACCCACTTGTTCCTTATCCGGTAGTGATCTCAGGTCAGGATGGAGATGACGCAGATCACTATCAGGAGCGAGACGTGCGTGACGCGATTCATGATCTTCGTGAAGCGAAGAAGAGGCAAGCTCCATGAACACCATCCATTACTCTATGATCATTGAATGGTCGGATGAAGATCAAATCTTTGTCGTGAGCTTCCCTGAATGGGGAACCCATACCCATACACATGGGGCAACCTATGAGGAGGCAGCGCAGAATGGGCAGACTGTCCTTGCCGACTTGATCGATCTGTGGCAAGAACAAGGTCGTCCATTGCCAGAGGCGCGTGTATTCGTAGGTGTATAAGTCTCGCACAAGGATTCATACGATGCCTAATCTTTATCCCATCAATCGAGAAGAGAGAGATGGCAAGTCACAGAGTGAGCCAACACAAGCGGCGGCGTATGACGCCGTCGCAGAATGGTACGACGAGCGCATCCGCAACGACGACCTCGTACACGGCCTGACGCTGCCTGCCGTACTCGATCTCATAGGCGCAGGTACGCTGAGGGGGATAGAAGTCTGCGATCTGGCGTGTGGACAGGGCTTGATTACGCACATCCTCGCGGACTATGGCGCGCACATAACCGGCGTGGACATCTCTCAGGAGCTATTGGCGCGGGCGCGCGAGGCTGAAGCCGCCAGACCCCATGGTATCACCTATCTACATGACGACATCAGCGTGGGCGCTACCCTGCCCGACGCGGCGTTTGATGGCACGCTCTGCCACATGGCGCTGATGGATGTGGCCGACCTGGGTGGCGTGGCGCAGACGGTGGAGCGCATCCTCAGACCGGGCGGCTGGTTCGTCTTCGTGGTGACGCATCCCTGCTACCAGACACCCAACTCCACCTGGCAGGAACCGGCGGATGGCGGCATAGTGAAGCGGCTGGTGGCAGGATATTTCGACATTGGCTTCTGGCGGCCCGCCACGCAAGGTAGCGCGACGAGCGTGCGTGAGCGCGTCGGCGCGTATCACCGCACACTGAGTATGTACCTCAATGCCTTCGCAGCGGTTGGGCTGGCTTTCACGCGCATGCAGGAGCCACAGATCACACCAAAGATTGCCGAGCGGCTGCTGGCAAATAATCCTACTGAGATGAGGCGATTGTTGGCCAGTGGCGGAAGAGAGATACCTATTGTGCTGGCTGCGCGCTTCGAGAAACGGTGATACCTCATCTGATAGCTGCGCAGCCCTGAACAAGTCCGCGCAGGTGTCCATTGTGGCGCAGCCCGGAGGCGCTGTTTCAACCACCCGCCTGCTGCCCGCACGCATTCATGCCTACTTGCGATTAAACTTTGTCCGCACAATCTCCCCCACCATGCGTACCTCTTCGAGGCGTAGTAGCGCGACCAGCGCAAAGTAGACCACGCTGGCCGCGCCGCCGATGACGACGACGGTGAGCGCCTGACCATGTAGGTCGGCAAGTGTGAAGAGGTGAGGCGCCAGAGCAGGCAGGAAGCGCATCCCCGTCCAGCAGACGCCCCACATCGCAGCAGCGGCCAGTCCGATGCGCGCCAGCCCGCTCAAAAGTGAGCCAACTCCTGGATTGCCGATCTGACGGGTCAGCAGCACAAACAGGACAATCGCCTGCCCAGAATTGAGGGCAGTGTTCGCGAAGGCAATCGCAGGCAGCCCCATCGTGGGAGCCAGCGGAACAGCGACCGCGCCCCAGAAGCTGATCGAGAGAATTGCCACCACCACCGGCGTTATCGTATCCTTGCGGGCATAGAAGGCAGCGATAAGCAACTGTTGTAGCGCGAGGAAGGGCAACTGATAGGCGTAGTTTTGCAGCGCCAGCGCATTGCGCGCCGTGCAGCCAAGCTGGCAGGTACCATGCTGGAAGAGCAGTGAGACAATCGGCGTGTCCAGCGCAAGCAACCCTACCATCGCCGGAACCATCAGCAGCAGGCCTAGACGAAAGCCCAGAGTGAGTGTGCGCTTGAAGTCGCGCATGTCGCCACGGGTGGCGGCGGCTGTCAGCGGAGGCAATACGGCGAACGAGAGCGCGGCAGTGACCAACCCCACCGGAAACTGCACCAGCGTCGTCGCGCTCTGCAACGCCGTCACGTTTTGTAGCGCGCCGCCGGGCATGCGACCAATCAAAAAGAGTTCGGCGTTTTGCTGCCCCAGGCTGATCAACAATCCCGCCGCAATGGGAGCATACAGCCGGATGATCTGGCGCACCGCCGGATGCCGCAGGTCAAGCGCGGGCCGCCAGACCAGCCGCAGCCGCCACAGCGGCGGCAGCAGAATCATCACTTGCGCCAGCGTCCCCAACGCCAGGCCAACCGCCAGCCCATTTGCCCCTTCGAGATGCAGCAGCACGATCAGCGGATCGGCGCTACGGGTGAGAGCCGCGCTCCACGGCAGGCGCAATTGCGTCGCGACGATCAGCAGCGCGGCAAGGCCACCCAGGATGACGCCGAGATGCTGGATGGCGGTGGCGAAGGCTGGAAAGACAACAGTTTTGAGGGCATAGAGCAGCGCCGAGGCGACGGCGTAGAGGCCAAGCCCAAAGAGGCCCAACGCCGAGATGCGGATCAGCGTGGTTGTCAGTCGTGCGCCCGTTGGGTCGTTTGGCGCGTAGATCAGGGCAAGCGTGGGGGCCAGGAAGAAGAGCGCGACGACCGCCAGCGCCATCAGGATCAGCACGAGGTTGGCGACCGTGCTGGCGATGCGACGTAGCTCCTCGCGGCGGGCGGGATCGCTGTGATCTACAAACGTTGGGATGAGCGCCCCGCTGACCGAGCTGCCCACCAGCAGATCGCTCACCTGCTGGATGGGTCGCAGCGCAAAGACAAACGCGCCGCTGGCTGTGCCCCAGAACAGCACATTGAGCGTCTCGATACGAACCAAACCCAATACACTGCTGAGCAACTGACCGATCATGATGACCAGAGCAGAAGAGACCATGCGCCGCCCAGAGGCAGGAGCTTCCGGCGGCACAGGCTCGTTTCCTTGCGCTTCCCATGCCGGTTCCAGTTGCGATGTGGCCTCGGCGAAGGTGTTATCGGCTTCGGGCATGGGAGCAGCCTGCACAGGTAGCCTGGTGACAGGCAACGGCGCCGTCCGCCAGGGATGCGCCACACCCCCTGGCATACGGATGAATAGGATGTCGTCGCCGTGTGCCGCCGTCTCCACGATGTTGTTTTCCTTATTGACTGCCGTAGCGTTCGAGAATGCGCGCGATCAGTTCGCTGGTGGAATGTCCTGGCAGATAGGCCAGCAGCGCCAGCGAGCCACCATACGCCGCGACGATGCGCGCCTCAGGCAGACGTGCGCCAAGATCGCCAAGATCGCCAAGATCGCCAAGATCGGCGAGCGGCGCTGCGCCTATTGATTTCTCGTCAGGAGTATCAGACGTATCGCCCGGCTCAGAGGTAGCTAGACCAAGCGTGCGCCGCAACTGCGCAGGCGTCAGCAGATAGTCGCGGGACTGTCCGTCCGTTTGCGCTTGTGTTGCCGAGCCAACCGCATAATCGGCGCCCTTTACATACACCGCCGGGCGCAGCGTCTCAATGAGCGGGCCAGCGGTCGGCTCGTCGAAGATCATCACGTCGTCAATCATCGCCAGAGCAGCCAGCATTTCCGCGCGCTCATCTTCTGGAACGAGCGGCCTGCGCGGGCCTTTCAGCGCACGGGTGGACTCGTCGCTGTTCACTCCGACGATCAGCAGATCGCCCAAAGCGTGCGCCCGCTGAAGATACTGGATATGGCCGAGATGCAGCAAATCGAAGACGCCGTTGGTAAAAACGGCGCGGGCGCCTGCACGTTGGCGATCGGCGATTTCTTTTGCCAGGGTAGGCAGCTCACTCCTGGGGACAACTATTCCCATACGGCCTCCTCAGCGGTGACGGTTGGCGTATCCTCCAGGATATGCGCCCACACGGCATCGGCAAGCTCCTGGGGCGTATTGGTGGCGCAGCCAACGTGGCGCACGACCAATCCTGCCGCGAGGTTCGCCAGCGTCGCCGCCTCAGCCAGCCGTACCGGGGAGACGCTTGCCCCAGGCGTGGCGTCTACGGTGAGGGCAAGCGCAAAGGTGGCCGCGACGGTATCGCCCGCGCCGGTGGGGTCAACCACCACGCCGCTGTTGATGGCTGGCAGGTGGATGGTCTGGCCGTTCGCCGGAAAAAGGCTCATCCCTTCGCCGCCGCGCGTGATCAACGCCGCCTGCGCATGCGCCATATCGAGCAGACGGCGGCCACCGGCTTCGAGGGTTGTAGCGTCGGTAATGGGCATGCCAAGCGTGGCCTCGGCCTCCGGCTGGTTGGGCGTCAGCGCCGTCACCCCCTGGAAGCGCGCCAGATCGCCATGCGAGTCGGCTATGACGATCTTGCCATGCTGGCGCGCCAGGGAAAGCGCCGTTTCGAGGAGGGTGGGGCCGATCACGCCGTTCTCATAGTCGGAGATGATCAAGGCGTCTATGGTGGGGACGATCTCGCGTAGGTAGCCAATGATGCGCGTTGTGTGGTCGGCGTCAAGCTCGGAGCGGTCAATGCGGTCAATACGCAACATCAACTGCTGCACATGCTGGCTGTCGCCCGCGAGGATGCGTGTCTTCGTGGTGGTTGGACGGTCGGGTGTGGTAAAGAGGCCATCCAGATGAATACCATACTCACTCAGGCGTGCGCGCAACTGCTCGCCCGTCGCATCATCGCCAACGACGCCCGCGAGGAAGACCTCAGCGCCAAGCGTGCGCGCGTTCACACCAGGGTTTGTCGCGCCGCCGGGGGTGATCGTCTGGCTGAGGTGGCGCAGCACCATAACGGGCGCCTCGCGGGCGATGCTGAACGGCGCGCAGGAGATGTATTCATCGGCCACCATATCGCCCACCACCAGGATGCGGCGTCCGGCGAAATGGCTGATGAGGGTGAGCAATCGCTCACGTAGGGGGTGTTCCAGTGATTTCATGAGAGAAACCCATCACTATTGATTTCCTCCGCCTGGCCGCACGCCACCTCCTCTTGCGCTTCTGCCCGAAGAGTTTCCAACCATTCTGGGGTGCGCGGATCGGCAAAAAGCGCCTCCCATCTGGCGTCGTCATCCAGCGTCTCGTTGTTGAATGCGTCAAACAAGGTATTTCCTTCACTGTTCACGGCATTATACCCTCTGCCCCTCTCTAAGCGCCGCGAGGGCGAAGCGCGGCAACGCCAGCATGCGCCGCCAGCGCCAGGGCTGCCGCGCCAGCCGGAAGAGCCATTCCAGCCCAATGGCGCGCAGCCACCGTGGCGCACGTGGGAGCCGTCCGGCCAGCACATCGAATGCGCCCCCGACACCAATCGCCACCATCCCCGCCAGCGTCGTATCGTGCGAATCGGCAAGCGCCCGGCTGATCCGCGCAATCCAGCATTCCTGCGTGGGCGAGCCATACGCCACAAAGAGGATGTCGGGCTGGGCCTCAAACACCCTCTTCAGCGTTTCGGTGTCGCCGGAGCGGTCAGGCGTCCCCACCCAGGCGCCTACAATCTGCAAGCCAGGATAGCGCCGCTGGAGCGTCTGCCCTGCCAAAGCAGCCACACGCGGAGCAGCCCCCAGCAGAAACAGCCGCCAGCCAGCCATCGCGGCATGGGCCGCCAACGCTTCGAGCAGGTCAACGCCTGTCACGCGGCCAGGCAGGCGCACGCCTCGCCAGCGCAGCGCCCAGACTATTCCTATGCCATCCACCGTAACCATCGGCGCCGCCTGGATGAGCGCCTGGAACTGCGTGTCACGGCGCGCCTGCATAACCATCTCCGGGTTCAGCGTTACCACCTGCCAGAGCGAGCCAGCAACAGATTGTCCATTGCTCTCGTCCACAGATTGTAACGAATCGGCGGGCGTTGGTGTTACTCGCCCGGCGGCGAGCAAGCGTATCTGGCGCGCACGCTCAATCTGCTCGCTGACGCGCTCGACAGCCATATCTAGTGTCAGCGCGTCAACCGGCAGACCAAGCAGATTGTAGCGTATGTGGGATGATGGCATACGTCCGGGCCTCATTCACTGCCTGATGATCACGCGAACCGGAGGGCCGCCATCTACCTCGTCATGGGTGATCACCTGGGTGATGCGATCCGGCAAGGCTTGCAGACTTGCCCTCAAAAAGTAGGGATAGAGTTGGAGCGATGGTAGTTCGGTGAGCGGGAACCACTGGAAGATCAGTGGGATGTCATTTGTCTCCATGCCGGGGAAAGGCGTTGTCACATCGAGTTGAGGCGCGTCTGCTGGCAGCGTCATCAGATAGTAGAGTCCAAGCTCATGATAGGCTTGCCCGTCGAGCGTGAAAAAGTTTTCGACGATCCAGAGCAGCCGCTCTACCTTCACCGACAGCCCCATCTCCTCCTGCATCTCGCGAATCAGCGTCTCGTCCGACGCCTCGGTCGCCTCGCAGCGTCCCCCTGGCAGCGACCAAAACTCATCGTGTGTAGCGTGATGCAACAGCGCATGCCCATCGTGAACGGCGACGCCCACCACGCGATAGCTAAAACGCGCGGCGGGCAGATCGAATGCAATCATGGCAATCGTTCCCTTTGCGAACAAGTGGAGTGATATACTGCTGGCGTATACCCAGCGCATATACAGCATAGGTGGCTGGCGCCAGCAATGAAGCCCGAAGTTCTATCTTATCACGAAAGGAGGCGCCAATGGCGACGCCGCAATCACCCGCCGTCACGCAGCAGCGCACGCTCGCTGCGATAGAGGCAGTTAAGGCCAAAATTGACGCCTATTTGCCATCGTGTCCCGTTGGCCATTCGCCCCAGGAGATGGGCCAATGGATCAACGGGCTGGATCAATACGTCTGGGAGTTCCAACAACTGGCGCCCGTGTCCAACATGCTCACGCGCCAGGGCATGCCCCACGCCGAGCAACGCCTGACCGCCCTGCTGAACGATCTCAGTTCGGCGCGTAACGTCTATCTTCAGATGTATCAGGGGATGATCCAGACCAACCAGGGATTCGCCAACATCTGGAGCAATGCCAACACCTTCGCCACTGCGAACATCCTTGCGGCGACAAACTATTCGCAGGCGGTTTTCCAACGCGCCCAGCAGGGCTACTTTGATGTGACGGAGCAGAATTGCTACGACTGCCACCGCTACGTCGGCATCCCTGGCGGCGGGTACTGTTACGATTGCGCCCGCAGGCGTGGCTGGGTCTGGTAGCCAGCCAGATATTCAAGAGAGGGACACATATAACCCGTACAGCCTATTCTGATCGTATTGCCAAACAGTGGAACCGCGTCACCGGACATTACGGCGGCGCGCTCAAACGCTATGCGCTCGTTGAGCGCATCCTCAGCCATATCGAAACACTCGATGGGCGCGTTGTCCTGGAGCTTGGCGCCGGGAATGGCTACTTCACACACCTGCTGCTACGGCGCTTCTCCGGCCAGCCATTGCAACGGCTAATCATCAGCGATCAAACGCAGGCGTTGCTCTTCGATTGCCACCTGCCCGTTTCGCTTGGCCAGGATGGGCGCCAATCCGCGCCATGACGCACAGCGCAGAGGAAGGCAAAAGCGGCATGCGCGTGATACCATTTGAGATAGAAGGCAACGTCTATGCAAGGGGATGGAAATAGTATGAGCATCGAATCAATCAATCCAGCGACTGAAGAAGTCATCGAGACGTTTGAGCCGTTTACCGAGCGCGAGGTGGATGAGGCGTTGCAGCGCGCCCGCAACACTTTTCTTCGGTGGCGGACAACCTCGTTTGCCGAACGAGGTGAGCTGCTGGTAAGCGTAGCGGCGTATCTGCGCGCACATAAAGCCGCCCTGGGCAAGGTGATGACGCTTGAGATGGGCAAGCCCATCGTCGAGGCGGAGGCCGAGGTGGAAAAATGCGCCTGGGTCTGCGACTACTACGCCGAAAATGCTGAAAATTTCCTGGCCGATCAGTCCGCGCCAAGCGCCGCTACAGAAAGCTATGTCGCGTTTCGCCCGCTGGGGGTCGTGCTGGCGGTGATGCCGTGGAACTTCCCCTTCTGGCAGGTCTTCCGCTTCGCCGCGCCCGCCATTATGGCTGGAAACGTCGGCGTCCTCAAGCATGCCTCGAACGTCTCGCGGAGCGCGCTGGAGATCGAGCGGGTCTTCCGCGAGAGTGGTGCGCCGGATGGCCTCTTCCAGACGTTGCTCGTCCCCGGTGGCCAGGTCGCCACGATCATTCGCGATCCGCGTATTGCGGCGGTGACGCTGACCGGCAGCGAGCCGGCGGGTGTCTCGGTGGCCTCGGCAAGCGGCTCCGTCCTCAAAAAGACCGTCCTAGAGCTTGGCGGCTCCGACGCCTTCATTGTACTGGAAGACGCCGATCTTGAAGGCGCGGCGCAGATGGCGACCCGCTCACGCTTCCAGAATACCGGCCAGAGTTGCATCGCCGCGAAGCGCTTCATTGTGGTGGAGAGCGTCTATGATGAGTTCATCGAGCGATTTGTGTCCGAGACGAAGGCGCTGAAGGTGGGCGATCCACTGGATCGCGCGACGCAGATCGGCCCGATGTCGCGTGGCGATCTGCGCGACGGGTTGGCCCAACAGGTGCGCGATACGCTGGCCCAGGGCGCGCAGGTGGCGCTTGGCGGCGAAGCCCTTGCCCGCACAGGCTATTACTACGCGCCGACCATCCTGACGGGCGTGACGCCTGAGATGGTCGCCTTCCGCGAGGAGACGTTTGGCCCGGTGGCGGCGGTGATCCGCGCGCACGACGCCGAGGAGGCGATTGCGCTCGCCAACGATTCCGACTTTGGCTTGGGCGGCAATCTGTGGACACGCGACATCGCGCGCGCCAAGCAGATCGCCGCGCGCCTGGAATCGGGCGGTGTCTTCATCAACGGGATGACGGCCTCCGATCCGCGCCTGCCGTTTGGCGGCGTGAAACACAGCGGCTACGGACGCGAGCTTTCGGCGTTTGGCATTCGCGAGTTCGTGAACATCCAGACGGTGTGGATCGGCCCGGCAGCAACAGCGGCGCCCACCAGCGTAGCGACCGAGTAACGACGAGGGAGCTATCAGCGCCAGGGAGGAAACGATAGATGGCGGAACAAACACAATTCAGTGTTGATGATGCGCGGGCATGGCTGCTGGCCGAACGCAACCGCGTTCAGCAGGGCATTCAGGCGCGCAAGCAGGGCGACGAAGAGGCGGTAACGACCGATCCCGCGCTGGCTGGCGACGGCGAGACGGGAACCGAGGCTGACAACGCCGACGCGCTGGCCGACTACGACCGCACACAATTGAGTATCGAGAGCGCGCAGGATGTCTTACGGCAGATCAACGCCGCGCTTGAACGCATTGACAATGGAACCTATGGTAAATGCGCGCGCTGCGGCAAGCCGATTCCCCCCGCGCGGCTGCGGGCGCTGCCCTATGCGCTGTATGATGTGGCCTGCGCAGAGATTGTCGAACGGGAGCAAGGCGGAGAGGCGGCTGGCGCGTGAACACCACTCCGGCCCTGCGTGCGGCGCGCATCCGCGATCTGGCGATGGTGGCGGTGATCATGCTGGTGATCATGCTCGATCAATTTAGCAAACACCTGATCGTCAGCTACTTCCAGATACCCGGACTCCATCCGCCAGTTTCTCTTGTTGGGCAGGTCTTGACGCTTGACTATACCCAGAATACCGGCGTGGCGTTCAGCCTGTTGCAGGGGCAAAATATCAAGTTCCTTTTGATCGGCCTGGCGATTTTGGTGATCGCCTACCTCTACTGGCGCTTCCGCAACGACGGCTCATTGCTCCTAAAACTTTGCTTTGGGTTGGTGCTGGGTGGCGCGGTTGGCAATCTGCTGGATCGCTTCATCAATGGCTTTGTGGTGGACTTTATCCATTTCCAGGTTCCCGGTGTCTTTGACTTTCCGGTGTTCAACCTGGCGGATAGCGCGATCTGTGTCGGCGTGGTGTTGATCGCGTTCCTGCTCTTCCGCGACGCCTGGAGCGACCACCCGGCTGGCGCGCCCGCCAATGCGCCTGACGCCACACAAAAGGCCGCGTCAGCGGAAAAATCCACGCCAGCGCCGCGTGTGCGCCGCCCTGTCAGCAGCAAACGCTAAACCACTCACATCACCCATTACCTCATCCAGATCTCTGCAAGAATGGGCTGCTGGCAGGATAGTAGCCCGCGCAGGCGGACTTTGTGGCGGCGCGCCCTTAGGCGCGGCTTGAGCCACCAGCCACCTCCTCAATCGTGATGGTATGCGTGATGGCGACGGACTTGCTCAGCATGGCGCTCACCGGGCAGTAGCGCGTCTCGGCAAGTTCGAGCGAACGGTCAGCCGCCTCGCGCGCCACCGCTTGCCCGCTGATCATATGCTCCACCGTGATAGCAGTGAAGACGGTTGGCTGTGTCTCCGCACGCACGCCCGTCGCGCGCAGACGATAGCTCGTCACCGCCTGCCGCTTCTTCTGCAAGACGCCGATGATAGTAACACCCAGGCAGCCGACCAATGCGACGAGCACGGCTTCCATCGGTGTGCAGGTCGCGCCATCATTCGCGGGGGCGGCTGGGGGCGGCTGGATCGAGGGCGTAGCGATGGGTTGCCCGTGCCCGCCGCTCAGTTGGATGCGATAGCCCGTCACGGTCTCGGCGACGAAGCGATCATCGCCCTGCCAGGTGGCCGTCACCGTCAGCGAAGGGGTAGCTGGCGTTGCCATAGAGTTCTCCCGTTTGGATGAAATATCCGCAGATGAGCAATGCCTGCTTGATGGGGATGGCCCAGGCAAGTGGATACTCGTCAAACTGCCCATTGCTCAACCTACACGTAAGCATAGCATGCGGAGGGCCAGCATAGCTTTGACGCTCACGCCTCTTAGACCCTACAATGCTTGATGAGAGTATACAGCACTCTACAAGTGGAATCGGACAGAAGGGGCACATATGGCGCCGGGGAGACAGGTGCGGCTAACCACGCTGGCCAGTTGCGCGGGTTGAGCGGCCAAAATGGGCGCTGACGCCCTGGCGCAGGTCTTGCGTCCTCTGGCTGCGACGTTCGCTGGCGCGGACGGAAATACCGCCGATCTGCTGGTGGGGCTTGGCGCGCCCGACGACGCCGCCGTCTATCGCCTCAACGCGGAGCAGGCCATGGTCGCCACGACGGATTTCTTTCCGCCGGTGGTAGACGATCCCTATGCCTTCGGGGCCATCGCCGCCGCCAACGCGCTGAGCGACCTCTATGCGATGGGCGCGACGCCGCTCTTCTGCCTGAATCTGGTCGCCTTCCCCGACGACCTCGATCCGGCCATCCTGAGCGAGATACTGCGTGGCGGGGCCGAGAAGGTACGAGAGGCAGGAGCGATCATCGCGGGTGGGCACAGCGTGATTGACGCCGAGCCAAAGTATGGGCTGGCGGCCATTGGCGTCGTCCACCCTGAGGGCATCCTTCCCAAAGGCGGCGCACGGCCTGGCGACGCGTTGATCCTCACCAAGCCGCTGGGGACGGGCGTCATCACCACCGCCCTCAAGCGTGGCGTCGCAGCGGCAGCGTTCCCCAGCTTTGAGGTGGAGCTTGCGGGCGCCGTCGCCAGCATGAGCACGCTCAACGCCGCAGCCGCCCGCGCGCTACGCTCACTGGGCACGGATGTACACGCCTGCACCGACATCACCGGCTTCGGGTTGCTTGGCCACGCCTGGGAGATGGCGAGCCAGAGCGGCGTCGCAATGAGCTTTGATCTGGCGAGTGTTCCCTGGCTGCCGGGTGTGCGCGTCTACGCCACAGCCGGATACATCCCAGGCGGTACGCAGCGCAATATTGAGGCGCTGGTAGGGCAGGTGTCCTTCGCGCCAGACGTTGACGAGGTGGATCGCACGTTGCTGTTTGATCCGCAGACTTCTGGGGGGTTGTTCTTTGCTGTATCTGCAAGCGAGACGGAGCGCGCGATTGCTGCGCTGGCGGCAGAGGGTGTGATCGGCCAGGTGATCGGCAGGGTTGGCGAGGCGACCGACGCGCCTCACCTTGTTGTGGAAGCGGACGAAGCGGCGCACAGGCCGAAGGCGCGCAATGGACGCGCACGCACTGGCGCGAAGCGGGCGAAGAAGTGAGAGAAAGGGATGGCGCAGACGACGCAACAGGCTGAAGAGGTGGAAAAAATAACGCTCGAATGCGCGAAGCCGGCAAAACGGGCACGCGGCGGTAAAGCAAAGAGGCAAAACGAAACGCCACTAGCGCAAAGCACGATGGAGCGCGCTGACACGCAGGAACATGCGCCAGGCTCACACGCACGGAGCGCGCTTGATCCGCTGGCGTCGTTGGAGGCTACGCTAGGCCACACCTTCACGCAACGGCAATTGCTGGTGGATGCGCTAACGCACCGCTCCTACGCCTATGAGTTCGCCGCGCCAGGGGTCGCCTCGAACGAGCGGTTGGAGTTCCTTGGCGACGCCGTGCTGGGAGTGATCGCCTCCGAGATGCTCTATCGGCGCTTCCCCGACGCCGACGAGGGGCGGCTCACACAAACACGCGCCGCATTGGTGCGCGCCGCAACCCTGGCCGAGTTCGCCGAGCGGATATCGCTTAGCCCGCATCTGCGGCTAGGGCGTGGCGAAGAGGCGACAGGTGGACGCACGCGCGAACTGCTGGTAGCTTCTGCCTTCGAGGCCGTGCTTGGCGCGCTGTATCTTGACGCCGGGCTTGAGAAGACGCGCGCCTTTTTGGAGCCAGTGTTGGTGACTGGATTAGAGCGTGTGACCGCGCTGCAACGTATCAAAGACGACAAGTCGCTGCTGCAAGAACTGGCGCAGGGGCGGTTGGGCGTCACGCCGCGCTATCGTGTGATCAATGAAGAAGGCCCACCTCACGCGCGCACGTTCACCGTCGAGGTGACGCTTGGCGAGTTCGTCGCCGGGCGTGGCGAGGGGCGCAGCAAACAGCTTGCCACACAGGCCGCCGCCCACAGCGCGCTCAGCGATCCCGGCTGGCTCGAGGCGCTAGCCGAAGCGAAACAATCCTAACCTGTTTGGAGGACTCTTTCTTGAGCGATACATCCGCCCCTGCTAACCACACACCAGGCGCAGGCAAGGCGCCTATCCTTGATATTGCCGCACTTGCCAGTGTAGACGACGTGACAAACGCGCTGGCCAGCCACCAGTACATCGCCGACCGCGGGCTTGCTACGGCGATCTTCCTGGCCCTCAAACGCCACAAGCCACTGCTGCTGGAAGGCGAGCCGGGCGTGGGTAAGACCGAGGTGGCGCGCACGCTGGCCGACATCCTTGGCGCGCGGCTGATTCGTCTGCAATGCTACGAGGGCATCGATCAGGCGACGGCGGTCTATGAGTGGAACTATGCGCGTCAATTGCTCTATATCCGAATGCTCGAAGCCGAAGGCCAGGCGGACGGGCAGCGTGCGCCGCAGGCTCCGACAACGCCCGGCGCGCACGATGAAAGCGCACGCGCGCTTGAACGAACCGCGCGCATTCGCGATGTGTTCGGGCCGGACTTCCTGATTCGCCGCCCTTTGCTAGAAGCCCTCGATGCGCCGGATGGACGCGCGCCGGTTCTCCTGATTGACGAACTTGATCGCTCGGACACCGAGTTTGAGGCGTATCTGCTGGAACTGCTTAGCGACTATCAGATCACCATCCCTGAGATTGGCGTGATGCGCGCAGAGCAGCCGCCCATCGTGGTGATGACCTCCAACCGCACACGAGACATCCATGACGCCCTGCGTCGCCGCTGCCTCTACTACTGGATCGAGTATCCCACGCTGGAGAAGGAGTATACTATCGTTCGGGCGCGCGCACCCGAAGCGCCTGACACGCTGGCGCGGCAGGTGGTCGGCTTTGCGCAGGCGGTGCGGGGAGAAGACCTGTTCAAGGCGCCGGGCGTCGCCGAGACGCTCGACTGGCTCACCTCGCTGGTGACGCTGGGGCAGACGGAGCTGACCGAGCAGGCCACACGCGACTCGCTAGGCGCGCTGCTGAAATATCAAGACGACGTGCAGAAGGTGACGACCAGCTCGCTGCTCAACCGCCTGCTGGAGAAAGCTCGTCACACCATGCTGCATGGATGAGGGTGAAAACGTCTATTGACGGGGTAGCTATACTGCAACCAGATGTGTCGTGATCGTCCCAATCCTGTTGATCATTAGGTCAAGAGAGGGTAGCAATGCGCTGGTTTGGATGGTTCCGTCGAAAATCGAAACATGAGGTCACCGTCAACCCTGAGTCGGAGGCCAGCGGCGCGGCTTCTTTGCCCTCGGCAGACGCCGCTACGTCTCCAATGCGCCCTACCTCCTGCCGCGCGACGACGCCGATATGAACCGGCTGGATTTTCAGCATTACATGTTCCGGTTTGCGCTCCGAGGCGCCTACGCGGCGCCGATTGGTCAGCCCAACGACATTCTCGATGTTGGCTGTGGCACAGGCCGATGGGCGCTGGAGATGGCAAACCTCTTTCCACAGGCCAACGTGATCGGCGCAGACATCGCAACGCCGCCAGTGGATGAGAAACCGGAGTCGCAGCATCGGCGGACAGAGAACTATGTCTTTGTGGAGATGAATGTCCTCGATGGCTTGAAGTTCGCTGACGCCAGCTTCGACTTCACCCACCAGCGATTGATGATGGGCGGCATCCCGGCGAATCGCTGGCAGGGGGTGGTCAACGATCTGGCGCGTGTGACACGCCCACGCGGATGGGTTGAACTCGTCGAGGCGCAGCCGATGGATGGCGCGCCCGCGCTGGATAAGCTCAAAGCCTGGCAGATTCAACTGACGGCCAAGCGTGGGATAGACATCATGATCGGCTCCAAGATTGGGGCATTGCTTCAGAACGCCGGATTACAAAACGTGCAGTTCTATACCCTGCGCCTGCCTATTGGCGCCTACGGGGGCTCCTGGGCATCATGGCTGAGCAAAACTACCTCTCGCTAAGTGGAGCATCCGGCAACTGTGGGGTACACTCTTCTCAATGAGAGGAGGTACCAGATGGCTGACCCATTGCGCCTGCGGGCGCTGACCGAGGAGGAGCGCGTGCACATCGCGCGGATGAGCCAGTCTCATACCGCACTGGTGCGCGCGGTCGCACGCGCCCGGATGATCCAACTGGCGAGCGAGGGGGGAAGCGTCTCGGTGATTGCGGCGCGGCTGCATGTGGCCAAGAAGGTGGTGCGCTGCTGGCTCACGCGCTTCAATGCCGACGGCTTGAATGGGGTGCAGGACAAACTACACTCTGGCCGACCAGCGACGTATAGCCGTGAGGAGGTGGGGGGGCGTGGCGACGGCGCTCACCGATCCGCAGGAGGGGGGCAGGTCTTTGGCGCGTGGACGTTTGAACGGTTGGAGGGTTACCTCAATGACGAGAAAGGGATCGCTATCAAACACAGCCGCATTCAGGAAATCTTGCATGCCGAGGGCTTACGTTGGCGGCAACAGGAAACCTGGTTTGGCGCGCGAGTCGATCCAGACTTCGCGCAAAAAAGGGGGCCATTGAGGCTCTCTATACGCAGCCGCCAGCGGGCAGTCTCGTGATCTGTCTGGACGAATGGGGGCCGGAATCGGCCAAATCCTTCCCTGGTCAGCAGGCCATTGCCGTCCATGAGCGTCCCCCACCACGAGCTAAACAAGAGCTCGCCTATGGACGGCGCGGCAAGGGGTATGTTTTTGGCGCGTTTGCTCCTGCGACGGGGGAAGCCTTCACTCAGGACTATCCAGGACGTACCATGGTCAACTGGGTCGATTTCTTGGAACGGGTCGAGGGCTGGATACCGCCAGAGCATGCGCGGGTATATGCCATCCTGGATAATCTGAGCGCGCACCATGCGGATGATGTGCTTCTGTTCTGCTTGACACATCCGCGTTGGGAGTTGGTCTTCCCACCGGTCTATGCAGCCTCCCTGAACTTGATCGAACCCTGGTGGAAGGTCTTGCGCTCCCTCGCGTTCCGGGGACGGCGCTTCGAGACGTGGGAAGCGAGGCGCGCCGCCGTGCGTGCAGCGACCGCCTATTGGAACGCCCACAAACATCCCTTTGTCTGGGAAAGCGGCGGCGTCATCGCCCACCGCGACCGTCAGGTATTGGCCTCATGCCTCCTGTGGCCCAGAGTTGCCGGATGCTCCACTTACTTGTAAGGGCGATTAGGGGAGCCTACCAAGGCGCCGCGACACTGCCATAGGGCGTCACACCCCCTGGTCGTCTTCCTCTGTCGCTGCGTCGCGCTCGTCTTCAGGCTCGTCGTCGAGATGGCGGTCGGCCTCGTCGGCGGCGGCGCTCAACTGGCGGGCGACAATGCCAAGCGCGGCGGTCGCATCGTATACCTGGCGCATGGCGTCGGCGACGATGCCCTGCATTTCTCTGGCCGCCGGATCGTTCCATTCCTCACCCAGGCGGTAGGTTTCAGCCCGCAACTGGCGCATCAGCTCGTCAATCATGATTTGCGCATCGTTGAGTTGCTTTGCTTTGTCGCGCGCTTCTTCAATCTTGCCAAGTCGTTCCCAGCGTTCCGACGCCATCGCTTTCCTCCTCTCTGCCTTTCTGTTCTCACGTCACGCTTTCTGGCACGCCGACTGCTCTTTCCCTGCCGATGGTTATCGGCTCTTGTGCGCAATAGTAAGGCAGTATAAGATCATCTGTGCGAAATTGACAAGCTGCGCCAGGATTGTGTATCCTTACCTAGTATACAAAGCGTTCCTCTGGGCGCAGAATTGCAGAACACAGCTTACTGGCCGATGACACAGAACACTATTCAGGAGGAACACATGGCAAGCAGGGAAATCAACCTCAGCGCGCCAGACCAGTTGGATGCGATGAGCCGGGCGCACCAGGCGCACGCCGACGCCGCCCAGACAGCGGGCCAACAGATCGCCAGCGGGAAGGGGACATTGCAGGGCCTCACCAACTGGAGCGGCGCAGGCTTCGACGACATGAGCCAGTTTCTCAGCCTGTTTACGGCGCATATGCACGCTTTCAGCGCCGTGAAAAGCGCACTGGCTCGCTCCGTCGCCACCTCTAAGGCGAACTATGGCTCAACCGAATCGGCCAACGCCCAAAGCCTGACAGACAAGTAGGCGCGCGTCAGCCACCATACCTGGGCGGTTGAGGCGAAACTGGCCCGATACGCCCGCTTTTTGGGTCAGCTCTGCGTCATTCAGTGACGCGAGAGATGTGAGACACAAGGAGAAACGTATGCCCTGGTTTATGGACAAGATGCCCGACGGCGACGCCGTGCATCAGGTCGCGCAAGCCTATCGCGCCGCTCATGGCGCCTACACCCCGTATATCCAACAAACACAGACGGCGCACGCCGCCACCACACAGGTCTGGAAGGGGTCAGGCAGCGACTCACACAGCAGAGCCGTCGCGCTGACGCAGCAGACAGCAAACGAACACGCGGGCTGGCTGGTCGCGGTGGCCGATACGCTCTTTGTGCTGGGGACGATGCTGAAGATTGTCTTTGTCTTACAGATGGCCTGGCTGGCGCTCCAGGCGGCTTCGCTGCTTTTCGGCATCCTGACGGCGGGCGCGAGCGTCCTCGAAACGGAGGGAGCCGCTGCAGCGGTGGAGGCGTCAATCACGGCGCTCCGCCAGGCGATAGAGACGCTGCTGCAAAATCTCGCGCGGTCGCTGATGGCCTCGCTCACACGCCTGATTATCGGCGCCTCTGCGGGTGGCCTATCGGGGCTTGGCGTTGGCGTCTACACTGCGGAAACCAAGCATCTTTCCGGCTGGAATGCTGTTCTGACCATCTTTGGCGATACGGTGGATGGCACCCTGGCTGGCGCTACGGTCGCGGTCAACCCCATCGCGCTGGCAGGCGGCGGCGTTGGCCTGCTCCAGGACGTGACCAATGCGGCAATCGGCGGCCCCACATCGTTCCAGAACTCCATCTACCAGGATATTCAAGCCACGATTGGGCAGGCACCACTCGTTGGCCCATCGATTGCCAGCACGTTCGCGCCGCCTAGCGATCTGCAAACCGACTTCACCAATGTGACCGGCGACATCTTTGGGATGGATGGCCTGAGCAACTTCTTCCCCCAACCGATGCCCTGGAAGCTGCGTCTCGACGCCAACGGCAATCCAATTGACGGCGTTGACACCACGCAATTCACCAGCGGCACAGCGACAGCCAACGGCGGCATTCGCAATGCGAAGGCGTATTGGGATCAGCTCTTGCAGGATCACCCGGAGTATTTCAGCCCTGATAATATTGCGCGTATCCAGGCGGGCAGATCGCCGGTGATTGATGATCAGTGGCTACAGTACCACCCCGACCAGACGTATTACAATGGGCAAACGCTCATTCATCACCATCTCGATGAAGGGCCAACCGCAGTTCCTCTGCCATCGGCGATGCACTCACGTCAGCCGTGGTGGGGCTACTGGCATCCCGGACGTGGTGGGCCAGGCTGGATCGATCCTTCGACTGGCCAGCTTGGGCTGTACTACCGCTGGATCTACAGTCAGGCGCAGTGGCATGGCCCATTCGGCGGCATCTTCGATTCGCCTCCTCCGATTCGTCCGGTTGCGCCGGGAAGATTGAGGTAAGCCCGACATGGAGGAATCATCCACACTTGACGCGCTGGTGTCCGCCGATCAATTTGTTCGCCCCAGCGACCTCTCACCTGCACAATGGGAGACGCTGGAAAGCGAGATGGGCGCTGTGTTCCCGCCTGACTATCGCGACCTGGCGCTCAGGTATGACCTCACAACAGTCGAAGTCGCCTTTACTCGCTTTTCGCCGCCCGGCGCGCTTTCCAGCGAAGAGGGACTGCTCGAGGCGTTGCGATCCGCATATAACCCTGAGGATTTTCCGTTTGCCAGGCTATATCAGACCCGGCAGGTTGTCCCTGTGGGGAGTGACTACGCCGAGAGGTACTTCATGCTGGCGCTGGATCAGACGTCGGCGCGCTACCCCAAGGGAACGCTCTGGCTCTTCGATCCGCTTGGCCCCGGCGCGCCCAATCCAGACACGCCTGAGGCCAGTGCGCCTGCTTTCACGCCAGTGAGTTCGTCATTCTCTCAGGCATTGCACATGGCCTATCTTGCCAACGCCTTGTATCGGGGGGTGGGTGGCATGGCGAAGCTGGACGGCGACCCAACCACACCAGCATGGCAGGCAAATCTCTTTGAGCGCCTTGCCGCCATTGATCCCGCCATCCGCAGACACGCCTACTGGCGGGAGTGGATCGCCGCGATGGTGGGCTAAAACAGCGTGAGTTGTTGGGGCGGCGGCTCATCCTTTGGCTTCTCCATCGGCTGGCTCAGCTTGCCCTCAGCCGCCAGCCGCCGCGCCTCGGCCAGCGCCGCCGGAATCGCCCGCTTGAAGTCTTCCTCGATGGTCTTGCGCAGTTCCGCACGGTGGAGCGCGGCGGCAGGGTGGAACATCGCAACGACGATGCGCCCGTCTATCTTTCGCGCCTGCCCATGAATGCTTGAAATCTTGACGGTAGGGGGAAAGAAGCGCGCCATCGAGTAGCGGCCAAGTGTGACAATCACCTTCGGGTTGATGGCCGCGATCTGACGGGTGAGATAGTCCGAGCAGGCGGAGATCTCCTCCGGCAGTGGATCGCGGTTGTCCGGTGGGCGATGCTTGACGACATTGGTGATAAAGACGCTGCGGCGATCAAGGCCAATCAGCGCCAGCAACTCATCGAGCAAATGCCCGGCTGGCCCCACAAACGGACGTCCGCGCCGATCCTCCACCGCGCCAGGCGCCTCACCGATGAAGAACAGTTCGGCTTCCGGGTTTCCCTCGCCAGGCACGCCATGCAGCGTGTTCTTGCAGAGATCACACTTTGTGCACGCCTCCACCTCGGTTGCGATCTCGGCCAACGTTTCCTCTGTCGTCATGCTGCTTGCTCCTTTGGCTGTGTGGCTCTGGCGGTTGTCGTCAGGATTGGGATATGCTGCATGGATGGGTATGCGACCATCGTCAGTCTTCAGTATACAACGCGCATGGGGAGACTGATCCAGAAAGGTTTGACCGGCAATGCAGACGCAGCCAGAGACAACACCAGAGACAAAGCCGCTGCTTGTGGCGCTGGTGGGGCCAACAGCCACCGGCAAAACGGCGCTCGCCATCGCCCTTGCCGAGCGCCTGCGCGCCGCCGGTCATCTCGTCGAGGCTATCTCTGCCGATTCGCGCCAGATCTATCGCCTGATGGACATCGCAACCGCAAAGCCCACGCCAGCCGAACGCGCGCTGCTGCCCCACCACCTGATCGATGTCGTCTGGCCCGATCAATCCTACTCGCTGGCCGAGTATCAACGCGACGCCCTGGCCGCCATCGCCGATCTTCACGCGCGCGGCGGTTTGCCACTGTTGGTGGGCGGCACGGGTCTCTATGTGCGTGCGGTGGTGGATGGACTGGCGATCCCTGAGGTTGCGCCCAACCCGGAGCTACGCGCGCACCTCGAAGCGGAGGCGGCCAGCCAGGGAGCAAAGGCGCAGCATGCGCGACTGGCGACGCTCGATCCCATCGCAGCCGCCAACATTGCGCCCACCAACGTGCGGCGGGTGATTCGCGCGCTCGAAGTCTGTATGCTCACTGGCCAGCCATTCTCTGCGCAGCAGGGGAAACGCCCCACGCCCTATCGTTCGCTGCTATTGGGCCTGAACATGGATCGTGCGGCTCTCTACTCGCGGGCGGATGCGCGCATAGATGCAATGCTGGCGGCGGGCCTCGTCGCGGAGACGGAGGGGCTGCTGGCGCGCGGCTATGGCTGGGAACTACCCTCGATGTCGAGCCTGGGCTACCGCGAGATCGGCGCGTACCTGCGTGGGGAGATGACGCTGGCCGAGGCGGTGGAACGCTTCAAGCTGGCGACGCACGCCTACATCCGCCGCCAGTTGACCTGGTTCCGGCCCGACACGCGCATCACCTGGCTCGACGCCGCTCAGCCCACAGAGGCGCTTGCCGACGCGGCGATGGAGATGATCGAAGGCGAGGCTGCGTGAAGGGCGAGGCAGGCGGGTGAACCCGCGCCTAGAGGCTTCGCCACGAAGGCCGCCTGCGCGGACTACCCCCACCCTGGCCCTCCCCCAGGGGGGAGAGGGAGGTGGGGCAAACAGGCAGCCTTTGGGCAGGCGACGAAGTAGGGCATAAGATGGGCGCTGTACGAATGCCTAACCCCACTATTAGGGCGTTTGGAGGGAGACCACAGAGACAGTAGTTACCCGGCAGATGGGAGACGTGGGGCGCTCAGAAGTGATGAACTCTTGCGCCTGGGAGAGTTCAGCGGCGGCCACATGCACCGCATCCACTGCGCCCAGCCCGAACTCGCTCCCTCGTTGCAACGCCAACTGAATCAAGGTAGGAGTGATGGCGGCCCAATCTTGAACAATCGCAAAAAAGGCTTGATAGTAGGCGACTTCAGCAACCCGCTTGAAATAGGAAGGTTTGGGGATCACTTCCAACCGCACCAGATCGCTGGAAATGAATTGGCGAGAGGCCTCTGTCAAGATAGCTTGCGCTTTGGCGGAAACTGAATCAGTCCCACGCGCAGCGGCGATCAATACGCCAGAGTCTATATATGTGCGGCTCATGGCTGTTCATCTGTGTATCGTTCATTGCGCCGCTCGGCAACTTCTGTCGAAACGTCATCCCAATCTAGAAGCGGATCGCCTGACGCTACGATCTGCGCACGCAGGGCAGTGAGTCGTTCGGCAAACGAGGAAGACGAATCGGAAGGCGTCACCTCGTCGGCGCGTGTGGCGGCATAGTCAAGGGCTGCGCGCACATCGTCTGGCGACAGGCCATGCTCACGCACGACCGCTTCAATCGTCTTTCCAGCGGCAATCTCACGGACAAGCGCGCTCACCGATATGCGCGTTCCTGCAATTATAGGTTTGCCTGCAAGGATGGCAGGGTCGGCGACTACACGGGGCGCAAGCTCTCTCTGCATAGCGGCGCCTCCTATCTGCTCCGTAATCATCATTTTATTGCCCTATCACACAATCTACCACACAGGATAACGGGAATGCGATAGGCTCTTACAGGCAAGTCAGTTCAAGAGGCGAGCAGGCGGGCGGGTGAACCCGCGCCTAGAGGCTTCGCCACAAAGGCCGCCTGCGCGGCCTCGGATCAGATGAAGGGGATCGCGCTGGCAAAGGCTGTCAAGCCGGGCATACGACGGGCGCCAATCGAGTACCGCCGCTCTCCAGAGCGGCCTGAAACCTCCGCCTCATACATCGCTTCCCCGGAGGCGCTGGAGGCCGGAAAGACTCCAACCGCCGCACACGTTCCTTCTCCAAATGATTGCAGCGAGAATATGTATGTGATACAGTGAGCGTGAACACTGACCCATTCCCGCAGCGCCGCCAGGGAGGAGACCCCACATGCCCAACAATCCGACTGTCTTCGTGAGCCATAGCCACCTGGATAACACGTTTGGCTTGCGGCTGATCGCCGACCTGCGCGCCAAACTAGGAAACACGCCGGGAAACCCTGAAGTCTGGTATGACATCTCAGGCGGCTTGCATGGCGGAGATGAGTGGTGGCGCGAGATCGTGCGGCAGATCACGGCGCGCGATGTCTTCATGGTGATCCTCTCGCCCAACGCGCTCAGCTCGAAGTGGGTTGTGGAGGAGATGGAGCACGCCTACTATCTAAAGGTGACACAGGGGAAACGATTGCTGCCCATCCGCTACCAGCCATGCGACTTTCCAGCCGACATGGGCCATTGGGGGCGCATCCACGGCCTGCCCTGTCGCGATCCCCAGCACGATGAACAGGACTACCGGCAGGATGTCGCCGCCATCCTGGCTGACATTCTCCGCACACCTGGAAGCGGTATTCAGCCGCCCGCTCCACAGCCATCAACGCCACCCCCGCCACAACCAGTACGCGCGGCGCCTGCGCGTGTTCCACCAATCCACACACCTCCACCCAGCATCTCGCCTGACCACATTTCGCAGCGGTTAGCTAGCCTCGGCTTTGTGGGGCAGGTACTCAATGGCGTGGAGGTCATCATCCCGCCGCTGTGTGTTGTGCCTGCCGGGCCGTTCCCGATGGGCAGCGACAAGCGGCGTGACCCGCGGGCGCCTGATGACGAACTCTGGAAAGGGGACATCTACGTAAGCGCCTACGAGATCGGCAAATATCCCATCACCATCGCCGAGTACGCCTGTTTCCAGCGTGCCACAGGCAAACAGCCATCCACCTGGCGGCCGCCATCCGATACGCTCGATCTCCCGGTGGACAATGCCACCTGGCAGGATGCGGTCGCCTATATGGACTGGCTGGCCACAACGACGAACCAGCCCTGGCGTCTGCCCACCGAGGCGGAATGGGAGAAGGCGGCGCGCGGCACGGATGGGCGTATCTATCCCTGGGGCGACCAGTGGGACAAAACGCGCGCCAACACCAGTGATGGCGGGCCGAAGCACACCACACCAGTGGGCAGCTATCCCAGCGGTGAAAGCCCCTATCATGCGCAGGATATGGCAGGCAACGTGTGGGAGTGGTGCAGCAGCCTCTACAAACCCTACCCCTATGAACAAAACAACGGGAGAGAGAATATTAATTCTACTGGTAATAGAGTGCTGCGTGGCGGCGCGTGGTTCAACCATCCACTGGGCGCACGCGCGGCCTCCCGTTACGGGCACCTCTGGTACGTCGACGGGGGGTTCCGGGCGTGTCGCGGGCGGCAGGCATAGCATACTGAACTTTTGTTCTAATTTCTAATTTCTAACTCCCCTCGCCCCAGAGTACCTTTGGGGTATGGAGAGTCGGTTGGGGCGCCACAGTCGTCTGTCTGGTATCGCGCTCCGCGCGATCGAAATTTTTTTTGGTTTTCAGGCGATGCTCTTTTCTTCTGGGAGAAGCGCCAAGCGGCCAGAACAATGCTGCTATGCCAGTGCAGGCGTCCCCTCGCTGAGGCCAGGCCGGTGTTCGCGGCGCTGGAGTGGCCAGCGAAATACAGAAACAGAGCGCGCGTCGGGTCGCTGTCGGTGTTGTGGCGAGGAGCCTCACCGGAGGGGCGATTGGGCGCGCGTTGGTTTGTGGCGGGCGGTTGTGGCGGTCGAAGGGGGCGGGCGGTTGAAACCGCGCCTAAGCGTGCTGGCGCACGACGAAGTCCGCCTGCGCGGACTCGGTTGGGCGAACGGATTCGCGATGGCAAAGGCGGTGAGGCAGGGCAGACGATGGGGGACTGCACGAGTAGCGCCGCCGTCCCTGGCGGCCCCGCGTGTTTGGCATAGATGTTTGTCGCCATCTTGCATCGTGCGGGTTTCGTCTACGGCCTCGCGCGTTTGCCGTAGATGTAGTTTGGCCGGGTGCGATTCCATCGTCTGAGCACACACCCTATAGGAAAGTCACGTTGGTAGCACAGGAGCAAACAAGCACATGGCAGGTTAGTTTCCATGCCAAAGGTGCGGGGCCGCCGAGGACGGCGGCGCTACTCGATCTGCGCCAGATGAATTCACCCCCAAAGCGCCCATATTTGCCTCATCCGAGTCCGCACTGTCCGCTCGCTAGGCGGACTTCGTGGCAGCATGCCTCTAGGCGCGCGTTCACGCGCCTGCCCACGCTCGCCCTCCGCGATCCCGCTCGCCTTACGGCCCTCTCTCGCGTGCGGGGGAGGGGGTTGGGGGTGGGGGCCTCGCCCCATCACGAACCATCCCATCTAGTTCATACGTTCTACAAATATGCTATACTCAAATGAGCGGCAGGCAGGTAGCGTAACGACAAGACACACCATATTCCCCCTTCCCATCTCTGGGAGGGGGCAGGGGGTAGGTATGCGACGGGTGATGCACGCCGACCTCGATTGTTTCTTCGCCGCCGTCGAAGAACTGGATGATCCCTCGCTGCGGGGCAGACCTGTTATCGTTGGCGGCGACCCGGGCGGGCGTGGGGTCGTCAGCACGGCAAACTATGTCGCACGGCGCTATGGCGTGCATAGCGCGATGTCCGCCGCTTTGGCGCGTCGCCTCTGCCCCGACGCCATCTTCCTCTGGCCGCGCTTCGACCGCTATAAAGAGCTTTCGCAGCAGGTGATGGACATTCTCGACGACTACTTTGTGGTGCGCGAACAGGTCTCGATTGACGAAGCCTACGGCGAACTGCCGCCCGGCGTCCCCGGCTGCCAACCGGCGGAACGCATCGCGCGCGAGATCAAGGCGCGGGTGCGCGATGAGACAGGGCTGATCATCTCGATTGGCGCCGCTCGCTCGAAGTCCATCGCCAAGCTGGCCAGCGACCTCTCCAAGCCGGACGGCTGCCTGATCGTCAAGCCAGGCGCCGAACTGGCGTTTCTGCATCCCCTGCCGGTGGGGCGGCTGGCTGGCGTCGGCCCCCACACACGCGCCCGCCTGGAACGCGCCGGACTGACCACCGTCGGCCAGCTTGCGGCGCAATCACGGTCGGCGCTGGTGGCGTTGCTAGGCAAGCAGGGCGACTGGCTCTGGCGGCTGGCCAATGCGCAGGACGACCGGCCAGTTATCGCTGACTACGGCCCGCCCAAGAGTGTCTCGGTGGAGGATACCTTCGCTCGCGACATTGCAGACGCCGAGCGCGCTGGTGAACAGGTGAAGCGGCTGGCGGAGCGGGTGGCAAAGCGGCTCGATGCGAAAGAGCTGATGGGGCGGACGGTGACACTGAAAGTGAAGTGGGCCGACTTCCGCCTGATGACCCGCCAGACGCCGCTACCCCATGCGACGGCTGACGCCCAGCCCATCGTCGCGGTGGCGCTGGCCTTGTTGGCGCAGGAGGTCGCGCCAATGCTGGCCGACGGTCATGCGCTCAGGCTGCTTGGCGTCGCGGTCAGTGGCATCACCCCGCTCGATCCATCGCGCTGGCAGGCAGCCATACCTCCGCTTCCTGCGCATGGCTATGTGCAATTGCCGCTGCCGCTTGACGCTCCTCTGCTCGAAAGCAAGAGTTCCGTGACGCATATTTGGCGCCAATGGCAGCCGAACAGAGTCGCCACGCCGCAGAAATCCAGCATAATTGGGTAGGCGCAAAGTCATGTTATGCTTGACCATTCGCATAGGCAGATGTACCATATCCACAATTGCCCGCTCACTAAGCAGACATGCGCGGTGTTCATTATTTCACTTTGCGCCTCTCTGTGGTTGTGAATGCTTAGTCAATGGGATAACGACTTTCCTACCTGGCATTATGCTTCATACATCATTGGGAAAGCGCCTCAGTCCCAGCAGAGTGTGAGAGAAACCGCGATGAAAATATTGATGATTGCGCCGGTGCCCTTCGTGGAGCCGCGTGGCGCGGTGTTTCAGGTGTATGACCGGCTACGCGCCCTCAGCCAGTTGGGCCACCAGGTCGATCTGGTGACCTATCCCATCGGGCAGGATGCGTCCCTGCCCGGACTGCGCATCCACCGCGCCTGGGGTTTTCCTGGCCTCAAGCGCGTCAAGGTTGGCCCCTCCGCCGCCAAGTTCCCCCTCGACGCCCTGCTCTTCCTGCGTGCCCTTCCCTTGTTATTAACCCATCGCTACGATGCGATCCACACGCATCTGGAGGCAGGTTTCTTTGGGGCGATCCTGGGCTGGCTGTTTCGGCTGCCGCATGTCTACGATATGCACGACGACCTCTCCGAACAGTTGGTCAATGCCAGGTTCACCAAGAGCCGTCTGCTGATTGGGCTGATGGAAAACGTCGAAC
>Ga0070737_10001503_pt1 | contig 33094 bp, 28 predicted proteins | sample Coa_R1_10_FD_66438 | JGI IMG/M metagenome (GOLD analysis project Ga0070737, IMG submission 66438) | Surface soil microbial communities from Centralia Pennsylvania, which are recovering from an underground coalmine fire - Coalmine... | ecosystem: Environmental > Terrestrial > Soil > Unclassified... | reverse complement strand
CGGCCCCAGGTCCTGCAGCTTTGCTTCGATCTGTGTCTGGTCCAGTAGCACCGGCGCCGGACGAGCACGGTGGACCAGCGGATTGTGCCGTTTGTCGGTCACCGGCGGCAACTCAATCTGGCCCGCACGCTCCAGCATGAGCAGCAGGCCCCGGCAAACCATATCGCGCAAAGCTCCGTTGGCTTGCCGCCAGTCCCAGGCTTCACACAGCCTCTTCGACAGCATCCTCCGACTGGCTCCACTGTTGGCCGCAATCAGGCCCCGGATGAATCCTACCTCTTCAACCGTGACTACGCGTCCGCGATACTTCCATCCGCTGTCCACGATAACTGCAGTGTAGAGGAGATTTTCTTGGAACGTAAGCGCTTTTTCAGCTTACTTTCCGCCAGACTGGCGCGGCCGTGGTTTCTGGGTCACCCGCTGCGAACAGTAACTGCGCCTGATGAGCCTGGAGCGTTCGGGTCGCCTCCTTGCCGGTTGGCCGCCAGACAAATCTGCCCTTCGATAATCGTTTCTGGGCCATCCAAAACCCCTGGCCGTCGAACGCCAAAACCTTGATCGCCGTGGCCCGCCGACTGCGAACAATGAACAGGCAGCCGGAAAATGGATCGGCGCCCAATTTTTCTCGACACAACTGTGCCAGCCCATCCATGCCCTTTCTCAGGTCCCGCCTGCGATGTTGACGGTCCGCCGCTGCGGGGGAACGAGGTTCCGAACCTAGCCCAAAAGGCTACGGAATACATGCGGCAGTCCAACATAGCGGTGGCGGATATCGCGATTACCGAACGAGCAGCGCCGCGCGCCGGCGTGGTGAGCGGCACTGCCGTCGCGCGCAACGGTACGCACGTAGCCGTCGCCACCGCCGCCAATAGTTTCGTAGTTCTCGATCTTGATGGCTCAAGCGGCAATGTCGCCATGGGGGCGCGAGTTCGGGTCCGCATTCAAGGGGCTTGCGCGTTCGTGTGAGGGCCTTTTTGGGACCGCCAGGACGTCAGGCGCGTAGCAATCGTGGACCAGACCGGAGGTATTTGAGTAGGGCCGGGTAAGCTGAATATCGTCATGGCCGCGGCGGGGCAACGCACCTTCCGGCTAACTTGTAGCGGTTGGCTTTGGCAATCCCAGCGTCTTCCGACATAGGCGCCAAAAGGAAGCCTCTGATAGCTCTACGATTCTGTGTCCCACTTCTCTTTCGCGTTGGACGTCGAGTAGTTTCCGACCGACATCCACAGCAATGTAATGCGGCGAAGGCTGTTCGCCCCTCACAATGATGTCGGTCTGATGTCCCACCTTCGACTGCGGGATGCCGCCGGCCTCCTTCAGGGAGAGCGCGGCTATTTTCCGTAAGACCCGCATTTTCCCAGTGAAGACGACTCGTTTACCGACTAATGATCGGACGCGCCCCTCCTTACGCATCCGGTCCTCGCCGTTTTCAAGAGCGCTAAGCATCTCAGCGGCGCTTGCATAACGCTTTCTCCGCATGCCTATGCAACGCTGTATTACCGCTTTGGCGTCGGCACTGCACTCGATTTTCCGAACATCTTCGGGAGTGAATGGGCCGTCGGCTCTACCGGCCAGCAGAAATGCATACAACTGCCCACAATGGAACACGTCATCTGCCGGCAGAAATCTCTTGAAAACGGGCGGGGCGAAGCGCGGATTGAATACGTCGAACATCACCCGTCGTTTCCTGAGGCTTTGTGAAGCGATGCCGAAATCGGCGATTTTGAGCCGCCCGCCGGAGCCAACCAGCACGTTTTTCGGCGTTAGATCGCGATGGACAACCCCGGCTGCGTGGAGTTGGTGAAGGGTGCGCAAGACCGCAACCATTTCGCTGCGCGCCTTCCTCTCACTGAAGGCACGCGGATGCTCGCGAAGATATTGTGCTAGATCTCCGTGCTGTAGAAACTCCGTAATCAGGCAATAGCGGGGACGCGCACGCTTGGCGCGAGGTGTCCACGCGAAAGAATCGAACACCTTCACAACCCGAGACTCGTCTCGCAACAACTGCCCGAAGTAAGCCTCACAATGCCACGACGAAGCATCGCCGCAAACCTTTAAGCAGAGTGCTCTGTCGCCCAACGGGCGACCGGAAACCTGTTCAGCTCGATATACGATACCGAAGTATCCCTGTCCAATTACGTCACCGACCAAATAAGTGTTGCCGTTTTCCGCGTTGCGGATTCGCTGCCCGCGGCGGAGATTGAGACTTGCTGCCAAAGCTGGGCCACTCTTAAGCAGGCTTTCACAAAATGCTCCGGTTTCGATCGTTAGGATGTCTGGTGTCCGAATGCCGAAAACGTCCCGCAAACTGTGGACAGCGGCCGCGCAGATCTCCTCAGTTGCGGTGGCCCCACTCCATCGTCTCCAGAAGTTACCGCCGCCCCACCCCGAGGTATGTGGCACCATCCAGCCCATATTGCAAAGGGCATGAAAATTCTCAGGGCTGAGCTGTTCATGCGCGCTTAGAAAATGATTACTGACAGCTTCCCCAAAGACGCCGCCTCCATCCAAAGAGGCGAACTGCACAAATCGGTTCGCATTTCGGTGGGCGAGGATGATGTACCTATTCGGGACCTCCCTCGCGAGTTCAAGGTGACCATTCAGGAACACCTGAAATCGGTCCCAATGCCTTATCCGGCAGTGCTGCTTCCCGATCCTCCACCGCTTCGACAAACGACGACGTAACCGCATACTCCCCAGAATCGGGTCTGCTTCGATCCAGTAACGATCGAAGTTCCCAGATCGGACTTCAAGATCAATCAGGCCTTGATCCTTGCAGTCTTACCCTCCGATTCAAGCAGCGCCGCGAATTTGCTCCACGAAAGGCGCTTCTTGTTGACGAAATTGCCCCTTGGCAGCCACTCGATGTTTCCTTTGCTAATCAGCAACGTGCCCAATTTTCCGCCGTTGCTTTTGACCTCAATTTCAAGATCTTTTGAGGCGACAACTTTGGTGTCGATCCTCGCGCGAACCTCGTGGGCCATCGTCCACTTTCCTCCCGTTTTTGTACGTGGGAAATAACCGTAAATTTTCGCACATTTCATTGAATCAGAAACGTTGGGTGCACCCCCTTACCAATCACTGCATTACTCCCAGGCCATTCCACACTGCCGGCTGCAAACGTATGATTGCGCACTGAATTAAAATAGTTCTTTAATTCCGACAAACTCAAGAACTTCCTCCACAGTTCCCTCTGTGCCATATGACTGAGACACCTTCCCGGCCGTCAATTACTGTAGAGGGCGGAGAAAGAATCCAGTTCAGTGCTCAAGTCGCTCAAGTCGTTTCTCAAGCATTTGCCGGTCAAAGAGGCGGAGTTGGCGGCCCCGCGGCGCAGGGAGGGCGAGCGTAGCCAGCCCGACCGGAGCGGAGGAGCTGCCAACTCCGGCGGCGTCGCGCCGGTTCCTACCCCCGCCCCGGAGGTTCCGGAGAAAGCCAAGCGCCGGCAGTGCACTGCCGAGTACAAGCGCTCAATAGTGGCCCAGGCCGAGGCCTGCCGCGACGACGGCGCTAGCGGCGCGCTGCTGCGTCGGGAGGGCTTGTATTCGTCCCACCTCACGACCTGGCGGCGCCAAAAAGCAAGGCGAACTTGATGCGTTGACGCCCAAAAAGCGCGGGCGCCAATCCACAGCCAACCCGCTGACGGAGGCAAATCAGCGTCTGCGGAAAGAGAATGCCCGTCTGAGCCGTCGCCTCGAACAAGCTGAGCTCATCATCGACGTGCAAAAAAAAGTATCGGCCCTGCTGGGGATCTCGCTGCCGGAGGTCAAGGGCGGCGAGGAGAACTCATGACTGCCGCCCACCAGCTCGGCCAAACAGTAGGCCGGGCGGCCGCCTGCCGCGCGCTCCACCTGCCGCGGGCTTCGCTCTATCGCCACCTCCGTCCCAGCGAGCCGGCCACTCCCCCGGCCCCGCGCCCTGGCGCCCGCCGAACAGCAGAAAATCCTCGACGTACTGCATTCCGTGCGCTTCCAGGACAAGGCACCGAATGAGGTCTTCGCCGCCTTGCTGGACGAGGGAACCTACCGGTCCGCGAGCGCCGCGCTCAACTCCATCATCTCAACTACCAGAAACCGCCACTGTCGGCCACCGGCTCCAACCAAGTCTGGGGCTGGCTCGGAGTATTGGGTCTGTTCGTCAAGTTTGTGTTCCCTTCGGCTCCATCGGCTCCAAAACGCCCCGCACACCCTGATAAACTGAATATAAGAGTGTATCGTCCTCTAACCCACGTTTTCGCCCTGACGATCCTCGTTCTGTGTCTGGTTTCGTGCGAGAGCGGCAACCGGCACACACCCGCAATCGGGGAGGCATACGCGGGACCAATCGTGCTGAAAATCCGCAAGGATATTCCGCTCGAATCGCCCGTTGTGGCCACCGTAAAGCACGGCGAGCGGCTTGAACTGTTGCAGAAGCGCCGGCGGTTCTTCCGCGTGCGCACCTCCTCCGGAGTGGAAGGCTGGACTGACGAACGGCAATTGCTGGCGCGCGAAGATATGGACAAGCTGAAAGAACTCGCGGACCGCGCCGCCCGCATGCCCCAGCAGGGCCAGGCCACCACGTTCGGCGAGCTGAACGTGCATACCCTGCCCTACCGCCAGTCGCCTAGTTTCTTGCAGATCCACGAGAACGAGAAGGTGGACGTGCTGGAGCATGTGACAACTCCGCGCATCGACGTAAGCTTGCACAAAGACCTTCTACCTCCCGCGCCAAAGAAGGCCAAGCCGGCGCCCAAGAAAAAAGAAGCGAAATACCCGCCGCTCGCGCCACCGCTGCCGCCGCCTGGTCCCCCTTCCAATTGGCTGGAGCTCTCCAAAACCAACTTGGATGAGGAAGCGGATGCGGACGAAGAACCCGAAAAAGAAGAGAAGCCGCCGGCCATGGACGATTGGAGCCTGGTGCGCACCAAAACCGGCGAGACCGGCTGGGTGCTCACCCGCCGTCTGGTGATGGCCATTCCCGACGAGGTGGCGCAATACGCCGAAGGACACCGCATCGTTTCGTATTTCTCATTGGGCGAGGTGCAGGACGGAGATCAAAAGAAGCACGAATGGCTCTGGACCACCATTGGCGAGGGCATGCACTCCTACGATTTCGACAGTTTCCGCGTGTTCATCTGGAGCCTGCGCCGCCATCGTTACGAAACCGCGTACATCGAGCGCAACGTGCACGGCTACGCGCCGGTGTTGCTGAACCAGGTGGAGTTTTCGAATTCCAAAGCTTCTTCGAACAAAGCTTTTTCTAACAACGCTAAGGGCACGGCGAAATATCCTGGCTTTTCGGTGTGTCTCGAAAAGAGCGACGGCCAGAGGTGGCGGCGCAATTACGCGTTCATCGAAAACATCGTGCGTTTCGCCGGAGAACAACCCTGCGAAGCTCAACCGCGGCAGACCATGGTGGCGCAAACGCCGTTGCCGGCCGGTCCGTTGGAGAGCGCGGCGCCCCTTTCCAGCGGCAAGCTGGCAGGCCTTGCGGGACGCATCCGCGACCGCTTCCGGCGAGTGTTTGGGCGATCGTACCGGGTGCGGTAACCTTGCGGGAGAGGCCTAATTATGCTATCCATTAGGCAAGTCGGACTAATCGATCCAACTAGGAACCGTTCCGCATGCTGATCCAACTCGGCTAACGGCGGCCTATCATAACTTCTCCTAAGGATGGTATCCCGTGGAAGCAGTCAACCGTAAACTCATTCGTCCGTCTCTGAACGAAATCAAGGAACAGATCGCTTCGCCCCGCCGCCCCCCGCAGAAGAAGCCCGTGCCCCCCGATCAGACCAATGCCGAGAATTTCTATTACGTGAAACAAATGCAGGCTAAGACGCCCATGGTCTTCGTGCTGCGCGACGGCGAAACGCTCCACGGCGTCATCGAGTGGTACGACAAGTGCTGCCTCAAAATCAACCGCACCGGCGAACCCAACCTTCTGCTCTACAAGCCCAGCATCAAGTACATGTATAAGGAAGGCTAGACCGCGGTTTCGCGCCCGCTCGGCTGCCTGCGGGCCAGGCGGTATTCCCGCCGCTGGCCCGCTTCCCGGTAACGCCGCTGCTCCTCTTCGGTCTCCGGAATCGCCGGCGGCGCCGGCGTGGGTTTGCCCGTTTCATCTAACGCCACGAAGGTAAGATAGGCGGAGCAGGTGTGCACGCGGTTGCCGGTCAGCAGGTTCTCGGTCATCACCTTGACTCCCACTTCCATCGAGGTGCGGAAAACGCGGTTCACCGAAGAGCGCAGCACGATCAACTCTCCCACGTGCACCGGTTCGAGGAATTGCAGGCTATCCACCGAAACCGTAACCACCGGCAGGCGCGTGTGCCTGGTGGCGGCCAGCGCGGCCGCCAAATCGACCAGGTGCATGACTTTGCCGCCGAGCAGGTTACCCAACGGATTCACGTCCGTGGGGAGAGCCAACTCGGAGTATTCGGAAATGGACTCGCGTACGGGTTTGCCTTCGCTCATGTTTTCCGCCGCCGCAAGTAGCTTTCGATATAGGCTTGGGCTTGACACCCGACGTTTTCCGCGGTCCCGCCCGCGAACACCCCCAGGCTGAGCGAATAACGCAGTTTGCCGTGCGCATAAGGATGGTGGGCGCGTTCTAATACGTAATCCAGTTGGATTTCGTCCGGCGCTTCCCGCGACACCGCGAAGCGCACCGCATCGGCGCCGCCATCGTCCGTGGGAAAATGGGCGCAGCGGCCGCGGGCGTAGCCGAGATGGCAAAGCGGAACCAGAGCCGCCGCTTCCGGCTCAAACGGCTCCACGCCGGGCGCGCGGCACAGGCCGCGCCACGCATCGCCCAGCGGCAACGGCATGGATTCCAAAGCGGGCACGGGGTCGCGGCTGGGGTGAAAATAGGGGCAGGCCACTTGGGAGGTATCGTAGCATGATCGAACAAAAGCAGGCGACAAGCCGGTTAGAAGCCCTGAAAAGCATGGTGGCGCGGAACCCGAACGATTCGTTTTCGCGCTACGGGCTGGCGATGGAGTATCGCAACTCGGGCGACCTGCCTGCAGCCATGGCCGAGTTCCGGTCGCTGATGGCCGCTAATCCGGATTACGTAGCGGCTTACTTTCACGGCGGCCAAACCCTGGAGCGCCTGGGTCAACTGGACGAGGCCAGAGAGCTTTACCGGAAGGGCGTGGAGGCGGCCAGGCGCACCGGCAACCAGCACGCGCGCGGCGAAATGGAAGCCGCGCTGGCGATGTTGGAATAAGCCGGTAGTCAGCGCGGCGCGCGCAGAATGGCGGCCGATTCCGGGGGCAGCCGCAGTTCCTTATCGAGCGTTTCGATGCCGGGCTTAGAGGCATCGAGCACCTGTGCGCCGCTGTCGAAGGGGACGCCGCGCCAGGCTTTGCTGAAATTCACCGCGATGACGAAATCGCCGCGGCGCATCAACAGGTAACGACCCGCCTCGTCGAAGCTCACTTCCGCCGGAGCCGAACGGAGCGCCGGGGTTTGCCTGCGGAAGGCAATCAGCGCGCGGTACCAGTCGAGCAGCTCCGTATGTTGCGCTCCCGCAATCTCGGCCCAATTCAGCTTGGAGCGCAGGAACGTCTCGGGGTCTTGCGGATCGGGCACATCGGCGGCGGGCCAGCCGAAATCGCTAAATTCGCGCTGGCGGCCTTCGCTCACGGCGCGGCCCAGGTCGGGGTCGGGATGATTGGTGAAGTATTGGAACGGCGTCGTGGCGCCCCATTCCTCCCCCTGAAACAGCATGGGGATGAACGGCGCGGTCATTACCAGCGCGGCGCCGATTTTCACCAGATCCAGGCTGCACAGGTGGGAGATTCGCTCGCCCGCCGCGCGATTGCCCACCTGGTCGTGACTCTGCAGGTAGCCAAGCAGCCGCGAGTGGGACACGCTTCCCAGCGGGCGCCCGTGCGGCCGGCCGCGGTAGCGCGAATAGCAGCCGTCATAGATATAGCCATTCGTGATTGCCTTGGCAAGCTGTCCGATGCTTCCGAAATCGGTGTAATAGCCGGACGATTCGCCCGTGAGCAAGGTGTGGAGGGCGTGGTGAAAATCGTCGCTCCACTGCGCATCCAGGCCATAGCCGCCCGATTCGGCGGAGCGCAGCAGGCGCGGGTCGTTGAGGTCGCTTTCGGCAATGAGGCAAAGGTGCCGCCCGGTTTCGCGCTGCAACTGCTCCACGCTATTAGCCAGTTCTTCCAGGAAATGGGTGGCCGAAGGATCGACCATGGCGTGGACCGCGTCCAGCCGCAAGCCATCGAAGTGGTAATCGCGCAGCCACATGAGCGCGTTATCGACGAAGAAGCGGCGGACTTGGGCGCAGCCGGATTCGCTCAGGTTGACGGCATCGCCCCACGGCGTGTGGAAACGCGAGGTGAAGTAAGGCCCGAAGCGGGCGAGATAATTGCCAAGCGGACCCAGGTGATTATAGACCACGTCCAGAATGGCGGCGATGCCGCTCGCATGCAGCGCGTCCACCAGCCGCTTGAGCCCGTCGGGGCCGCCGTAAGCGTGGTGCGGCGCATAGATGTCCACGCCATCGTAGCCCCAGTTCCAGTCTCCCGGGAATTCCCCCACCGGCATCAGCTCGACGTGCGTGATGCCGAGATCGCGCAGATGGGGAATGTGGCGGACGGCGGCCTCGAAAGTTCCTTCCGGGGTGAAAGTGCCCACGTGCAATTCGTAGACGATGGCGCTTTCGAGCGGAGGCGCTTGCCAGTGGCGATCGGTCCAGGGGAAGGCGGCATGGTCCACCGCGCGGGAGGGGCCGTGCACACCAAACGGCTGCCATGGGGAGCGGGGGTCGGGCACGGAAGGGCCGCCGTCCAGGAGCAGCGCGTAGTCGGCTCCCGCCGACGGCGCGGGCGCGGTCCACCACCCGTTCCCCCGCGGCTGCATGTCCATCTGCCCGGAAGCGAGTTCGATCCGCACGCGGCCCGCATGCGGAGCCCAAACGCAAAGCTCACTTGCCGCGCGCGCATCGCTTGGTGAGCGCACTGCCGGACGGGCGCCGCCATCCGGCCGCGGTTTGACAGTTGAAGTCATCCCACAGGGTAACAAGAGGTCCGCTTGGGAACTGTTCGCTTCCGTCCTAAGGACACGCGTTTGCTGTGGCCGCTAGGAAATGCTCGCGGCGCAGTGCGTGGAAACGCACATTCCGCGGCGGCTCGACCGTCTTCCTTGGAGCCGGTGGCGCCTGGTGATGGTTGTGGCGCTCGGGATTACCTGGCTGCTGGATGGCCGGCGCGGGCATCGGGGGCGAATACGCGGCCATCAATTCGGCGGTCGATGAGCTGATTCCCGCTTATGTTCGGGGGCGAGTGGACCTGATCGCCAATGGCACGTTCTGTTTGCTACGGGCTCGCGGAGGAAACTGTTTTGGGGGTACCTGCCGGGCAGCGCGCTGATGCTGGCGGGCGCGGCGGGAGAAGTGTTCCTCGGCGTGGATGCGGAGCGGAAATCGCTCGAGCGGATCAGCGCGCCCCTCTAGTGAGTTTCGGAGCTGCGAATCCGGTCGACCATCTCTTTAGCCGGTGCAAACGCTGGGTTGAATTCGAGGGCTTTGCGCAGGACCTGTTCGGCCTGGCCGGCCTCTCCGGAGCGGAGCAGCGCGGCGGCGAGATTGGCGCGGACCAGAAGCATCGCGGGGCTTAAAGCCAGGGCCTGTGTCCAAAACGCGATTGCCTCATCTACCCGGCCATATTGCATCTGGTAGGCGCCTAACGCCGCCAGCACGGCGGGCTGGTTTGGATCGAGTTGCCAGGCGCGGACGTAAAGCGGCAAAGCATGCGCATCGTCTTTGCGGTTGCGGTAGAACTCGGCGAGGTAGGCGAGGGCCGGAGCATCGGCTTCGCCGGCCTGGGCAGTCTCGTTGAGGAGGCGGAAGGCGCGGTCAAGGTATGCGGCGTTCTGATCGCGCGAGCCAAGCATGGCGTACGCCAGGCCGAGATCCCGCTTCGTGGCCGCGCGCCCCTCGAAGGGCACGAGTTCGGCATCGATGCCTGGCGGCTCGTTCCGCGATGTGGGGCGCCGGCGGATGGAATGATCGGTGAAGACCACGTGCTCCACGTCGGCGGTCGGATTGCGCGGCATGTGGCAGGCGATGCAGTTGTCGGCTTGGGCTTGGCGGGCGGCGGCCGATTCGCGGCAATCGGAAGACCGGTGGCACGTCAGGCACTTACTACGGAAGTACGCTGCCTTGTCACTCGCCGCGGAAACGGAGTGAGGGTCGTGGCAGGTGCCACACCATAACTTATCGCCACTCGCTCGCTTGCACGCGCTCTGCGCCAGGTTCTCCACGTGGCTGGTCACCCGGAGCAGCGAGGGCGCGCCGGCGCGGACGAAAACGGCGAGGTCATCCGCCAGGCGGCCGCCGGGCTGGAAGTCGCCTTCGATCCTGCCGGGTTTGGGCACGCGGATTTCGCCCGAAAGGTGGCACTGCTCGCAGATACTGTCGCGCTCGGCGGGCGGAAGCCTGGCGGGGTTCAGCATCGGGGCGCCTTTGGCGATGTGATCGCTGCCCGGGCCGTGGCAACGTTCGCAGGCTACGCCGCCCTCGCGGAACGGGGGCGAGTCGTAGGCGTTCTGCGTGCCGCCAATCCACTGAATGCCGCTCGAATGGCACCCGAGGCAGCCCGGCTGGATCGCGCGGGTAAGGTAGGGGTAATCCAAGTCCGCATAACCCGGGGCGGAGTTCCAGGAAGAGCTCTGGCTGTAGTAGGAGACGGGGGCTTCGTATAAGAAGCCATCGACGCGAAACAGATAGCTGCGGGCGGCGGCGCCGCTGCCGACGAAGTACTCGAGATTGCGGCGGCCTTCGATCGGTTCCGTGGCCGGCTGCTTTTGAGCCGGCTGCTTTTGAAAGGTAAAGGAATAGCTTTTGCCTTCGCGATTTACTTTGTACTCAAAAGCGCCTTTCGAATCTTGGAATTCGGCATGGTCGAAGCGCTCTGGCGGACCGCTCGCGCCGGCGAGGCCGCTGCTGCGGGCCATGGGCGTCCGCTCGAAAGAACGGTAGATCGCGGCGTGGCAGGAAGCGCAGGCTTGGCTGCCGGCGAAGTCCGCGGCCAGGCCCGCGACGACAGCGGCCAGCGAAAGGGCGAGTAACCGGGCGCCCCGCATGGGCCTACATTATCAGAACGTGAAGCGGGCGACGATCTGGCCGGAACGGGGCGTATCCCCTGCCCCGCCGATGGTCGCGACGGCGCCGAAACCGCCTGTGATGACACCGTTTGAGATCGCGGGCGCGGAGGCCGGATTGACCACCGGCAGACCGCCCACACCGGCGCTCGTGGAGGGCGAGGGCATCGAGAGGAACAGACGATTGAAGATGTTCAAGAACTCCGCCCGGACGTACAGATTGTATCTGCCCTCTTTGCCCATGCGGAAGTTCCGGCCGAAGCTCATCGACTCGGCCGGCTGCCGCTGCCAGCGATAGTTATTGTAAAAGGGAGCGGACACGCCGAAGGTTCCTGCGGGAGCGTCCGTCCAGGCTGCCGGGTTGAGCACAAAGGTGGTTTGCGGATTGAAGCAGCCGCAGTTGGGGTCCACCTTCAGGGGATTCACGCCCGGAACGTAATTCTCGAATGTGGCGTCGTTGCGCTTCAGTTCATTCTGAATCTGGTTATTGGAGCGCGGGACGGGAATGAGCGCTCCGTTTTGATAGCGCAGCACCCAGCCGAGCTGCCAATCGCGAGTAATCACGGAGAGCAGTTTCATCCCTTTCGTGTCCGCGGCGAACTTGGGAGTGGTGTAGGTTCCGGAAACGACCACGGCTTCGGGCCGGACCAATTGGTTGAGTTGTTTGTTGAGTCCGTAATTGAAGATATCGTTATAGAGCGGAATGCCGGTGACGAACTGGCCGGTTTCGGCCCCGGTGCCGTTCACCAGCGCCTTCGCCCACACGAAGGAGCCCTGTACCTGCAACCCGTGTGAGATCCGCTTGGTGACTTTCGTCTGCAGCGAGTCATACCAGGTTTTGCCGATGGGCGGGCCGAGAGCGACGAAGGGTATGGTAGTCCACTGGGGCACGGGGCGGATTTGCTGGGCGACGGTTTGGTTCCCCGGCATTCCCGCATAAGCGGGGAAAAAGCCGGCGGCCGCCGCGGCCGGAGAACTGATCAAACTGTTTAGCAAGGCGAGGTCGGCCGGATTCGACAGACTGAGGCCGTAGTGGGCCAAAGTCGCATTGCTGATGGCATTGGCGGCCATCTGATCGGCATACGGGGCCGCGCCCCAGACCTCACGGTTTCCCACGTAAGTCGCTTCGACTACGATATCCTTCTGCAGTTCTCGCTGGATACCAAAGCTCCACTGCAGAATGCGCGGCGGCCGGGCCTCGGGAGCGTAGTAGATGAAGGGATTGCCGGGCGGCAGCAAGCCGCCGCTCGGAACCGGGTATTTGCCGGGAGTAAAGCTGGGCCAAGTGACATTCGGATAGGGATTGCCGCCCGCGAGCCCGCCGGGGACAGGCGTGACGCCGTATCCGGTGGCGTTGACCTGATAATAGTCGGCAGTGCTGTAGGAAGTGCCGGCCGGGGTTTGGACTAATCCGTAAGAGACGCCGGCGCCCGCGCGGAGCACGGTTTTCGAATTGATCTGATAGGCTGCCCCGAGCCGCGGCCCGAATGCATAGGGATAGTTATGGGACAACTCGCAATTGCAGCGGCCGCCGCCGTACCCTTCATAGATACCGGCGCCCAGGAGTCCTCCCACCGTGGGGTTGGGAGTGACAAACGAGGCATCTTGCATGCGGCCATGCTCTTCTTTTAAGTAAGTCTGGAAATCGTAGCGCAGGCCGTAATCCAGGGTGAACCTGCGGGTGACCTTCCAGCTATCCTGCGCGTAGAAGCCCATGAGGTGATTGCCGAGTTTGGTTTGGGTGTATGGGCTGATGGACATGGAATCGGGAAGCCCGAGAAGAAAGCTGGCGTATGCGAAACCCGTACCGTTGGCGATGTTGAGCGCCTGGCCGTTCTGCCACGGATCGGAAGTCTCCGCATTCGAGAACGTGAAGTTTCCATTGGTGCGCCAGGCGCTGTGCTCGGGATATCCCTCGCCTGTGTATTCCCCACCGAACTTGTAAATATGGTTGCCGTGCACCCAGGTCAGGCTGGTATTGGCAGTGGGTTTTTCTTCCCAGATGAAGGCCTCGAACGAGCCGCCGAGGGCTCCCCCTAACGCATTCCAGCCGCCGGTATTGGCATTGCTGAGGCCGCCGATGGTCGGAAACAGGTTTTCGTTAAAGTAGCCGTGCATGCCGATCGTGGACTCGTCAAACGCCGGCGGAACCGTGGGCTCGTATTGATGGAAGAAACCGATACCGGCGTGGAAGAGCAATGTGGGTTTGAGTGTGTCGTCGTAGTTCAGGCGAGTGGTCCAGTTGCGGTAGCCGGTAGGCACTTCGGTGCTGTAGGGGCCGACGAACCCGTTGGCATTGGGCGAGTTCCAGGAGTAGTGGGAAAAATACCAGGCAAGTTTGGCGGTGGGGCTGATGGAGTGATCGATTTTCCAGGAGATGGTGGTGGTGTGCTCCCAATTGATATAGCCGGGTATGTTGTAGTTGTTGATCAGGCCGGGGGCGTTCGGCATGGGCAGCATTTTTTGGATGGCCAGCGCCACCGGGTCGTATCGCGAAAGCGGAATCGTGTTGTTGGGGAAGGGATTGCGCACCTGCGCGCCGTTTACAGTGTGGGTGGTGGTGGGATCGAAGACTTCTCCGTACGTGAGGGTCTGTCCGGCCGTATCGACAGCCGGTTTGCCGCCTTGTGTCAGAGCGGTAGGGGCTCCGTTGCAAGAGTTCGTGGCGGCGTTGAAATTAAAACAACCGGCGTTGGAGAAGTCGCCGTTGCGGTAGGCGGCGGTGGGCACGGTGGTGATGCCGTTGGCGACCAACTGCTTTTCGCGGTATTGCTCGAAATTGAAGAAGAAGAAGCTGCGGTTGGTTCCGTTGTAGATCTTGGGAATACGGATGGGGCCGCCAATGGTGCCGCCGAAATCGTTGCGCCGCTGGGCGTTGCGGATGTGCTGGCCTTCTTTGAGGGAATTGGTTGTGCCGGCATCGGTGAACGGCAAGCCGGCATTGAGCGCTTCATTGACGAGGTAGTCGTAGCCGCTGCCATGGAGTTGGTTGGTGCCGGACTTCATGGTGAAGTTAAAGTAGCCGCCGCCGACTTGCCCATATTCCGCCGCAAAGTTGCTGGTCTGCACCGAGACTTCCTGGATGGCGTCCACGCCCGCCGCCTGGCTGCGCTGCTGGTAGACCTTCCAAAGGGTCCCGGTGGAATCCTGACCTTCGATACGAATGGTTTCGCTGTTGCTCGGCAGTCCGTTGACTACCAGATCCTGGTCGTTACTGAAGGTCACGCCGGGTAGCAGAAGCGAGGATTGCAGCGGGTTGCGAATATTGCCCATGGTAGTGGCGCCGGTGAAGCCGCCGCCGGCGATGGTCAGAACGGGAAGATTGTCGGCATCGGCGGTTGTGACCTGGTGGCTCATTTCGCCGCTTTCCGTTTTGAGCAAAGGCGCGGTATCGGCGACGGTGACCACCTCGTTGGCTGTGCCGACTTCGAGAGTGATGTCTTTGCGGGTATCGGTGGCAACCACGACCGGGACGTTCTGCTGCACGAACTTCTTGAAGCCGGGCACGTTGACCGTGATTTCGTAGGTGCCCACGGGAACTACGATTACGTAGTTGCCGGTAGCGGATGTACCGCCGCGGTAAATGACACCCGTTTCGACGTTTTTGACCTCGATCGTAGCTCCGGGCACGACCGCGCCAGCCGGATCGGAAATTGTGCCGGTGATGGTTCCCTGGTTGGACTGCGCCCAGACGCCGAGACTACTCAGCAGCAACACGCATGCGGCATACCCGAATCGATTCATGAATCCCCGTTTTCCTTTCGAAACCAGAAATGACGATCAGTACTCGGCGGATTATATCCGCTTTCCGGCAGGCAGTCGATAGCGGAGCGGTGATGCCTCGTATCAAGCGAATTGATACTTTGGGCGGCCCGATTTGGCAGGCGGGATGGGTTCGTTGGCTCCGTAGGCCGCCACGCCGGCTAAGCCAAGCCGGTCGAGCGCCGTTTTACACAACCTCACTGCCACGGAAGGCCGATCACGTGAATGGCGAGCTCGTTTCCAGCGATCTTGCCGAGGGCCGCGGAAAGCGCCGCGGCCGGATCGTTCAGGCCGATGGCGCCGGCTTCCCCAGTGACGCCTCGGCTCACAGAAGTTCCCGAGCCTTTTCAGCCACTTACCCGCCCTCCGCCGTGGCAGCTCAAAAGCCGCGTACTACAATCGAGCCGGAAATGCTGCAACATGCAATCCGACCCCTTGTATCTGTCACCCCGCGCAAATTGGCTTTGTTTGTTCAAATTCGCATCGCCGCGCCCCACACCGCCGCTCGGGCGAAGCCCCGAGCCTGCCCCCCCAAAATTGGCTTTGTTTGCTCCGTTTCTCCTTCACTTCGCCCACCCGCCCCGCAAATCCCTCCGGCACCCCCGCCGCTGGACGAATCCAATTTTGCTTTCGGTCACCCAGCCAATTACCCGGCGCAAATTGGCTTTGTTTGTTCAAATTCGCATCGCCGCGCCCCACACCGCCGCTCAGGCGAGTCCCGAGCCTGCCCCCCAAAATTGGCTTTGTTCGCTCCGTTTCTCCTTCATTTCGCCTATCCGCCCCGCAAATCCCTCCGCACCCCCGCCGCTGGAGGAATCCAATTTTGCTTTCGGTCACCCAGCCAATCACCCGGCGCAAATTGGCTTTGTTTGTTCAAATTCGCATCGCCGCGCCCCACACCGCCGCTCAGGCGAAGCCCCGAGCCTGCCCCCAAATTGGCTTTGTTCGCTCCGTTTCTCCTTCATTTCGCCCACCCGCCCCGCAAATCCCTCCGCACCCCCGCCGCTGGAGGAATCCAATTTTGCTTTCGGTCACCCAGCCAATTACCCCGCGCAAATTGGCTTTGTTTGTTCAAATTCGCATCGCCGCACCCCACACCGCCGCTCGGGCGAAGCCCCGAGCCTGCCCCCCAAAATTGGCTTTGTTCGCTCCGTTTCGCCTTCGCTTCGCCCATCCGCCCCGCAAATCCCTCCGCACCCCCGCCGCTGGCAGACGAAACGAACCCAATTTCGCCCTTTGGCCGCCCGGCCGACCAGCCCCTCTCCCTCATGGCCCCAAAAGGCCACGCCATAGCCCAAAGGCTGAGATATCATGACCCTAGGCAAATTTGACCCGCCCAGGAAGATGTTGGACGGAGCCCCGGAGGATAGCTGCGGAGGAACTATGCTTCGCCTAACGAGTGCTGCGTTCTGTGTCGCCGCGATGCTTGTCGCAGCCCCCTCTTTGCTCGCCGACTCCCCTGCGGGTTCCGCCCTCTACCGCGAACTGGTCAATCGTTACTGCGTCACCTGTCACAATCAAAAGCTCAAGACCGGCGGCCTCATGCTCGATCGCATGGACCTCGACCACGTTTCCGATAGCGCCGAAACCTGGGAGAAGGTGATCCGCAAGCTTCGCGGAGGCATGATGCCGCCGCAGGGCATGCCGCGGCCGGACCGTGCCTCGGTCGAAGGCTTTATCGGGTATCTCGAAACTTCCATCGATCGCGCCGCCGCGGCCAAACCGAATCCCGGCCGCGACCCGCTGCATCGGCTGAACCGCACCGAATATGCCAACGCCATCCGCGATCTGCTGGATTTGAAAGTCGAAGTCAACGACCTGCTGCCGGCCGACGATGAAGCCAATGGTTTCGACAACATCGCCGATGTATTAAAGGTTTCCCCTTCGCTGCTGGAACAGTATCTTTCCGCCTCCCGGCAGATCGCCGCCTTGGCCGTGGGCGATCCGGCGGTGAAGCCGGTCAGCCAGGTGTACCGTATCCCGCCCGATCAGGCGCAGGGGGAACACATTGAAGGCCTGCCGCTGGGCACGCGCGGTGGCATCCTGATCCACCAGAACTTCCCGCTCGATGCCGAATACGACTTCAGCGTGAAGCTGCTCCGGAACATCGTCGGCTATATCACGGGCCTCGAATGGCCGCACCAGTTGGAAATCAGCATCGATGGCGAACGCGTCTTCATCGCTCCGGTCGGCGGCGAAGCCGACAACAAGATGATGGATACCAACCTGGGCGTGGCCGGCGACGCCATCGATGCGCGCCTGAAAACACGGGTCGCCGTGAAGGCCGGCCCGCACGATGTAGCTGTGGCGTTTCTACGGAAGAGTTCCACCGAATCCGACGAGCCTTTGCAGCCCTTCACGCGCGATCTCGATCTGCAAAACATGAACGGCATTCCGCTGATCGATTCCGTGGATATCACCGGCCCCTACAAGGCGACCGGCCCCGGCGATACGCCCTCCCGGCGGCGCATATTTTCGTGCCATCCCGCGAGCGCTTCCGAAGAGGTGCCCTGCGCCAAACGGATCCTGACCACGCTCGCGCGCCGCGCCTACCGGCGGCCGGTCAACGACCGGGATCTCGAACTGCTGCTGAGCTTCTACCAGCAGGGCCGCAATCAGGGCAACTTCGATTCGGGCATCGAAAACGCCCTGCGGCTCATCCTCGCCGATCCCAAATTCATCTTCCGCTATTCTCCCGATCCGCCGAATGTCGCTCCGGGCACGGTGTATCCGGTGAGCGATCTCGAATTGGCTTCGCGCCTCTCTTTCTTTTTATGGAGCAGCCTCCCCGACGATCGGCTTCTCGAGGTTGCGGAGCAAGGCAAACTGCATGATCCGGCCGTGCTCGATCGCCAGGTGCGCCGCATGCTGGCCGACCCGCGCGCCGAAACCCTGGTCACCGATTTCGCCGGCCAGTGGCTGTTCCTGCGCAATCTCAATAGCGCCATTCCCGACCGCGAGGAGTTTCCCAACTGGGACGACAACCTGCGGCAGGCATTCCGCCGCGAGACCGAATTGTTCGTCGAAAGCGTCATCCGCGAAGACCGCGGCGTGCTCGATCTGCTGACCGCCGATTACACCTTCGTCAACGAGCGGCTGGCGAAGCACTACGGCATCCCGGATATTTACGGCAGCCAGTTCCGGCGGGTGAAAATCGCGGATGAAAACCGCCGCGGCTTGCTGGGGCAGGGAAGCATTCTTACGGTCACGTCCTATCCCAACCGCACTTCTCCGGTGCTGCGCGGCAAATGGATTCTGGAGAACATTCTAGGCACGCCGCCGCCCCCTCCGCCGCCGAACGTGCCCGCGCTCAAGGAAAACAGCGAAGGCTCGAAGCCGCTCACCATGCGCGAACTGCTCGAGCAGCACCGCCAGAACCCCACCTGCGCCACCTGCCACAAGATTCTCGATCCGCTGGGCTTCTCGCTGGAAAATTTCGACGCCATCGGGCAGTGGCGCGTGAAGGAAGCGGGCGGGCCGGTGGACGCCTCGGGGCAGCTTGCCGACGGTTCGAAGGTCGATGGCCCGATCTCGCTGCGCAAAGCGATTCTGAGCCACCCCGAGCAGTTCGTCGATACCCTGACCGAAAAGCTGCTGACGTACGCGCTAGGCCGCGGGCTCGAATACTACGATATGCCGGTCGTACGTTCCATCGCCCGCAATGCGGCTCAGGACAATTACCGGTTCTCTTCGATCGTGCTGGGCATCGTGCGCAGCGCGCCATTTGAAATGAAAGTGTCCCAAAGTAATGTGGGGCAGGCGCTTTCGCCTGCCACAGGTACCCTCGCCAGGAGGTAACCCATGACGCCGATCACCCGCAAACATCTTTCGCGCCGCACGTTTTTGCGCGGCATGGGGGTTACCATGGCCCTTCCGCTGCTCGATGCCATGGTCCCCGCGCTCTCCGCGGATACCAAGGTTACGCCGCGGTTGGGATTCGTCTACCTGCCGCACGGCGCCATCATGGATCAGTGGACCCCCACGCAGGAAGGCGCGGGCTTCGAGTTCCCGCGCATTCTCAAGCCTCTCGAACCCTTCCGCGACACCATCAACGTGGTGACGGGCCTGCACCACAAAGCGGCCGACACCACGGCGGTCCATTCGCTCAGCCCCACCACCTGGTTGAGCGGCGTGCGCCCGAAGCCCACGCAGGGCGTGGACGCCTACGCCGGCATCACGGCGGACCAGATCGCCGCCGCGCACATCAGCCAGGACACCATGCTGCCCTCGCTCGAACTGGCGACCGAAGATCACTCCGATCTGATCGGCTCCTGCGATCGCGACTATGGCTGCATCTACATGAACACGCTCTCCTGGCGCACCCATACTACGCCGTTGCCCATGGAAGTGAACCCGCGCAAGGTGTTCGAGCGGATGTTCGGCCAGGGCGGCACGCCGCGGGAGCGGCAGCAGCGTAACCGGCAGGAACAAAGCATTCTGGATGCCATCACCACCGAAGCGGCCGATATCTCCCGCAACCTGGGCGCCAAAGACCGCGCCATCATGAGCGACTACCTGGATAATGTCCGCGAAATCGAGCGCCGCATTGAGCGTGCATCGAACGAGCAGAATAAGGCTGACTTGAAATTGCCCGACGCCCCAGCCGGCATTCCGTACTCCTACGAAGAGCACGTGCGCATGATGTACGATCTGGCGGCGCTCGCCTGGCAGGCCAACGTCACCCGCGTTTTCACCTACATGGTGGCGCGCGAAGTCAGCAACCGTACGTATCCCCAAATCGGCGTGCCCGATGGCCACCATGCCACCTCCCATCACCAGAACAAGCCGGAGAAGATCGAGAAGTTGGTGAAGATCCAGAGCTACCACATCGGCCTGTTCGCCGATTTCCTGAAGAAGCTCCAATCCACGCCGGATGGCGATGGCAGCCTGCTCGATCACTCCCTGATCCTGTTTGGGAGCAACATGAGCAACAGCAACCTGCATAACCATTTCCCGCTGCCGAACGTGGTGGCAGGCAGTGCTTGCGGGCGCGTCAAAGGCGGGCGGCACCTGCGCTATCCCGACCACACGCCCATGACCAACCTGCTGCTCACCATGCTCGATCGCGTGGGCGTGCACGATAACAGCCTGGGCGATAGCACGGGCGAAATGACCGAACTGTAGGAGCCTCGAACATGCGAATTGCGCTCGGCCTGGTGCTGCTGGCGGCGGCCGCTTCAGCCGCTTCCTTGCGCGTGGTGGACGCGGTCAAGAGCGCCGACCGCGCCACCGTGCTCGCGCTGCTCGGCCAGCACGCCGACGTGAACGAACCGGAAGCCGACGGCACCACCGCGCTTGCCTGGGCCGCGCGGATGGACGATCTCGACTTGGCGGACCGTCTGTTGCGCGCCGGCGCCAAAGTGGATGCCGCCAACCGCTACGGCGTCACGCCGCTGTATTTGGCCTGCGTGAATGGCAGCGCCCCCATGATCGAGCGCCTGCTCCAGGCGGGCGCCGGCCCTAACGCCGTGTGGACCGAAGGCGAAACTCCGTTGATGACGGTAGCGCGCACCGGCAGCGTGGCAGCCGCCAGGGTGCTATTGGCGCACGGCGCCAAAGTGAATGCGAGCGAGCCGGTTCACGGCCAGACGCCATTAATGTGGGCGGCGGGCGAAAGCCACCCCGATATGGTGCGCGAGCTGATCGCGCACGGCGCGGACGTCAACGCCCGTTCGGCCATCCAGCACTGGGAGCGGCAGGTGACCGCCGAGCCGCGGGAAAAGTGGCTGCCGCCGGGCGGGTTCACCGCTCTGCATTTCGCCGCGCGCCAGGGCTGCCTCCAATGCGCGCAAGCGCTGGCGGAAGCCGGGGCGGACCTGAATGCGACCGATCCCGACGGCAACAGCGCCGTTGTGCTCGCCATCATCAACGGCCACTACGATCTGGCCGGCTACCTCATCGACAAGGGCACCGATCCCAACCTCGCCGATGTCACCGGCCGCGCCGCGCTCTATGCGGCTGTGGACTTCAACACGATGCCCAATGACAACCGGCCGGCCCCCAATGTGATTAACGAGAAACTCACCGCGCTCGACTTGATTCAGAAGTTGATCGATCATGGCGCGAACGTGAACGCCCAGCTCAAGAAGCAGGCGCCCTACCGCGCCAAGCTCGATCGCGGCGACGATACCATGCTCACCACCGGCACCACTCCGCTGCTGCGAGCCGCCAAAGCGGGTGACATTCCGGCAATGAAGCTTCTGCTGGCGCATGGCGCGGATGTCAAACTCGCCACCCGCATCGGCATCAATCCGCTGATGGCCGCGGCCGGCCTGGGCACGAAGGAAGAAGACACCACGGGCCGCCACAAAACCGAAGCGCAGGCCATCGAAGCCATCCAATTGTGCCTGGACCACGGCTCGGATATCAACGCCAAAGACACCCGCGGCCAGACCGCTCTCTACGGCGCCGCGCTGAAAGGATACGACCAGGTGGCCGAATTCCTGGTGGAGCACGGCGCGAAAGTGGATCTGAAAGATAACCGCGGCTTGACCGCAATCGACGCGGCGGCGGGGAAAGCCGGCGGCCTGGGCTTCGACGGCGCCGCCAGCCAACCGCACCCAACCACGGTGGCGCTGCTCGAAAAGCTTGCGCAAGCGCGCCCATAAGCCGCCGTGTTCTAATGGAAACGTGAGCCGGGGTAGCTCAGTTGGCAGAGCGGCTGACTTGTAATCAGCAGGTCACGAGTTCGATTCTCGTTCCCGGCTCCAATCTCTCCTGCCGGAAATTAGCGTGGCGCCAGTATACCGCTCATGAAGTTCGCAAGGAGCCGCTTGCCCGGCGCCGTGCCGATCGATTCCGGATGAAACTGAATGCCTTCGATCGGATACTCCCGATGCCGCACGCCCATAATTACGCCATCGCTCGACCAGGCGGTAATTTCCAGGCACTCCGGCAGGCTTTCCGGGTCTGCCGCCAGCGAGTGATAGCGCATCGCTTCAAAGCTCGCAGGCAGCCCGCTAAAAATTCCAATCCCTTTATGCGCCACGCAACTGGTTTTGCCGTGCATGACCTCGTTGGCGCGCACAATGCGGCCGCCAAATGCATGAACGATTCCCTGATGCCCCAGGCAGACTCCCAGGATGGGTATGTACATTCCCAGTTCCAGAATCGCTTGCGTACAGACCCCGAAGTAACTCTCGTCTTCCGGACTGCCCGGCCCGGGAGAAATAATGATGCGGTCCGGCCGCGTCGCCTTCAACTCCTCCAGACTGACCTGGTCGTTCCGGAACACGGCCGGCCGCGCATCGAGCTCGCCGATGTATTGGTAGAGATTGTAGGTGAACGAGTCGTAGTTGTCGAGAATTACCGTCTTCACTGGTTTATCGCAATCTGGTTCAGCGCGGCGATCAGTGCGCGCGCCTTGTCCATCGTTTCGCTGTATTCCGCGATTGGATCCGAATCCGCTACGATCGCGCCGCCCACGTTCAAATAGGCCCTGCCGTTCTTCACTACGATCGTACGAATTACCATGCTCAAGTCGAGATTCCCCGCAAAGTCGAAGTATCCGATCGCCCCCGAATAGATGCCTCGTTTCACCGGTTCCAGCCGGTCGATGATCTTCATGGCCTCAATTTTAGGCGCGCCTGTCATCGAACCGCCGGGAAAACATGCCCGCACCAGATCGAGTCCATCGAAGCCGGAGTCCAACTCTCCGCGAATGGTCGAGACCATTTGAAATACCGTCGCATATTTTTCGACCGCCATCAGTTCCGGCACCACCACGCTGCCAAAGCGCGACACTCTGCCGAAATCGTTGCGGACCAAATCGACAATCATCATGTTTTCCGCCCGGTCTTTGACCGAGGAGCACAGTTCCCGGCAGAGTTTCGCGTCCTGCTCCGGCGTCTGCCCGCGCGGGCGCGTGCCTTTGATGGGCCGGCTCTCGGCAATGCGGTCCGATCCGAGGCTCAGAAATCTCTCAGGGGACGAACTGACCACCTGCGCCTCGGGAAAGTTCAGGTATGCGGCAAACGGCGCCGGGTTGATCCGCCGGAGCTCGCAATATAAGCTCCACGGATCGCCGGCGAAGGGCACATCCAGCCGGTGCGTCAGGCAGACCTCGTACGCCTTGCCGGCGAGAATCTCCTCCTTCACCTGACGCACGGCCGCTGCGTAGGAATCCCGGTCGAAATGAGCGTTCATGGCGCAAGTCAGGCTGCGCCCCGCGCCGTTATGGCGCGCCGGTGGTATCTCCGCGGTTTCGAGTGTGAGATGGGCTTCGAAAGCCTCGATGCGGCGCAGCCACTTTTCGCGAAGTTCGCCGGCCGCCGCCCTGGCGGCATCGTCGCTATCGCCTCGCCCGATTACCGACAGGTAGGAACGGCCGCTGTCATGACAGTGAGCCAGCAAGGCATCCGAGAACATAAAGTAGATGTCGGGCAATGCGAGATCGTCGGCTCCCAGATCGGGCAACGATTCGATGAAATAACCGGCTTCATAACCGAAATAACCGAAGGCGCCGGCCAGGCACGGGACCGGCCGGCCGGCGTACTCACTCGCATCCACCCGGTACTGTTCCAAGAGGCCGCGTAAACAGTCGAAAGGATCGCCAATGGAATGGGTCACTCGCGCGTTCCCGCGGCCCGGTTCGATTAGCTCCAGCAAGCCGCCGGCGGAAGGAGCTTTTCCGTACTGCCGTTTTGCCCGGAAGATCAGCGATGGTTGGCCGCCCAGGAACGAGTATTTCCCCAGCCGTTCGGAATCTTTCGCGCTGTCGAGCAGAAACGAGTAGGGCTCATTCCGGAACGCCTGGTAGTATGTCCAGAACGGAAACCGCAACTCAAGCGAATCCAGCTTGTGCGCGCGGCACCTGGCTGCGGTGGCGGCGAACATCCAACGTGTCCTTTCTAACCTGCTCGGCGGCAAGGGCGCCGCGCCGGGCGGGAGATCACATGAGATCCTTCGAAGGGGATTGGGAAACTCCAGCCAAAATACCAGTGTAACGGCGAAACCGTCCACCCCTAAACAACCGTCTGCTGTAGTGTGTGGGAGCACTGCCCTGGCTGCTAATCCCGTTTTACCATCACCTCCGCTTGCGATTGCCCCCGAAGGAAAAACGTGGACGCCCGCCCGTGGGCCGGAATCGGCGTCCGCGCGAGTGCCGGAATTGGATGTTCTCCGCGGATTCCTGTTGGTCTGGATGACCTGCACCCACTTGCCGACGCGGTTCAGCGCTTATTCCAACCAGTTCGTGGGCTTTGTTTCCGCCGCCGAAGGCTTCATCTTTCTGGCCGCTTTCCTGACCGGCCAGATCCAAACGCGCGCCGAGTGCCGTTACGGGCCTAGCGAAGCGCTCCGGATCCTGCTGCGGCGGGTAGTGCGCATTTACCGCTACCACGCGGGGATGCTGGTGCTGGCGTTCACCGCGCTGGCGGCCCTTGCGGTCCATTTCGATGCCCCGCCGCTGCGGAACTTGCTGACGTTTTATCTGGCTCGCCCGGATGTGGCGATTCCGGCGGGAGGGTTGTTGCTGTATACGCCCCCGCTATTCGACATTCTGCCCATCTACATCATATTCACGCTGCTCACGCCTCTTCTGCTGCGGGCGGCGCCGAAGACCGGTTGGGGACCGATATTGGCCGCGAGCGGCGGCGTGTGGCTGCTGGCGCAATTGGGTCTGCGCAAATGGCTGTACGGCGCGCTGCATTCCCAGGGATTCCCGCTCACCATGGCCGAAGCCGGCGCCTTCGATCTATTCGCCTGGCAGTTGCTTTGGGTGGCCGGATTGGCCTTGGGTACGCGGACCTTCAGCCGCGGGGCATCCACCCGTATCCCGCGCGCCTGGCTCATTCCGAGCGCCCTATGCGCCGCCGCGCTGTTTGTTTGCCGGCACTCCGCGGCCGGCGCCGCGCTGCTTCAAGGGATTGCCGGGCCCTTCTTCGATAAGTGGGAATTGGGCTTCGTCCGCATGCTCGATTTCGCGGCGCTCGCCATTCTGCTCGTCCGGTTCGGAGCCCCGCTCGCCCGGCTGCGGTTTACCGCGCCCCTGGCTTTGCTGGGCCGAAAGTCTCTGGAGGTGTTCTCCGCGCACGTCCTTGCCTGTGCCGTCCTGCTGGGATTCAGCCTGGACGATACCCCGCACTTCGCCCTATGGGTGGACATTCTGATCGTGCTGGGGTCCACGGCGTTCCTGTTTGCTACGGCGCGCTGCGCGGCGGTTCGGCCTCGTCTCCGTTTGGTGAGCGGCGCAGCCTAGCGGCTGCATCCTTTCTTGGTTTCTTCGAACCCTTCGAACAAGCGGCCGGCATGAGTTCCCGCCAGCGTCTCCAGCCGGTGCGGCTGGCCCGCTTCTACCGTGTACCGCGCCACCGTACCTTCCGACCGCAGGAATTCGGCTTCTTTCTGCATCTCCGAATGCCACATATAGGGGTCATTTTCGCCCACGTACATGAAGACGCACAGCTTCGAAATCGCCTGCAGTTTGGCCACGCTGGGCTCCCACATATAGCCGGGGAATGCGGTGATCGACAAGAAATACCGCGGATACAACCCTGCGATGTGGAACGCCGCAATCCCCCCGTTTGACGGCCCGGCGATGTGAAACTTGTTGTCCGCGATCCGGTAATCCGCCAGCATCATTTTGAGAAACCCGGGGAAAATCCGCGCCCCATCTTCGAAGAACAGCTCCCCATTCGGGGCGGCGGGAGCGATCACGATGTAGCCGCGCTTTTCCGCCTCCGCGCGCAAGTTGTTGTTCAGGACTCGATCCACCGTGTCCATCGTTTGCGGTCCGCCGCCAAACGCCAGAATCGCCGGATAGGTCTTGGCGGGATCATAACCGTCCGGTAGAACCACCTTATAGTGGACCTCAACTCCGCCCACCTTCTTCGTCTTTTCCAGCAGCTCCGCCTGGAGACAGTGAGTTGCGAGTACTGCGGCCAGCAGCGCGGCAAACGGCTTCATCGAGCGACCTCCGGTTCAGAATACCGCTCCATCGATTCTATCCGAGAGTGGTGATGCCGGGTAGGGCGCTTACGCGGCCCGACGGAAAACACCTGTTTCGCCGAAAAAAATGCCGACGATGTGCGATTTTGCACTGTAGAGACTGCACGACCGCCAGCCTTGAAGGGCTAAGTCCATAGATATCAGGCGCGTAGATGATTGGTAACCAGCTTGCTTAGTACCGGCTTCGAATTTCCAATACAGGCCGATAGGAGCTTTATGCCACTCACAAGCACGTATGTTTCCGGTCACGATCTGCGGAGTTGCTGCCGTTGCGGAGCTGAATTTCGGGTCGAGAGTAAGGAACGGATCTGCCCGGCCTGCCGCAAACCGAAACGGCCTCACACCGAGCCGCTGCGGCAAAATCTCACACTCCGCGAGAAGCAGATCATAGACCTGGTAAGGCAGGCGAAGCTGAATAAAGAGATCGCCTACATTTTGCATCTCTCGGAAGGCACGATCAAGGAGTACCTGAACAAAATCTTCCGCAAACTGGAAGTCAAGAACCGGACGGAACTCGCCGTCTGGTCGTTAAGTCACCCCGAGGGACGGATTTCCATGCAGCCCGAAGACGCCCGTATGCGCGACACCCAATCGTTGCCATGCGGCGATTCGGCGATCTTGCAATAGGATTAGCCGCGCCGCCGGTGCAGCATGCTGAACACCGCCGGCACAAAAAACAGCGTTGCCACGGTTGCCAGGATCAGGCCTCCGATCACCGCCCTCCCCAGCGGCGCGTTCTGTTCCCCGCCTTCGCCCATCCCGAGCGCCATGGGCACCATGCCAATCATCATCGCCAGCGCGGTCATTAGCACCGGGCGGAAACGCGTGAAGCCGGCGGCGATGGCCGCAGCCCGCGGATCGCCGTGCTCCGCCAGTTGCTCCTTGGCAAAGCTGATCACCAGGATACTGTTGGCCGTGGCCACACCCACGCACATAATCGCGCCCATCAGGGCCGGCACGCTGATGGTCGTGCGCGTCACGAACAGGAACAGCACGATTCCCGCCAGCGCGGCCGGCAGCGCGGCGATGATAATGAAGGGATCGAGCCAGGATTGGAAGTTCACCACGATCAGCAGGTACACCAGAACGATCGCCAGCGCCAACCCGCCAATCAAACCCTGAAACGAGCTCTGCATGGTTTCGATCTGCCCACGGACAATCAACTGCGATCCCCGCGGGAGTTTGCTACGGTTTGCCTGCACGATGCGGTTCAAGTCCGCCGCCACCGCTCCCAGGTCGCGGTCCTGCACCGAGCCGTAAATATCGATGGCCCGCTGCAGGTTGTAATGCGACAGCAGCGGCATGTCCACGGTCCGGCTGCTGGTGGCGAAGTCGCTCAGAATCTCGGTTTTGGTGGAACTGTCGTTCGCAATCGGGATATTCTCCAGATCGTTGAACGACTCCAGGTCGTATTGCGGCGTTTGCGCCACCACGCTGTAGCTAACTCCGGTCCGCGGATCGAGCCAGTAAGAGGGTGTTACCTGCGAGCTGCCGCTTAAAGAAACCAGCGTGCTGTTGGCCACGTTGAGCTGCGTGAACCCGCTCTCCAGGGCTTTCGTCCGGTCCACATCGATATCGATCCGCGGTTGATCGAACAACTGATGAATTCGCAGATCCACCGCTCCCGGCACCGTCCGCAGCTGCCTCAATAGATTTGTGGCGAAGGCGTGATTGGCGGCGATGTTCGGCCCGCTCACCTGCACGTCAATCGGAGCAGGCAGCCCGAAGTTCAGGATCTGGCTGATCATGTCCGCCGGCAGAAAATAAAACGTCACACCCGGAAATTCCATAGGTAACCGCTCGCGCAACTGATGCACGTATTGGCTGGTCGGCCGGTGCCCCGGCTTCAGGGTCACCAGCACATCCGCATCCATGGGTCCGATGGGCGCCGATGTGCTGTACGCCATGTTGATCGAGCTGTACGGCAGGCCGATGTTATCGATAACGCTGGCGATCTCGTTTTCCGGAATGATCCGCCGGATGCCGGCTTCGATTTCGTCTCCGATCTTGGCCGTCTCCTCGATGCGCGTTCCCGTCTTGGCCCGGAAATGGAGATTGAACTGTCCCGCGTCGGTGGCGGGAAAGAAGTCCTGCCCCAGCCACGGCACCAGCAAGAAGCAGGCTGCGCAGAGGCCCAGAAATACGGGAACGAATATCCCACGGTGGCGCACGCAGCTTTCGAGCAGGCTCCGGTAGGATTCGCGGAACTGGTCAAAACCGCGTTCGAACGCCTTTTGAAAACGGCCCGCTATGTTCCACGCGGCCGGCGGGCGGCCGTGTTCCGCCGGCTTGAGCAGATACATCGCCAGCGTGGGCACCAGGGTGCGCGAAAGGACGTAGGAAGCGAGCATCGCGAACGCCACGGCTTCGGCGAGCGGAATAAAGAGGTAGCGCGCGACGCCCGTGAGGAAAAACATCGGGAGGAACACGATGGCGATGCACAGTGTCGAAACCAGCGCGGGCACCGCAATCTGCGCCGCCCCATCGAAAATTCCGTCGTACAGGCTCTTTCCCTGTTCCAGGTTGCGGTCGATGTTCTCGATGGTCACGGTCGCATCGTCCACCAGGATGCCGACCGCCAGCGCCAGGCCCCCCAGCGTCATGATGTTGATGGTTTCCCCCAGCGCGCTCAGTACGCAAATGGAAGTCAGAATCGAAAGCGGAATCGAAACCGCGATGATCAGGGTGCTGCGCCAGCTTCCCAGGAACAGCAGAATCATGACGGCCGTGAGGCAAGCCGCAATCACGGCCTCGCGAACCACCCCATCGACCGCCGCCCGCACGAATAGCGATTGATCCGCAATCGGCTCGATCTTCAACTGAGGCGGCAGGGTCGCGGCGATCCGCGGGAGCATGTTCCGCACGTTTTTCACGATATCCAGCGTGGAAGCCGTGCCGATCTTCATCACGCTCAGCAGCGCCCCCCGCTGCCCGTTCCGCCGCACGATATTCGTCTGCGGCGAAAAGCCATCACGCACATGCGCCACGTCGTGCACGAAAATGGTAGTGCCGTTGGCGGCCGACTTCACCGGAAGATCGTTGATCTCCTGCACTGTGCGCGGCGCGGAATTCAGGCCGACGTCGTATTCGAACTGGCCGATTTTCGAAGTTCCCGAAGGCAGCACCAGGTTTTGGTTCGTCACCGCCAGCACGATATCCTGCGGAGAGAGCCCCTTCGATTGCAGCAACGCCGGCTGCAGGTCCACCATCACCTGCCGCTGTTTCCCGCCGTAGGGCCAGGGCACGGCGGCGCCCTTTACGGTGGCAAGCTGTGTCCGGATGGCATTGGCCGCATAGTCGAACAACTGCTGCTCGCTCAGCCCATCGCCGGAAAGCGCAAGCTGCAAAATGGGCACGCTCGAAGCGCTGTAGACGATCATGAAGGGCGGCGTGGTTCCGACCGGCATCTGCCGGACCGTCGCCTGCGCCACGGAGGTCAACTGCGCCATCGCCATGTCCACCTTCGTTCCGGGATGGAAGTAGACCTTAGTGATGCTGCGCCCGTTCACCGTCTGCGATTCGATGTGCTCCACGTCCGTGACTACCGTGGTCAAAGAGCGTTCGTACTGCCACCCGATGCGCTCCTCCATCTCCTCCGCGCTTAACCCTCCGTAGTTCCACAAGGCCGCGATCACCGGAATGTCCACGTCGGGGAAAATATCGGTTGGCGTCCGCATGATCACCAGCGGGCTGATCAGCAGAATCAGCAGGGCCAGGACAATAAACGTATACGGCCGATTGAGGGCGACTTTGACAATCCACATACCGGAACTTCCATTGTCCACCCGCCCCCATTTGCCTCTCGATAGCTCGCAAGAGCCACCCGCTTCGAAGCACCCGCTTCCAAGCTGGGCCGCGACTGCCGGGGGGCGGTGGCCGGCCCGGCGCCGGCGCATCGGCGTATACTGACGCGTATATGAAACGAGCGCCGCGGGTTGGATCGGAGATGGCGTGGCTGGCGCAGGCAGGTTGGGCAGCGGCGCAGATTACCGGCGTGCCGGGCGTGGAAGAAGTGGATATGATTTTTCAGCCTTTCGATTTGCCGGCGGCGCGTATCTGGGAAAAATCAACGGAAAATTAACATGCCGATTTACGATTACAAATGTAAAGGCTGCGGGCACGAATTCGAGCTGATCGTGCTGCGCACAACCGTGGTGGCGTGCCCGGAATGCGCGGGAACGGATCTGGAGCAGCTCGTTTCGGGGTTTGCCATGAGCACCGAATCGATTCGCCAGGCGAATTTGAAGCGGGCGCGCGCGGCGTACTCAAACAGCAAGAATTACAAGGACCAGAAAGTAGCGGAAGCCGAAGAAATCCGGGAGCATGCGCCGCACCTGGTGAAGCCGGTGACCAAAGCGAAGTGAGGCACGGACCGCACAATTGTGACCGCGCTTACGGACACATGGAGCCGTCATGAAATGGTAATGGGTGCGCGCCTTGACACCGCCTTCCGGGATTGCGGAAACTGACTAAGGAATTTTAATTTCGGTTACCGTAATTGACCGAGTATTAGCTCAGAAAGACCGAGTTTTCGGCCCACAGTGGACTGACCGGAGGAACACTCTTCCAATGCAAACGAAGTTTTCCGAGAAGGTGTCATCTCACCGCGAACCCCTGATGACCACGGCAGCCGTAGCCAAATGGCTGGGCATTTCGACGCGCGCTGTGTGTCTGTGGGCGGAGTGCAAAACGATTCCGGCTCTGAAGATCGGGCGGCAGTGGCGGTTCCGGCCGGAAGAGGTGCAGGCGTGGCTCGATAGTTCGCAAGCCGCCAAAGTTAAGAATCCGACAGTGACCAGAACGAGCACTGCGCGATTTTGAGCGGCTTACGGAGATTTGCGGCAATTGCGGAAACTGCCGCAACGAACGCATACGGCTTGGCAGTGTATGTGGCAAGATCGGGTGCGTGGCGATGGGAGCCGAATGCGATGGCACCGTTCCACAAACCAAAACAAAACGGACGGCGCGCCTAGTTGCGCGCGCGGTCGGGAGGCAACATAGCCATGACGCACGATCCTATGCAGACTTACGCAATGCAGACTTACGCAGCCCTGAGCGGATATCCGGGAGTGGCGAGCCAGTTTGGCGTGCCGCACCAGGGGCTGCCGACGTTGGGAATACAACCTGGCATTTCTCCGCTGCTGCAAGGAGGCGGAATCTCGCCGTTCGCCCCAGGAGTGGGGATTTCGCCATTGCAGAATCCGGTGTTGCAGAATCCGATTTTGCAGCATGCATTGTTGCAGAACCCATTGGTTGGGGGTTTGCAGAATCCGCTCTTGCAGCAGCAGAATCCGTTACAGCACCCGCAGCAGAACCCGCTGCTGCAGCATGCGATCCAGGCGCAAATCCAGGCGCAACTGGCGCAGCAGTTGGTCGCGCAACAACTGGCGCAGCAACTGGGCCAGCAGCCCTTCGCCGGCCATGGCCAGCAGATCTTTCCCTTTGGGCAAACCGGGTCGCCATACGGCCAGGTGAGTCCGTTCGCGCAGATGGGCGTGCCGTGGGCGCAGGGGATCTCTCCTCTTGCTCCGCAAACCTGGATCGGGCAAGGCGGGCAGATGGGCGGCTATGGCCAAGGCTTGTATGGCCAGGGCATCTATGGTCAAGGCGTCTATGGTCAAATCAATCCGCTGGCTCATCTGGGCAGCCGCGGACCTTGGGGAGGAATCTAAACGCCACCCGAACCAATGGGACGAAAGCAGCGCAGGCGCGCCGGGGATAAACCCCCGGCGCTCGCGGACAGAAGCCCCCAAGAGTTCTCATTGGGAGAAGAAGCAGGCGCGGCGGAAGCGATCCACACAGAAACAGAAGAGGAGAATACAGCGATGCCAACGCATGAACCACGAAACCTGGGCCTGCCCGGGCACATGCCGGCGGAAGGAGTAACGGTGATCGGCGAAGCGGTCCGGCGGGTCTCTCCGGAAAGCGCGGAGTTCCTGATGGAAGTGAGCAACAGCGCGCCCACGGCCGCGCAGGCGCTCCGCGAAAATCATTTGAGGACCTCGCAACTGTTGCAGGCGGTGGCGGGCATGGGGGTCCAGCCGGCCGATCTGCAGACTATTTCGTTCAATGTCTACAGCCTGTTTGCGCCGGTGACGCAGGGACTGCCGGGATATGGAGCGATGCCGCAGATCGGGCAGGGAAACTTTCCTGGGTACACGGGCAGCGCGCCAGTGCAGGCAGCCGGGCATAACGAAATCCAGTTCGGGACGTATCACGCGCGGAATGTGCTGCGGGTGAATGTGCGGGAGGCGGGGCGCCTGGGCGAAATCGTAGATGCGCTGGCGAAGGCGGGTGCGACGATTTCCAGTTCCTTTTGGTTTAAGCCTTGCGAGGAGTCGCAAGCGCGCAAAGCGGCGCTCGAGGCCGCGGGCAGAGACGCGCGGGCCAAGGCCGAAGCTTTAGCGGCAGCTACGGGCCGGCAGATCGGGGACGCCATTGCAATCAGCGAGGAAGTGGTGGCCACGAACGGAACGTATGCCGCGCTGCGCGCTTCACTGCCGTATGCTTTCGGAGCGGGCGCGCCTCAATTTGCCGGTGAACTGGAGTATTACGCGCGGGTCTCGGCGAATTTCCGCCTGCTATAGAACCGGGCGGGAGGATCAGGCCGCGTTTTCTGAAGCCGGATAGAAACCGAAGCGGCGGCGGGGCCGGAGCGGTTCGGAGCGGGGGTGCGCGTTGGCGAAGAGCATGAGGCGCAGTTGCGCTGTTTCTTCCTGGTGGCGGCGCTCGAGTTCCTCCAACTTCCGCGCCAGTTCGGTGGCGGGAACATTTTCGCCAACTGGCGTTGGATACGGGGGATTGTAGGCCCAGACGAGTTCATTGCGCAGCATCCAGCGCTGGGCAGTGGTGGAAAAGGGGATCGGCAGCACGGCGACGAAGAGATCCTTGCCGGGCAGGCTGGCGGCAAATTCCCTGGCTTTTTCGAGGAGCTGCCCGGCGGCATTATTTCCAAACTCGCCGAAATAGAGCGGTTGATAGGGCTTTGGGGCCCAGTTCGGGTCCGCTACCAGTATGGTATAGAGGCAGGCGCAACGGGGCGGGCTCCATTGGGCGAGCGGCGCGGGCTCGCTAAACACGCAATCGTTAAAACGGATTCCCAACTTATGTTCCGCGTTCATACGGATGTAATCTATGTTAGTACTGTAGCTTACTAGTCCGCGCCTTGCAACTTTCCTGAAATCTATCTAGTACCCGGTTCAGTACCGCCACCGCGCGGCGGCGGCCCCTACCCGCACTGGAACTACATCAGGTTGTACGTTTCCGCGAATGCACGTACAATT